>JAEEGL011239471.1_pt1 | contig 34157 bp, 27 predicted proteins | sample 9134231 | NCBI WGS metagenome assembly JAEEGL01 (sample SAMN16246548, study PRJNA631951) | gut metagenome | biome: gut microbiome; feature: rumen; material: fiber-attached | host: Bos | place: Iran: Karaj | collected 2018-10 | reverse complement strand
CGTCAACGTCGATGACACCGTAAGCATCTGCGCCGAAAACGAGCGTTGCGTGGACCGGAGAGGCGATTTTGGTCGTTCCGTCCATTACGCCTGCATCGTCCGAGTAGACCTTGGTTCCGACCCCTCCGTCGAAAGCACCGTTGAGCCTGATCGTTGCGGTGTTTCCGTCGTATTTGGCAGCGTCGTTTGTATAGAAGTCCGTCTGATTGATCCAGACTTTCGCGCCGGGATAGGCAAAAAACTGCTTGAAGCTATCGGAGAACGGGCCGTTGAGCGTGACGGTCTTGTGATCCTCGGAGAACGCTGCGACGGTCGTATACACCGACTGGCTATACACCTTTGCTTCGGTGGATTCGACGAATACCACACCGAACAGGCGGCCGATTTCACCCGAATAAATCTGCTCCGCGTTGCTGTACTTGGACACGTCCTGCCAGAGCGGATCACTCTGCAGATCATACGTCGCCTCGGGCGAACAGATGCAGATGAAGTGCGGCTTGCGGACGCTGCCGTCGGCCGTGGTCGTGAACATACGCGCCTTGTTCTTCTTCAGCGTACGGACGGCCTTACGAATGTCATCCACCGTCAGCTTATCGGTCGGCTCCAACTGATTGCGAGCGGTTTTCCCGTTGACGTACTGGACGTTGGTTGTGCTGGCCATTGCGTCTCGCGTGACCCACTCGATTACGGTTCCGAGCTGTTCACCGAGCAGCTCCGCCGAGTCTGCGATGACCTCGTCGTAGGCAGTCATATCCAGAAGATCGCTGACCTCAACATAGGCGCCGTACTGCTTGACGGTCGCCTCAATCCCGGACTGGGCGAGGGACTGTCCGTCGGGTGTGACGCCTTCGACCAGCGTCAGATCACTCTGGTTGGGCGTAAACAGTTCGTAGCGGCGGAATTCCACGCGTTTGCCGTTGTGCTTCGGAATGCTGCGCTTCTGGCCGAAGGATGCATGGACCAGCCGGGTTTTGGCGGTTTCGAGCAGTTTCCGATCATAAAACGCCTTGTTCAGCCGCGTCTGATACGTATTGGTGGTAGTTTGAATTGCCATGATGGTTCCTCCTTAAAGTGTAATGCGTTTGCCGTCACGAACGGCGGCCTTGATACGGTTTTCGAGTGCGCGGAACGCCTCGGACGACAGCGCGGAATAATCCGGCGTCGGAGCGATTGCGCGGTCGGGACGGGTGAGCTTGGGGAGCGCGTTGCGGGCATTGAGCTTCTGCGTCATCGCTGCCATTGCATCCTCGTAAGCGCGATCGGCTTTGGCCTCTGCGACATAGATGCGAACGGCGGCTTTTGGCTCAAATTCGCCCAGCAGCGATGCAAACGCCGGATCGGAACAGGCTTCGTCCAGATCAAACTCCTCCGGGAGCGAACCGTCTGCCTGCAGCGACAGGAGCGCGTTTGCGGCATCCAGAAACGGGTTTTCGACGTCCGGCTGCACTGCGGGTTCGACCGCTTCGGCAACCGGCTCTTTGGGATCGGGGTTGTGTTTATGAAACAGCATTTCGATTCTCCTTTTGTTTGGATTTTTTGAGCTTTGCGGAGGCAGCGTCGGGCGGCGTCGCTGCCTGTGCGGAATCAAGGTGCTTTAGGACCTGTTCCTTGCCTTCGAATTCCATCAGCGCGATTGCTTGGTCGGGCGGGATCACGCCGAGGTCGAGCAAATGCAGCATCAGCTCGTTTTGCGCCGCAATCGCAAAACGGGTCTTCTGCACCGCCTTGATCGAGATGGAAAACTCGATCGGAAGCTGCACGCCGCCGGGGACGGTACGGTTCATGGCAGCGCTGTCGAAAAGCACTTCCTGCTGCTGCCCGTCGATTGAGATCGTCACCGGACGCAGGTAGAAGTTGAACTCGCGTTCGACTTCGATTTCCATTCGCACGGCTTTTCGGAACGCCTCGTGCAGCTGGTCGGTCGCCATGCGTGCCCGCTTCGTGCTTGCTTCACGGAGCGCTTCGATTGCGCTGGCGGCCGTGACGCCGTTTGTCGCTGCGCCGCGGGAGGAGTCGTTTGCACCGCTTTCCTCTTTGATATCCTCGCGAATCGACTTGATGTAGGCGATCAGATACTGCGGCAGCGGAGGCGTAGAGAACCAGGTGATGCCGCTGAGCGACTCACCGACATGGACTTCTTTCGACCAATCGCGTAAGTCGGCTTCGTCGAATCCGCTTGCATCGGTCAGCAACAGTTTGTTGCGGGATGCCATGAGCGCGTTTTTCAAAACGATTTGGTCGAGCTTGTCCGCGTACCGCTGCTGCTCACCGAACAGATCGATGATGCCGAAGCCCAGAGCGCTTCCTTTTCTCGGATAGAGTGGGGTCAGCACAAACGGATACTCTCCGTGTGCGAAGTACCCATCGGGTTTCTGGACGCGGCTGTCTTCGAGCACGATGCCGCCGCAAAGGATCGCCATATGAACGGCGTGCGTGTCGGCTTTCGGGTCGTACTCGCGATACCAGTATTCGAGGAGCAGCAGCGAGTCGGTGCGGTCGGCGGTGAGCAGATCATCTTCCGGTGCATCGGCGGCAGCAGCAGGGTCTGAGGCGATCAGAGCTGCCTGATCGGGATAGTGTGCCTGTACCCACTCCCGCGGGCGCAGTGAGAACTTAAAGATGGCGCGGCAGTCCTGAACGTCGCAGCAAAGCGGATCAAACAGGATGTTTCGCACATCGACGTGGCGGAGGAACGCGCCGCCGAGACGACCGTTCAGCTCGCTGTCATATCCGACTTCCTGCACGCAGTAGCCGCAGACGAGCAGATCGTGAACGAGTTTGCGGTATTCCTCGGGATAGGCGGCGGCATCATGGTTTCGCGCGATGACGGCTTCGACGATGCGTGCGATTTCGCCGTCAGCCGCGCTTTCGGGGCGAATGACCGCCTCGGGAACCTGTTCCATCAGATCGGCGGAAATGTTCTCGATCGTCGATTGCAGAATCGGCGTTGCGGGACGCGGTTCGTTGGGATCCTCAATCGGAATATCGTACCAATGATCGCCGCGGTACATCCGCTCGCAATGGTTGAGTCGCTGCCATTCCTTGACATATGCGCTGCGGAACTGGAAGAACAGGGCGTAGGCGCGGTCCGCCAATTGTTGCAGCGCTGTGGATTGCTTGGTTGTTTTCATACGGTTTCCTTTCTTGTCATTCGGTTACAGTCCGCGATACCCGGCATACGGCGCAGGCGCGATTGAGAACGGATCGTATCGCGGGGCAGGCGCTTCGGCGACCGGACGGGACGGATGCGGGCGGGACATCAGCCCATAACGCAACGCTTCGGCGGCGTGATCCTCCGCATAGGCGGAAACGTCTTCCACGTTGTGTGCGTCATAGGTCAGAAGCGGCAGCGTACGGATCAGGTTCTGGCAGGATGAAAAGAGCGTCAGCCCCGGCGTGCCGTCGGATCTTAGGGCGAGCGCTTCTCGCACACGCTGCCAACCGGGAATGCGGGCATTGTCCGCAGGCAGCAGGGGAACGCCGTTTCGGGCAAAGACCTCCGCGATGGTCTGCCCCTCCAGACCGCCGAGTCCCCGCTGCTGCCAGGCGTCGGGCGAAGCTGCCGTATACGCGATCGATTCCCCTTCTGAGAGCGCATGGACGCGTTTTGCAATCTCGCTTGAAAGCGTTTGTCTCAGGTACAGCTCCCGATAGACGATCAGCTTGCCGTCAGGCGCTGCGGCGAACCAAAGCACGCAGCAGGGATCGTTGTACCCCCAGTCCATGGCCCGGAACCGTCGCCAGCTCTGCGGGATGGAAAACGGACTTACCACGTGCCGATCGCGAGAGAACTCGGGAAAGTACTGTCCGGCGAGTGCGTCCCAATCCCCGTCGAGATGCGCTTTTCGCAAATGCTCCGGGAGATTTTTTAATGTGGTGACGTACCCCGGATTGTGCTTCAGAAGAATCGGGTTGTCGGTCAGCCGCGCAGGAATGAATACGTAATCCTCCGCGCGTTCGGCGTTACGGTAGTCGCGGTCGATGAAGAGCCGCTTGACCCATGCGTGCCCGACGCCTCCGGGATTCATTGTGTAGTACATCCGCGGAGAGAAGTCGCTTCGTACCGAGCGATTGCAGGTCGTGAGAAACTGCATCTGCGCTTCGGAGAAATGCGTCGCTTCCTCAAGACCGACGACGTCGTACTCCTGCCCTTGGTACTGGTACACGTCCGATTCCTTGTCGCAGTAGCCGAGTTTGATGCGGCTTCCGTTGGGGAAAAGAAATTCGCGACGCGTTGCGTGGTAGGTTGCAGCGCCTGAAAGCTCGGCGAGCAGCGGACGAACATGGTTCTCCATGAGCTCAGGCAGTGTGCGCCGTAAAAGGAGCAGCTCGAGCCTGTCATAACGAAAGGCAAGCAGGACGAACTTTCTGCGCATCGCCCAGCTTTTTCCGCCGCCTCGTGCGCCGCCGTAGGCAATGTGACGCGCCTTGGCAAGGAAAAATGCCTGCTGTTTCGGGTTCGGCGTCCCGGACAAATGAAGCAGCATCGTTCCTCCTTTCAATCGGCCCACGCGGCGGCGCTGTCGTCCATCAGAACCGTTACGGTGTTTTGCGGGGCGTTATCCGGAGTTGCCCCGTCCAGGACGGCGAGCGCGGCGAGCGCAGGCTGATGGGGGAGGTCACCGAGCAAAGCGTGCTCGAGCGTATAGGCGGCGACGCGAGAGACGGCTTCGCGCCAAAGGCGCGCATTGCGTCCGGTTCCGTTGGCGCGCTCAAGAATGCGTCGCGGCGCAACCCCGGTTGCCACGGAGAGTCCATACAGGGTGTAGGGGATCTGTCTCTCAAAAAATCCACCGTTTTTGAGCGGCAGTCGCTCGCGCGTTGCGTCACATGCCGCAAAGTACGCCCTGATGCGTTCTTCCAAACCGTTCATCGTTGACCTCCTTGCCTTTCGTTGCCTCTATTGTAATAAAAAAAGCCGGGATTTTTTCCCGACTAAAGTTCACAATTCAAAATCGAATCGGCCGGCGTTGCCGACCGATTCCAAGCTTACCTTCATTTTTGAAAGACAACCCAGTTATGCGACCACGGCACCGGAAGCCCGAACAGCGTTACGACCTTGTCCGCTGCGTTCCGATACCAGGAATAATTCCATCCGGCGCCCATGTCCATATACAGGGCGTTGGTCACGCCGATTCGCTGCAACTCTTCTAAAAACTCCTCAAAATGCAGCATATTGACGGAATCGATGATGCAAAGATGCCCGTTCAGCTCCGCCAGCGTCCGATAGCAGCGTGACCGCGGTCGGTCAAAGCGCATGACGATTTCGCCGTCCCGAATCAATCCGTATTGCATAAATCCGCTCCCGCCGGCTGCCGCCGCGGCCTTGATTGCTTCTTTGGGTTGATCGAATTCAAAGGAAAAGCGGTCGCCTGCGAACGTAAATGCCGCAAAGCTGTCCTTGTTGTACGGACTTTCGTAGAGCGTTCCGTTTATGGCATGATCGCCCTCCACATTTTCCTGTGTGAAGCCGAGGCTCACCGTGTGCTGAAACGCAGCGCCGCTGCACCAAGTGATGGATTGATCCGATTTGGACGGACGCGTTTCGCACGCAAGCTCAACCTCGGAATACGCCGGAAAGATGACGTACAGCGTGCCGGTATTGTAGACCACGGTTTCCTCCGCCGGAAGAATTTCCTCCGCCCGCAAGTCCGCAGCATCGATGCTGTCCGGAATCTTCACATGGTACTGGGAAACCAGCCCCATAAAGATGAAGATAAAGGACGGCAGAACAAAAAACGAGGAGGCGTAAAGAATCCGATACAGCACCCGAAGCGGTTTGCGTTTCAGCTTCTCCGGGCCCCAAAGGTATACGATCAGCGTAACGATTTCAAGAATTGCCAAGGTCAGATATGCGGCGTGCAGAAGATTCAGCCACATCTGCGCCACGAAGAAAACGGTATATGCGCAGAGGGAGAGCAGCGTCATGGCGATCAGCCAGATACCGGACAGCCGTTCTTTGATGCTCATTTTCTGTTCCTCGCTTCCCGTTTTTCTTTCAGCATTTCCTGCCGCAGCGCATTGAAGGTATCGAACTGCGATTCCGTACTGACGAGCAGCAGCAACAGCGCAATATCCGTCACATACTGAAACGCGTTTTTCCAAAGTGCGGCGGCGGGAAACCCAAGCTTTCCGATCACCGCAAAGAGCAGAATATAAACCACAAGTTTGAACAGAATGGCGATCCGGTTGAGAATCACGTTTTTCGGATTGCCGTGTGTCGCGTAGCTGATAAAGAAGTGATTGACCGTGATGATGATCGTCATCAGAAACGTCATACCGGCGGCGGCGAGATACAAGCTTCCTTGCACGCCTGCCGTGAGATAGGCGTCAAAATCCTGCTCACTCCAGAGCTTTCCGAGCACAAGATGCGCTTCCTGATACAGCATACAGAACAGGATTCCGCCCATCAGTCCCTTTGCAACGTCCCATTTATAGAATCGAAACGCAAGGTACATGGCGACCGCGGTGACGAGCTTTGTTATGATTCCGAATAGCGCAAAAGAATCTCCGTCCCCAAAGCCGAAGATCAAAGAACCGACGCTTGCGGCAACGCCAAGAAAGCATGTCGCCGCCATAAAATACTCATGCAAAAAGATGGACTCTTTTTTCTTCATCCGATTCCTGCCTTTCAGGGGGCTGCCGTTCCTTGCGAAAGGCATGTCTCCTGAACAATCGTTTCTGTTTATTTATCAAGCTGTGTCCAACAAATGTCCAACAAAGCGGTGCAAACCCATCCTGTTTGCTGCGGCGGCATGGTTTTTCTTTGAAAAACACGTCACCTGTGCTATACTGACAGAAGAAAGGAGAATCCGCATGAACGACTTTGCCTCCGAAATCAATCTGATTGTTGTGACCCCGCTGGTGCTGCAGCTTTTGGGGGTTGCCTTGGTGGTCCTGCTCGATCCGTATGTCGGGAAAAAACAACGCAGGCTGCTTTTGATCAACGCCGCATTGATTGCGTCGCTGATTGCGGAAAACATTGTCAGCGATTGGTTCGTTGTTCACGGAGACGTACCGCCCGCGCGTACACTGCTCGCCATTTACGGGTATGCCGTTCGCCCGCTGGTGCTTCTGCTGTTTTGCTACATCGTTGCGCCGAACAAAAAGCATACACCGTTTTGGATTTTGCTGGGAATGAACGCGCTTTTGAACGCGACTGCGCTGTTCTCTCATATCTGCTTTTGGATCGAAAACAACCACTACCAGCGAGGACCGCTGGGCTATTGCTGCCACGTTGTCAGCGCGATCATCCTGCTCTATATTCTGTATCTCACCTTCACCGCGCAGGCGAAACGGGATCGTTTTCAACTTATCATACCGATCATCAACATTGCGTTGGTGTTCTCAGGCGTTTTGCTGGACACCTTCATTGCACACACGCAAAGCGGCATCACGTTCCTTTCAATCGCGATGGTTTCAAGCACGCTGTTTTACTACATCTGGCTGCATCTGAAATTCGTGCACGACCATGAAAAGGCACTCGAAGCGGAAAGCCGTATCCGCATTATGATGAGTCAGATCCAGCCGCACTTTCTTTACAACACGCTGTCCTCCATTCAGGCGCTTTGCCGCATTGATCCGGAGAAAGCATTCGATGTGACCGAAAAGTTCGGCACCTATCTTCGAAGCAACATCGATTCGCTCGACCGTCCCGACTTGATCCCGTTTGCAAAGGAGCTTGAGCACACGCGCGTGTATTCCGAGATCGAGATGATCCGGTTTCCGAACGTGCACGTGGAGTATGATACGCAGGATGTCGATTTTTCTGTACCGGCACTGACGGTGCAGCCGCTCGTCGAAAACGCGATTCGCCACGGCGTGCGCATCCGGAAAGAGGGCGTCGTCACCGTCTCATCCCGAAGGACCGAGCTTTGCCACGAGATTGAGATTTCCGACAACGGAAAAGGCTTTGATATGGATCTTCTGAAAACAGCGGACGGAACGCACATCGGCGTGCGAAACGTCAGAGAACGCATTGAGAAAACGTGCGGCGGAACGCTCACTGTCAAAAGCGTGATGGATTCCGGAACGACCGTCACGATTCGCATTCCGATCAAAGAAAGCCGTTGATGGCTCTGTTGGACATTTGTTGGACAGTGCGTGCTTGAATTCCTTTGAGAAAAAAACACAAAGGAGAATAGCTATGATTTCACTTAAAGGCATCCGCCTGCGCTATTTTGCGCTGGCAATTGCGATCATCGCCATCATTGCAGGCGTGTATTTCACGTTTATCCAATCGAATGGCTTTGAAAAGACGACTGCGGAAATCGTTTCGATCGTTGAGCTTCCGAAGGATTTTGAGGAAGATCAAACAGAATACGACGTTACGATCAAATACGCCGTCAACGGAACAGAATACACCGAGAAGCTCGGGTCCTACAGCCCCACGTATCAGGTCGGCAAAACGATCAATGTGCTCTATAATCCGAGCAATCCCGCCGAGGTGCACAATTCACTTGGCTTCGGGATCTATGTGCTGATTGTGGGCATTGTCATCTTTGTCGTCGTACTCGCCTCGATCATCATCGGCCGGATCAAGCTGAAAAAGCTCAAGGAAACGGAAGATGTCGGCAAGGACACGGTCTATCCGGCGCCTGCTTTGGGCAAAGAGCGCGAGCTGTACTTCTTGACGGATCTCGGCACGCCGAAGTACGGCCATCGCATCGAGGATGCGAACCGCAACGTGCTGTTTGAAGCAAAGATGACCAAGTACAGCCTTACGTCCCCATTCGGATTCAATTTCATCGACTATGTCCATGATGTTACCAAGGCGCATCTGGTCGGACACGAGGAATCGAGCGAATGGAATTCGCTGCTGATCGATGATCATCACACGATTCAGTTCGACGGAGAAGATATCTGGAAGCACTTAAAGCGCAACGGCATTCGCGTGGAGTCTGTCCTCGGCGGCGGGAGCGGAAAGCTCGTCGGCGTGAACTACAGGATTTATCGCGACGATGCAGAGCTCGCGCGTGTGGAATCCACAAGCCAGTATGTGCATGAAGAGGATGCCGAAGCGCACAGGATCGCAAGTGCCGTACCGGTCAAGGGCTTCTTCCGTATCTGGACGAAGGAACAGAACCTGGAGCTGTTGTTTGTCACGCTGCTTGCGTTTGCGCGCACCGAAGCAAGCGACGCGTCCGGCGGCACGAGAAAAACATTGTTCAACACACTGAAGGGCGAAGAAGACATCTGAGACTGCCATGAAGATTATCTGCATCGACGATGAACCGCTGATTCTGAATATGACCGTCGCGCTTTGCCGGGAACTTCCGGCAAAGCCGGAGGTCTGCGGCTTTTCAAACGCAGCGGATGCATTGCATTGGCTCGAAAACCATACGGCGGATATTGCGCTGCTTGACATCAATATGCCGGATATGAATGGCATTCAGCTTGCCGCGCGTATCCGAGCGGCGGATTCGAATGTTTCGATCATCTTTCTCACCGGGTATTCGGAGTATGCGGTGGATGCGTTCCGACTGCACGCATCGGGCTATCTTTTGAAGCCGGTCAGCAAGCAGCGGCTTACGGAAGAAATCGACCATGTCATGCAGCAGCGCAACACAGGAAGCGCCCTTCCTGCCGATCGCGCGCAGATTTCGGTGCGGACGTTTGGCGAGTTTGATCTTTTTGTAAATGGGCAGGTCGTTGCGTTTCCCCGGTCGAAAGCAAAGGAGCTTTTAGCCTACCTCATCGACCGGCAGGGCGGCAGCATCACCCGGGCAACGGCGTTTGCCGTTCTGTGGGAAGAGGGGGTGTACGATCGATCCATGCAGAAGCAGCTTGACGTCGTTATTCGATCGCTGCGCACCACGCTGAAAAGTGTCGGCGCAGAGGACATCTTAGAAATGAAGCAGGGCGCGCTGCGCATCTGCCCCGAAAAACTGGATTGTGACATGTATCGTTTCTTAGGCGGCGATGTCGCCGCGATCAACACGTATCGCGGCGAATATATGAACGCTTATTCGTGGGCAAGCACGACGGAAGCGTTCTTAGACCGTATGCAAAGGAGAATGTAGCAAACAGAAAGAACGTCGCCGCAGGCAGAACGCTTGCGGCGACTTTTTTTCATATACCGATGATTTCCTTATTTTCCCATGGCGCCAAGCATTTGCATGACAATCCGGCTCGAATTGTCCGCTGCGAGATCGCCCATGTTCTCCACACCGTCGTGTGCATTGCCGTCCGCCTTGTCCGACATGGCGCGGATCACTACAAACGGAATCTCATATTGTGCGCAGACTGCCGCGACCGAAGCGCCCTCCATTTCGCAGGCGATCGCATCGAACTGCGCTTGCAGTGTCTTCACATATGCTTCGGACGCGATAAACTGATCGCCGGTCGCGATCGTGCCTTTGAAGACGTGCTCTTTGCCGATCACCTGAACCGCGCATTCGTACGCAAGGTCCACAAGTTCGGAGTCGCAGAAGTAAAATCCTTTTTCACCCTTTGCTTCTCCGGTGACGCCGGTTTCCCACACGAAGCCGTCGTTCGTCATTGTGCCGTAATCATGCTGCACAAGGCGCGTGGCAATCACTTGGTCAAGCACGTTCGTTTCATCGCCGACACCGCCCGCAATCCCGGTAAAAATCACTCTGGAGATCGAATAGCGATTCAGCATTGCCGTCAAAGCGGATGCCGACAGAACCTTACCGATGCCGGACCGCATGATGACGACCGGCTGCCCCTCAAGCGTTCCCACATGAAAGTCCACGCCGCCGAACGTATCCACACGCTCAATCTTTGCTTCTTTGAGCAGCAGCGCCACCTCGTTGTCCATTGCAGAAACGATTCCGATCCGCTGCGGTTCGGCCTTTATACAGCCGAACAGACCCATGCCGATCAGCAGCACACATGCCAAAAGAATTGCGATTTGTCTCTTCTTCACGGATGCAAGCTCCCCTTTGTCAGGCAGCAGGCGCAAGCGCTTCGTCGAGCGCAAACGGCACATACTGCTCCTTTGCCTTTACAATGCCATCCGGATAAATAACGGCAAAGTCGCTCTTCATAGAGATCGGGATATAGCCCTTTGCGATATAGTCCGCGGACTTTGTATCCCAATCCTGCTTGCCCCACTCGCGGAAATTGTCGTCGGCAACGACCATATACGCCTCGGCAAGATACGGATTGCGCGAATCGATCGTGTAATTCATCATGCTCGTGTCGCTTCCGCTGTTGCCGAACGCCAAAACGGGACGCTGCCCGATTTCGCGCTCGATGTAGATGGATTTATTGGCGTTCAGGTTCTTTTGAATGAAGCCGCCGGTCAGCACGAGTTCGTCGCCGTTTTCATACTTGAAATCCATGTTGGACGGCTCGTTCTCGTGTCCCTTCTGCTTCACTTCAAAGTCTGTTCCGATCACATGTTCCGGACTGACGAAGTCCTGAATCGGCGAATTTGCCACGATCGCGCGGGTCGTCGTGCGCTCCGTGCCGCTGATGACCCAAATTTCGAATCCATTGTTATAAAGATATTCCACAAGCTCAACCATCGGCAGATAGAAATTGTCGATGTAGCGCATGTTTTCAAAGCTCTGCGTTTGCTTTTTGCCGAATTCTTCCACATACGCGGAGAATTCCTCCACCGTCATGCCCGCGTACGCTTTTGCAAAGTTTCTTGCAAGCGTCTCGTCGGCAAGATAGCCCGGCTGAATGGCGGCCGCAACCTGCTTGCGGTCGTCCGAAACGCGCTCCGGGTGGTCGACAAGGCAGTATTCGATGAACATCATCGTATCGTAATAGGTATAGTACGTCTCACAGGTGAGCGTGCCGTCCATATCGAACACGGCGATGCGATCCTTTTCCGGAATATAGTCCTTGCTGCCCTCGGTCGTGACCGCGGTCACATAATCCATCAGGCTTTGCTTTGCGCCGTACCCATCGTTCCAGAGCGAAAGCGGCACGGTTTTTGCCTCCTGTGCCGCGGGAGCCTTCCAAACGACGCCAAAGGCGTACAGAATGCTGACGGCAATCAGCGCACACAGGGCGATCATGGCGACACAGCGCCAGAGTTTGAGCTGCTTTGTTGTTTCCATTTCGATGCTTCCTTTTTTGTTTCGGTTCTTGTAGAATCAAAATAGTAGCAAGTCCTGTCCAACAGATGTCCAACAGGACTTGCTCCGTTCCGCTGACCGGAAGCCGAAAAGGAGCATTTGTTGGACATTTGTTGGACAAATCATGCTATATTAAAAAATATCAATTGATAGACCATGCGATTTGGAACAGCAAGAACGAATCGGACAAAAACGGGGGAAACCGGCATGAAAAAGATCTTGGGAATGACATTCGGAGGCTTGCAAAAGAGAGCGATCCTGCTCGTCGCTTTGATGCTCCTTCTGCTGGCAGTTATGTTCGCGGGCATTACGGTCTATCAGAATCGAATGCTGTTAAACGTCGTTGCCGAGACGCGCGTCGAACAGCAGGGTGCCATTTCTGAGACGTCCAAAGCCACGATGCATCAGGTCATGGAAGGCTCGCTTGTTTCGGCAACGGAACTCAAAGCCAACCTTGCCGATAACGACTTTGCAGAGATCGTAAGCAACACGCGTATGCTGCAAACGATGGCCGAAGGCGTCCTCCAAAATCGTGACAGCCTTACGCCGCTGTCGGTCGAACTGCCCGACGCAAAAATGGACGGAACGTCCTCCGCGTTTGTGCTTTTTGAACAGGGCGTGGATTATACACAATCCGACTATCTCGGCTATCTTGCGCATCTTTCCACACCGATGATCGCGCTGCATCAGAATTCCCAAAAGATTGACGGATGCTATATCGGTTTGATCGACGGAACCGATCTCTGCGTCGACGACAAGGCAAAGAGCAAGCTCACCGAATCCGACGAGCCGATTCCGTTTCCCGTCAGGGAACGCCCGTGGTATCTTGGAGCAATGGAATCAGGCGATCTGTATTTTACCGGCATCACGGTCGATGCATTTTCCGGAAAGCTCCTCATTACCTGTTCCGCGCCCATTGCTTTGAACGGAGAACCCGTCGGGGTTGTCGGTGTTGACGTCGTGCTCGACAGCGTCAATGACTTTATCGAAACCTCCGAACAGGGCACGTACTCCTACCTGGTCAATGACCGCGGGCAGGTGATTCTCGGCCCAAAAACGAACGGAATCTTTGAAGTGTCACTCCAAAACGAGGCCGAGGACCTCCGTACTTCGAAAAACGAAGCGCTTGCAAGGCTCATCAAGACCGCGTTGAACGAATCCACAGGTCTTTGCACCGTATCCGTCGACGGAACGGAATACTACATGGTCGGCGCTCCGGTACCGACTGTCGGCTGGGCGGTCGTGAACGTCGTGGACAAGAACTTAACCGAGCAGCCGGAACAACTGCTGCTTTCTGCATACGACAAAATCAATGAGGAAGCGACCGCAACGTTTCAAAAGGAATCCGCAAAAACGAACGTGATCGGAGCGCTGCTGCTTGTACTGGCGTTTCTGATCGGCAACGGAGCGGCAATGATCGCAGTCAACCATATGGTTAAGCCGATCCGGCAGATGACCGAGGATATCACCAAATGCGGGCAGACTGGGCAGCCGTTTGAAATGCAGGACAAATACCGTACCAACGACGAGATCGAGGTGCTCGCTGAGTCGTTCGCCGATCTTTCGAAAAAGATCCGTAAGTATATTCAGGATATCACCGCGATCACGGCGGAGAAGGAGCGCATCAGCACGGAGCTTGCGCTTGCGACGCGCATTCAGGCGGATATGCTGCCGAACATCTTCCCGGCGTTCCCGGATCGGGAGGAGTTCGATATCTATGCGAGCATGGATCCGGCAAAGGAAGTCGGCGGCGATTTTTATGATTTCTTCCTGATCGATAACGATCACTTGGGAATCGTGATTGCAGACGTGTCCGGCAAGGGGATTCCGGCGGCATTGTTCATGATGGGATCGAAGATCCTTGTACAGAACTATGCCATGACCGGCAGCAGCCCTGGCAAGGTGCTCGAAGCGGTCAACCATCAGATCTGCCAAAACAACCGCGAACAGATGTTCGTTACCGTTTGGCTCGGCATTCTCGATATTCCCACCGGGAAGCTGACCTGTGCGAACGCCGGGCACGAATACCCCGTTTTGAAAACACCGGACGGAGATTTTGCGCTGTACCGCGACAAGCATGGCTTCATCATCGGCGGCATGGATGGGATGCGCTACAAGGAATATGAGATTCTGCTTGCGCCCGGCGCAAAGCTGTTCGTCTACACCGACGGCGTTCCGGAGGCGACGGATGCGAACAAAACGCTCTTTGGTACGGAGCGCATGCTTGCTGCATTGAATGAGCAGAAGGACATGTCGCCGGAGGAGCTCTTAAAGAACGTCCGTGCGCATGTCGACGCCTTTGTCGGCGACGCGGAGCAGTTCGACGACCTCACGATGGTCTGCCTCCAGTATCACGGATCGAAGGATCCGGCAATGTGATGGACGGAAAGATTGGGGGAAAATGAAGCAATTGTGCTTGCTGCTTGCGGCGGCACATGACCGAATGACAGAAAACAATTTCTTAGCAAGCAGAGCCGGATCGGAATTCCGTTCCGGCTCTGTTTTATGGTGCGCTGTCGACCCAATTGATTCATTTCAGCGCCGGTGCCCGCCGCTTTGGCCGCCCCAGCCGCCGCTTTGGCCGCCCCAGCCGCCGTTTTGCGTGCCCCAACCGCCGCTTTGACCGCCTCTGCCGCCCATCATCTGGTTGGGAATGGTATCCACCTGCTGTCCGTTGACGATAATGGTGCCGCCGTTGAACTGTGCGGTTCCGTCGTAATCAAACGTGCTGGTGCCGGTTACGTTGACGGTACCGCCGTTGACTATGATGTTCCCGTTCGAATCGATCCCGTCCGTATCGCCCGCGCCCATCACAACCGTGATAGCGCCGCCGTTGATCTCCACCGTGGGCGTATAGGCACTCGATTTTCTCGCTGCATTGATGCCGTCGTCGCTTGCCTGAATGTTGATGGTGCTGCCGTTGATCTGGATATACGTCGCTTCGATTCCTTCCGTGCCCTTGATGTTCAGCGTTCCGTCATCAATCTGCACCACGGAAGTTCCGTGAATTCCGTCGTCTCCTGCTGTGATCATAAGATTGCCTCCGCCGATATAGACGTAGCCGAGCGTATCGTCATCGCTGTTTTCGGCATGCAAACCGTCGGTTCCGGCCGTCAGAATCAGCGTTCCGTCCGCGATTCGGATGGAATCATTTGCTTCGATCGCCTTGGAGGCGGCCGTGACGGAATAGGTTGCGCCGGTGATTTTCAGCGTATCTTTGCTGACGATCCCATTGTCGGAGGAGGAAACGGTCAGCGTCGCAGTTCCGTTTAAAACGAGGTCGCATTTGGAAAAGATGACGCCGTCGGGGTTGGTGTCGCCGTCAGAAGCGAACGTGCCCGTGACGGCAAGAGCGCTGTCTTTTGAGACCGTAACGAACAGCTTGTCGGCACTCTTTCCGTAGAGGACCGGGAAATCCGTATTGGTCACGGAGACGCCGTCGAGCACAAGCTGCACCTTATCTTCGTCACCGGCTTCCACATAGACCGTCACATCGGTTGCGGACCCGGTGAGTACGTAAACGCCTTCTGCCGTGATGTGAATATCCTGCCCATCGGACAGCGTATAGGTCGTTGCCTCGGAGAGGTCGGCCTCCTGCTTCAGGTCGCGGTTGGAAAAGAGTTCTTCCGTGTTGTAGACAGGCGATCCGGAATCGGCCGAAGTCGCGGAGAAAAAGGCTGTGCTCATCAGCATTGCTGCGGCGCAGATTGCAATCCATTTTTTCGTTGTTTGTTTCATGGGGATTCACCTCACTTTTGTTTTGGTGACTTCATTCTAACCGGTCAACCTTAGATGAAGTTAAATCGATGCAAGTTTTTTTAAAAATCGTTTGCTGGAACGAAAGATACAAAAAACCGGAGGGAGCTTTCGCTCTCTCCGGTTTGAAGTACAAGAGAATTTGTTTTTGCAACCCGCTGGAATCAGAGCTGCGGACCTGCGGGAACGAGCGCCTTACCGGCTTCGTTGCCTTCATACTTCTTGAAGTTCTTGATGAACCGGGACGACAGATCCTTTGCCTTCTCTTCCCATACGGAAGGATCGGCGTAGGTATCGCGCGGATCGAGAATCTTCGGATCAACGCCGGGCAGCGCGGTCGGGACTTCGAAATTGAAGTGCGGGATCATTTTGGTCGGTGCGCCAAGGATATCGCCGGAGAGGATCGCGTCGATGATGCCGCGGGTATCCTTGATCGAAATACGCTTGCCTGTGCCGTTCCAGCCGGTGTTTACGAGGTACGCCTTTGCGCCGCTCTTTTCCATCTTCTTAACGAGCTCTTCGGCATATTTGGTCGGATGCAGCTCCAGGAATGCCTGACCGAAGCAAGCCGAGAACGTCGGAGTCGGTTCAGTGATACCGCGCTCGGTGCCTGCAAGCTTGGCGGTGAAACCGGACAGGAAGTAATACTTCGTCTGCTCGGGCGTAAGGATCGAGACGGGCGGCAGAACGCCGAATGCATCGGCAGACAGGAAGATCACGTTCTTTGCGTCGGGACCGGAAGAGGTCGGACGGACGGTCTTAACGATCTTTTCAATATGCTCGATCGGGTAGGAGACACGGGTGTTCTCGGTTACGGACTTATCCGCAAAGTCGATCTTGCCGTTCTCGTCGATTGTGACGTTTTCAAGCAGCGCGTCGCGGCGGATCGCGTTGTAGATATCCGGCTCGGAATCCTTATCGAGGTTGATGACCTTCGCGTAGCAGCCGCCCTCAAAGTTGAAGACGCCGTGGTCATCCCAACCGTGCTCGTCGTCGCCGATCAGAAGACGCTTCGGGTCGGTGGACAGCGTGGTCTTGCCGGTGCCGGAAAGGCCGAAGAAGATCGCGGTGTTCTCACCGTTCATGTCCGTATTCGCGGAGCAATGCATCGAGGCAATGCCCTGCAGCGGCAGATAGTAGTTCATCATCGAGAACATGCCCTTCTTCATTTCACCGCCGTACCAGGTATTCAGAATTACCTGTTCACGGCTCGTGATGTTGAAAACGACCGCCGTTTCGGAGTTCAGACCGAGCTCCTTGTAGTTCTCAACCTTCGCCTTGGAAGCGGTGTATACGACGAAGTTCGGCTCAAAGGTTTCAAGCTCTTCTTCGGTCGGCTTGATGAACATGTTGCGGACGAAATGCGCCTGCCATGCCACTTCCATAATGAAGCGAACCGCCATGCGCGTGTCCTTGTTCGCGCCGCAGAACGCGTCTACCACGTACAGCTTCTTGCCGGAGAGTTCCTTCTGAGCGATCGCTTTGACCGCGGCCCAGGCTTCCTGCGAAGCGCGGTGGTTATCGTTCTTGTACTCGTCGGTGGTCCACCAGATGGTGTTTTCAGAGTTCTCGTCGACGACGATGAATTTGTCCTTCGGGGAGCGGCCGGTGTAGATACCGGTCATCACGTTGACCGCGTCAAGCTCGGAAAGCTGTCCCTTCTCATACCCGGTGAGGGAGGGATCCATTTCATCATGGAACAGCAGTTCATAGGAAGGATTGTAGACGATTTCGGTGGTATCGGTAATGCCGTACCGTGTCAGATCGAGTTTCTTCATACTTAAAACCTCTTTCTTGAAAAATAGTACCTTTGGAACCTTCGGATTGGGTCAATGCCAATCTCAACCAATTACAATATATCATTCCGCTGCGGCATTGTCAACCGAATGAAAATGTTTTTCGGTTCAAATTCACAATGTTTTTTCAAGCCGGTCGGCTTGACGGAAAGGCTGAAAATCGATATACTGAAATCGCATCTTTCGACGTTTCTTTCTCAAACGTCAGGAGTTTTTTATCCGCCCGGAAGGGGACAGGACGCATGGAAAAGAAGAAGCTCGTTCTTGGAATGATTTGACTCGGTAAGTTATCCGTAAAATGGTGAAAAAGGGTTGATTTTGGCGATATTTCACTTTATGATAACCATAAAGAAAAGGATCAGGGGGACATATGAAACTGTTAGAGGAGCGGATTCGCAAAGAAGGTCGTGTACTGCCCGGAGGCATCATCAAGGTGGACGGATTTTTGAATCATCGGGTCGATCCGAAACTGATGCGCGCCATTGCAGAGGAGATGCGGCGGCTGTTCCCGGATGAGGATATTACCGCAATTCTGACGTGTGAAGCCAGTGGGATTGCGCTCGGCGAAGCGTGCGCCGAAGTGTTTGATGTTCCGATGGTCTTTGCCAAAAAAGCAAAGTCCGACAATATTGAAGGCGGTCTCTACAAGAGCGAAATCTTCTCCTATACCTATAAAAAGACCGTTACGCTGATTGTTGCAAAGGATTGGCTCGGCGCGAACGATAAGGTGCTGATTATTGACGATTTCCTTGCAAACGGGGAAGCGCTGCGCGGACTCGTGGAAATCGTGAACCAATCCGGCGCGAAGCTCGCGGGCATCGGCGTCGCTGTCGAAAAGGGGTTCCAGCCCGGCGGCAAGCGGCTGCGTGAGCAGGGCGTGAATCTGCATTCTCTCGCAATCATCGAAAGCGCAGATGAAACCGGTATCACGTTCCGCGAAGACAACTGATTGAATCGGAGACCGGAAAGTACGAACAAAGTTGGGAGCAACTTTGTTCGTTTCTGTATCGGGACGTTGATTTTGCTGCAACGATAAAATGAGAAAGGATCGGCATTGGCCGGATATGAAGCAGAAGCCGGAATCCATCGTCAAAACGATCGCAATCAGCTTTTTGTGTCTGTTGCTGTGCGCCTGCGGCGGCAGTCAAGAGCAAACTGCGTCCATAGCGCCGACCGAATCGGTTGTGTCGATCACCGTGCAGGGCCCGACGGAAACGCCAATGCCTTCCGAATCGGCAAGGCAAACAGAGACGGTTCCTTTGGAAACATCGGAGCCGACGGCTATGGAGACGCCGGAACCGACGCCTGAGCCGCAACCGCTCAACACGCCCGCTGCCAAATCGCTGTACCGGGAGGGTTATACGCTGGAGCAGGTTGTCGTACTGAGCCGGCACAACGCGCGCGCGCCGTTTATGGGGAGCACTTCCTTTGTTCGAAAGGTAACGCCGCACGCGTGGATGCAATGGTCCTGTAATCCCGGGGAGCTGACGGTTCGCGGCGGCACAGCCGAACTGCAGATGGGTCAATACTTCCGAAAATGGCTTGAAACGCAGGGGCTGTTTCCGGCAAACTATCGGCCGGGAGCGGAAAAGATTCGCATCTATGCAAATTCCATACAGCGCACGATTGCGACGGCACGGTTTTTCGCGACGGGACTTCTGCCCGTTGCCAACGTTCCTGTGGAAACGCATATGCAATGGAACCGATCCGATCCGACCTTTTCGAACGGGCTAACCTATATGAGCGATGCCTACCGCGCAGCGGCGCTCGCTGCGATGCGGGAGCAGTATGCCGAGGAAATTGCCGGACTTGCCGACAATTTTGCGCTGCTTTCGGACGTGGTCGATATGAAGGCGTCCGAAGCGTGGAAAAACGGATCGCTTACCGCGCTGGATCCGAATGATCTTGTCGTGGTCTTGCAGCAGGGCAGTGATCCGACCTCAAAGAATTCACTGCAAACTGCAATCTCGATCAGCGATGCGTTGGTTCTGCAATACTATGAAGCGGAAAATCCGACGGACGCATCCTTCGGCCATGCATTGACGTTTGCCCAATGGCAGCAGCTTGGACAGATCAAAAATCTTTGGGGCGATATTCTGTATACAACCCCGCTGCTTTCCGTGAATTGCGCGCATCGGATGCTGTCTGAGATTCGAAACGAGCTGAATCAGGACGGGCGCGTCTTCACCTTCATCTGCGGACATGACACCAATCTTGCGAGCGTACTCGGAGCGCTCGGCGCGGAGAGGTATGAGCTGTCCGATTCCATTGAGAAAACGCCTGTCGGCGGAAAGGTTGTCTTTTCCCGCTGGCATGATGCGAACGGAAAGCGTTATTACTCCGTCGATCTGGTTTATCCGACCCCCGATCAGATTCGCGGGGAACGGCGCATTGATTCGGCTAACCCGCCGGGAATCTATTCGATCCGGCTTTCCGGCCTGACCGCCGATGAGAATGGACTGTATTCGGAGCGCGATTTTATCGGACGGCTGCAATCGGCGTTCGACGCCTATGATCGCCTTGCGCAGGACTATCCGAATGGCGGAAACGCGCTTGCAAGGATTCAAAATCGTGGGGTACTGCGCGTCGGTACGACCGGCGATTCCCTGCCCCTGTCGCATTTCGATGCCGAAACGGGCGCGTATTGGGGGCTTGACGCGGAGCTTGCGAAAGATCTTGCCAAAGCGTTGAAGGTGGACCTTGTATTCGTTCCGACCGAATGGTCGTCGTTGATGCGGGACCTAAAGGCGGATAAATTCGATGTTGCGCTGTGCGGCATCACGATTACCGATGCGCGTAAGCAGCAGGCACTGATGTCCGAGGGATATCTTGACAGCGGAAAAACCGTGCTGTGCCGCGCAGAGGATGCCGATCGATTTACAAGTTTAGAAGCAATTGATCGACCGGAGGTCACGGCCATGGAAAACCCGGGCGGGTCGAACGAGATGTTTGCGCAAGAGCATCTTGGTCACGCAAACCGGATTCTTCACGGCGTCAAGGAAGAGATCCCCGGCCTTATCGCATCGGGGGAAGCCGATGTCATGATCACGGAGACTCTTGAAGCCGCATATTATGCTGCGCAGGATAGCCGGCTTGCGGCGCCGCTGCTTTCTGAGCCGTTCACGCAGGGGCAGTTCGGCGCTTTGATGCAGAAGGACGCAAAAGATTTGCTTGCTTTTGTCAACTTCTTTTTGGCTTTGGAGAAGAATACGGGACGGGTGGACCAACTGGCAAGGCAATATCTCCCTCCTTCGATTGTGGACGCGGTGAACGACGCGGCGTAAGACCCATCCGTTGCAGCTATAAGAATAATTGACACGGGGCCTCCCAAAGCCTCGTGTTTTTTTGCGTATTCGGAATGTATGAATTCCCGCATGAGGCGGGCATACTTTGGGTGAGGTGAAAAAATGAGACGACAATTTCCGATTCTGATTTTCCTGTTGCTTGCGCTTTTGCCGCTCCGCGCGCATGGCGCTGCAGAAGCTATGACGCATCCCGGAATTTTGCGATTGCACATATTGGCGAACAGCGATTCCGAAACCGATCAGGAGGTGAAGCTCCGCGTTCGGGACGCACTGCGCCCGCTGTTTGCGTCGCAGCCGAGCTATGATTCCTCGCGTGCGTTTTTGCTTGCGAACGGCGCTGTTTTGCAAAGCACGGCGGAGCGGGTCCTCAAGGAGAACGGCGCATCCTACGGCGTGCAGCTTTCGCTCGGCACCGAATCGTTTCCCGATCGCACGTACGACGGAAAGCTGTTCCCGGCGGGTGAGTACGACGCGTTGATCGTGCGGCTCGGCAAGGGGGCAGGTCAGAATTGGTGGTGTGTGCTGTTCCCGCCGTTATGCATTGTTACCGAAGACGGCGCGCCGGTCGATCTCGAAGAGATCGAACCCGAGAGCACGATTTACCGATGGATCAAGGAGTGGATTGCAACATGGACGGCCGACGCAGAATGAGAATCGGCGCAGCGGCGATGGCGTTGCTGCTGCTCGCCGCGCTCGCCCTGCCCGCAGCGGCGGATGCGCTGTTAAAGAAAGGCTCCACCGGCGATACGGTCGCGCTGGTGCAGAAAAAGCTGAAGCAATGGGGGTACTACACCGGCGCGGTGGATGGCATCTTCGGAAGCCGGACGGAAGCCGCAGTAAGGTACTTCCAACGAAAGAACGGATTGAAGGCGGACGGTATTGTCGGTCAGAAGACGGCAGCCGCGCTCGGCATCTCGCTTTCCGGGACAGGCTCCGGGTCGGGCGCGTCCGGCAGCAAGGGGGACAGCGACGTCTACCTATTGGCGCGGTGCATCCACGGCGAGGCACGCGGAGAGCCATATAAGGGACAGGTCGCGGTCGGCGCGGTGATTCTGAATCGCGTGCGATCGAGCGCTTTTCCGAACACCATTTCCGGAGTCATTTATCAGAAGGGCGCATTTTCCATCGTGGCGGATGGGCAGATCAACATGGAACCCGGCGAATCGGCGTTGAAGGCCGCGCGGGATGCGATGAACGGATGGGACCCGACGGGCGGCTGTCTCTATTATTACAATCCGCAAAAGACGAGCAATGCGTGGATCCTGTCTCGCCCGATCGTGATCCGGATCGGCGCGCATGTCTTTTGCAAATAATCGGAAAGGAACAAGGGAATGAAAAGGGTTTTGCAACGTCCGCACCGAAGGCGGGTGCGGCTCAGCGGATACCTGTTCTTCCTGCTGCTCGCCGCAGCGGCGGGATTCGGAATACTCTATGGAGAACAGATCCGCCATATTCGTGCTCTGGAAGCCGAAGTGGAGGTATACCGATTGTATGTGCAGAACGAAGCGGAAAGCGCGGCGCGGGACCTGAACACATCGTTGACCGATCTGCAAACGAATCTGCGTAAGTTGACGGCAGCGGCCTCTCCTGCACAGCACGCGAAGCTGTTGTTTGAAGTGCGCAGGTTATCTGACGCGGCCAACGGAGCGCTCGGCAGGCTTTCGATCTCCCATACTGACGGAAAGGATCTCGAACAGTTTTTGACGCGAACCGGAGACTATGCGGGAACGCTGCTCGATTCCGTCCAGAACGGAATCCTGCTCTCGGCGAGCGACGGCGATCAGCTTGCCGCGATCGGCGCGCAATGCGAAGCCCTCTCTGGCGCAATCGGCAATCGGATGGCCGACGGGTTGTTGCCGACCGGCGCAGTCACACCGGAAGGGTACTATACCGCCGCGCAGAATCCGGAATCGGTTCCGTCGTACCCGACGCTGCTGTATGATGGTCCGTTTTCCGAAAGCAGTGAAAATGCCGCACCGAAGGGGCTCCCGTCGGAAACAATCTCCGAAGCGCGGGCAACGGAGATCGCCGCACGCAGTTTGCCGGAGGTCGAGTGGACGTACGACGGACGCTGTGACGCCGCGATTGCCACCTATGATTTTTCCGGACCGAACGGAGAAACCCTTTCGGTCACGGAGCGCGGCGGAAAGGTGCTGTACTGGATGCTATCCCCGTCCGGCGCAAGCGACGATCCGTTGACGGACGACGAACTGGATCGGCTGAAGAGCGCCGCGCAAACCTACTTGTTGGCGGCGGGTTTTGACAGGATGCAGCCTTCCTATGCGGAATCCTATGCCGGCTGCGCGGTACTGAACTATGCCGCCATGCAAAACGGGATTGTTCTGTACCCGGATCTGGTCAAGGTTTATCTCGATCGACTGACCGGGCGCGTGATCGGATTGGACGCGCGATCCTATTATTCGCACCATACGGCGCGGGTGATCCCACCGTTTCTTCTGAGCGAACAGGACGCGCGCGACGCCGTCTCACTCGCGCTGCAGATCGAGACGGTGACACCGTGCTTGATTCCGAAATGCGAGACGCGCGAAGTAGCCTGCTATGAATGCCGCGGCACGATTGGGGAACGCACGTTCCTCGTTTACATCAATGCGCAGACCGGCGCGGAGGAGGAGATCTTTGAACTTCTCCGTTCCGATTCCGGAGAAAAAGTCATTTGAAAGGAAACGGCCCGCCGGGTACCCCGGCGGGCCATCTTTGCTTATGTTCGTTCGACCGGTTCTGCGCCGGGTTCGGACGGCATATTCACAACGCTGATGTAATTGTACGGGATCTCGATGCTGTGCTGCTGGAGCGAGGCGAAGACCCGTGTATGCACATCGTCTTTCACACGTTCGGTGGGAATCGTTTTCGGATAATAGACCGTCACAGACATCATCAACGCGCTGTCCGCAATGGAGATAAAATAGACGTCGCCGTAAATCGGGTCGCCGTTTGCGTTCTTCTTGCCGGGGATGGTGTACGGGCTGTCTTCGATGGCCTGCGCAATGAGCTTCTTCGCAAGCGCAATATCGCTGTTATAGCCGATGGGAAAGCGAAAAGACACCGAGCGCATATCGCGGTGGAAGCTGTAATTAATCATCATCATCGAATTGATTTTGCTGTTCGGAACAATGATGCGCAGCGTGTCGAGGCCGATCAGAACGACGTGCCGGTTCGTGATGTCCTCCACAATGCCGACCGTCCCATCCGACAGTTCAATTCGATCGCCGATCTCAAACGGCTTTTGCAAACTGATCATCAAACCGCCCAGGATATCCCGAATAACGTCCTGCGCGGCAAACGCGACAACTGCACTGACAATCGCAGTTCCGCCGAGCATCGATTTCCATACGGAAGCGCCGCTGTCAAGCGCGGAGAATGCAAGAATCAGGATTGCAACGATGATAATCACCTTGTTCATTCGTTCAAAGAAAACCAGGTGAATCCCACGCTGTTTGATGCTCAGAAGGGAAAAAACCTTCTTGTTGACGAACAGCAACAGCCAGATGATGAGCCCGGCACCAGCCATTATTATGACGAACCAAAGAAGGTTCGCCCAAAAGCTCGAATCAAATGAAATATGCATGAATGCCCTCTTTTCAACGCAGATCCAGCGATCTATGCGCATGCCTCTTTTGTAAAGTATATCACGTTCTTCATCAGAAGACTGTGAAGAATCTATGAATCTGCGTAAGCATTCAAATCCGGTTTGCCATCAAAAAAAGCTTGCATTTATGAATTTCTCTGCTATAATATGAAACAAGGAAGTGAAAGGAGTATATGAGAGTATGACATTTCCCAATGCAGCAAAAGGTGTAAAGAAGCTTTACACGGCAGAAATTCTCGGGCTGATCGGTATGATCATTACCATCGTCGGTCTTATCGCGGTTGTGATCGGAACAGCCGTTACCGTTGCGGGTGCAGCTGCGGAACAGGGCAGCGTCGCAGTCGGCGGTTTAATCGGAACAGGCGTTGGCACGATCTTTTCCGGCGCAGCGGCCATCCTCACTTTGATTGGGTTCATTCTCCAGCTGGTCGGTTACAGCCAGGCGGGGAAGGATGAGGGCAGCTTCAAGACGGCGCTGATCGTTGTGCTGGTTGGCGTTGCTGCCACTGTCGTTCTCGGAGTTCTCTCCGGAATCAAACCGCAATGGACCGTTTTGACGGAGATCACTCAGATCGTCAATCAAGCCGTCGGCATCATTGCGCTGTGCTATGCAATCACCGGTATTCGCACGCTGGCCGAACAGCTCGGAAACGAAGCGGTTGCTAATCGCGGCAAGACACTGCTGAATGCGATCATCATCGTTCTCTGCCTCTCGATCGTTGCGAACTTCATCGGAATTTTCGTCCATAATGTAGCGGGCGGCATCGTTGCAGGCGTTCTCGCGCTTGTCGCGGCTGTCATCAGCCTCATTCGTTACTTCCTGTATCTTGGCTACCTTGCAAAGGCGAAGAAGATGCTGGAGGAGAACTGATCCGGCTAAGCAATTGCAAAGTCGTATTTGATGGATCGGATGCGTCGAATTCGTTCGACGCATCTTCTTTTTTGAAAAAAAGATATTTCCCTCTCGAAAAGCGATGGAAAAAATGATATGATATCTCAAAACAGAAGAGGAACGGAAACGATGCGGTGCGTTCCTGAGAAGGGATCGCGGCAAACATGCATATGGAACGGTTGATTGTTCAGGTTTGCAATGCAATCGAATCATGGTCGGCACAGGTGCTCGGCAAGGCGCTGACGGTACGGCTGTCGGATAAAGCGATGCTCGCCGCGCCGGATTATGTGCGCGGCGGCGCGGAGCAGGCAAAAGAAGCGCTTGCAGCGCGTATGGAGGACTGTACACTGCTTGGCGCAAGGCTGATGGACCGCGTGGAGATAGAGAACGGTTGGCTGCTGTTTACCCTGCATCGGGATGCGTTCGACGCCTATGCCCAGAGGCTTGAAGCGAACTTCGCGCCCGGCGATACCACCCTGGATCGGCGGATGTCGATGCTGCTACGCCACAAAGACGCGCCTTTGCCGGATTGCCCGGCGATCCAGCACGCGGTATTGATTGCGTCGGCGGCATCCGAACGGGGGAGGTGGACGCAGGAGGATGTGCGTACGGTGCTTACCATGACGCATGCGCTTTCGGGGATGGAGCGCGTGCAAGCGGAACAGAATGCGGCAAGAGCTGCGAAAATCATTTTATTTGAACGGAGTACCATGCAATGAAACTGACCTATCTTGCTCACTCAACATTTCTGCTGACGACGGACGCAGGCGCGCGGCTTGTAACCGACCCGGTGGATCACGGCAGCGGCTATGACCTGCACAACGTGTATGCGGACGTCGTTACGATTTCTCACCATCATTTCGACCATGACGCGCTTGACCAGGTTTCCGGTACGCCGACGGTGATCGATCGTCCGACCGCAAAAACAATTTGCGGATTCCGTATTTCCGGCCTTTCAACGTATCACGACGAAGTCCATGGCGCAAAGCGGGGACTGAATACGGTATTCCGCATCGAAGCGGACGGTAAGGTGATCGTTCATCTCGGGGATCTCGGGCATGATCTCGATGATCTGGAGGTGCAGATTCTGTCCGGTGCGGACGCGCTGCTGATTCCGGTCGGCGGAACGTTCACGATCGACGCCGAGCAGGCGGCTGCGCTTGCAAAGCGGCTCCGGCCCAAAGCGATCGTTCCGATGCACTATATGACGCCGCAGCTCACATTCTCAATCGCCCCGCTCGATCCGTTCCTAAAGGCCGCAAAGGATCTTCCGGTCGTTGCGCTTGGCATGGGCGAAACGTTGGAGCTCTGAAAAAACGATAGCGCATTCCATCAGAATCATGGAACAGGAAAGCCGAGGCGAGCAGCCTCGGCTTTTGACGTTTATCTGGTTCTTAGGCGGTTATCGTTCGCCCTCTTTCAGAATATAAGCCGCAAACTGGCGCGGAGTGGACAGCTCGGTTCCGGCAGACGGATCGATCGTAACACCGAAGGCTTCGGAAAGCTGCTCAATAAGCGAGAGATACGTCAGCGAATCGCCGCCGAGGTCGTAGCGAAAATGACTGTCAGGCGTGATGTCGTCCGTTCCGGTGATCTCGCGGAACGTGTCCGTGATGCGCGGGAGGATTTCCTCCATGCCTTCCGAAAAAGTATCTTCCTTAGGAGCGGTCCTTCCCGCTTCAAAAACGCGCATCGTGCCGTCCGCAAGGCCGCGCCGCACGGCGCTGTTTTGCACCTTTTGTGTCAACGCGAGCGGCAGCGGCTGCTCGGCAAACAGAATTTTCTTCACACGGTAAGCGGGAGGCAGCGCATCGTTCTTTTCATACAGCTCCTCGCTGAGCGCGGCAAGCGCATAGGCGTTTCGCTGCTTCGGTTCGACGACAAGCACGGGTTCTCCGTTTTGCGAGACCGCGCACAGCGCAGCGATCAGCGGGCTGCCGAAGGCCGATTCCAGCATCGCGGGGGAGATGCGCTCGCCGTTCTGCCCGTTCAGCATATCGTCGCTCCGCCCTGCAAAGAACAGCGCGCCGTCCGGCTTTGCAGTGATGCAGTCCTGCGTGTCAAACCATTCCATCGGATCATGCGCGATGCGGACTCCGTCCCGGTACAGAGCGGTGTAGCAGGTTTTTCCGCGAACACGCATCGTGTCGCCGCTGCAGTCCGTTTCGATCGACGGAAACGGTTTGCCGATCGATCCTTCCATACGTGCTTTGGCGGTTTGCCGCAATTCGACCGACGCGATGCCGATCTCGGTCATTCCGTATCCGTTGTAAAGCGGATAGCCGATGCCGTTGATCACGCGAAGCGTATCGTCACGCAATGCGCCCCCGCCGGAGATGCAGAATCGTACGGCAGTGCCAAGCGCCTGCTTTTGCACGGATTGCATCACCGTGCGCGAAAGAATGCGGCCGAGCCCATGGAACGGAGTGTTTTGCAGCGCGAGCGAAAGGCGGATGCCGCGTTCGAGCTTTTTGGATTGCCCTGTGCGCTTGGCTGCGCGCAGCACCTGATCCGCCACTGCATTCCAAAAGACCGGCAGCGCAAACACGTGCGTTACCTCATGCAGCCGACAGGTGCGGCCGATTGCTTCCGGAGAGAGCGACGGCAGCAGCACGAGCGTACGTCCGAAACAGGAAAACCAGAGAAGCACGGCAGAAAGCCCGAAAATGTGATAAAACGGAAGGAAGGCCAATAGCTTCAGCTTTCCGTGCACAAATGATGCGACCGAGTGATTGTGTTTTAAGACATATCCGGAGTTGCGAATCTGCGCGCAAACGGCTTTCCCGTCAAATGCGATCAGACGGGGCGCTCCGGTTGTCCCGGAGGTACAGAGAATGATTTCGTCCGCCCAGTCGCAGTAGTCGTCTGCGCCGGTGAGCGTTGCGGGGGAAATGCCGGTCGCCCCCGAAAAGGTCTCGGTTCCGATGAAATACGCTGCGCCGGCCGCTTTCAAGCAGCCCTCCACCATATTGCGCGGGGCCATCGTATTGAGCAAAAGCGGACGGTATCCCGCACGCAGAATTGCCCAAAAGGCCGTGACCCAATCCGGCCCGTTCGGGAGATAGATTCCGATGGGACTCCCCTTCGGATAGTCCGAGAGCAGCCCGTGAAGTGCGCCGGTTGCGGATTCGATGCGCTGCTGCGCTTCGCCGTAGGTCAGGGTGCGAACTTCTTCCAGCTCATCCCATTCAAACAGCGCTTCGTCCCGGAAGCGAAAGGCGAATGAATATACCGTGGAGAGGGACTGTTCGGCCCTCTCCAGCTCTTGTATGATTTTTTCGTAGAACGTCATGCTTGTTCGGCTGTTGCTTTTTTACGGGCGCGTGCGGAAAGGCCGAGCATGTTTTTATAGAGCGCAAGGTATTTCTTCGCGGAAGCTTTCCAGCTGAAGTCCTCCTTCATCGCGCGATGCACAAGGCGGTTCCACATTTCGGGGTCATTGCGCCAGTAGCGGACGGCGTCCTCGATCTGATACAGCATCTCATGCGCGTTGTAGTTCATGAAGCAGAAGCCCGTTCCTTCATCCGTATACTTGTTGTACGGGATGACGGAGTCCTTCAGACCGCCGGTTTCGCGCACGACGGGGATCGTGCCGTATCGCATGGCGATCATCTGCGAGAGGCCGCACGGCTCAAACTGGCTCGGCATCAGATACAGGTCGGAAGCGGCATAGACGCGCCGCGCGAGCTGCTCATCGAGCACACTGCAGAGCACGACTGCGCCGGGATGACGGCGCTGCGCATCCCGCAGCATATCGGTATAGCGCTGCTCGCCGAGACCGACGACGACAAACTGCACATCGAGCGAGAGAATCTCGTTCAGCACACAGGCAATCAGGTCAAGACCCTTCTGGTCCGTCAGACGCGAAACGATGGAAAGCATCGGAACGTCCCGCTCGGCAAGCCCGAGCTCCTTCTGCAGCGCGGTCTTGATCGATTTCTTGACCCGCGGATTGCGAACGCTGTAATGCTCCGGCAGCGCAAGGTCGGTATGCGGATCGTAGGAATGCGTATCGATGCCGTTCAGAATGCCGGACAGCGAGTATTTGCGCGCGCGGAGCAATCCGTCCAGCCGCTCGCCGTAGTATTCCATACAGATTTCTTCGGCATAGGTGGGGCTGACCGTCGTGATCCGATCGGCGTAGATAATGCCGCCCTTCATGAACGACAGTAGGCCGTAAAACTCCAACCCATCGGGGGTGAAGTACCGTCCGTCAAGATGCAGAACGGATGAAATCTTGTCCCAACGGTAGAGACCCTGGAACCGCAGATTGTGGATCGTATAGACCGTCTTGATCTTTGCGTAATCCGGATCGTTCGCATACTGCATCTTCAGCAGCGCAGGAATCAGGCCCGTCTGCCAATCGTTGCAGTGGATGACGTCGGGGAAGAAATCAACCTTGGGAAGCGAATCGAGCACTGCGCGGCAGAAGAACGCATAGCGGAAGCCTTCCTGCTCATCGCCGGTGTAAACGCCGTCGTGACCGAACATAGCCAGGTTATCGATAAAATAGAAGCGAACGCCCTCGTATTCGAGCGAATCGATTCCGCAGAAGACGCTGCCGTCACCAAACGGAAGCTGGTAATGGCAGATGTGCTCCATCGCGGTGATATACGACCAGTCGATCACGCGGTATTTCGGTATCATGACGCGAACGTCACATCCCTGCTTGAGGAGTTCTTTCGGAAGCGAACCGACAACGTCGGCGAGCCCGCCGGTTTTCACAAACGGGAAACATTCGCTTGCACAAAAAAGTACCTTCATTCTGTTCTCCTTTTTCTTTGTTGAATTAGACCGTCTGACCTTTTTTCAGAACGATCGGGAAATTTTCATAGCCGATCAGCGAACGGCCAGGACGGATCACGCAGTTCTTATCGCAGATGACGTGATCGAGCACCACGCCTGCGCCGACGGACGTGCCCTGCAGCAGAATACTGTTGGTGACCTTTGCGCCTTCAGCAACGGTAACGCCGCGGAACAGGATCGAGTCGGAAACCGCGCCGTCGATGATACAGCCGTCGGCAAGCATCGAATTGCAGACATCCGCATTCGGGCCGTACTTGGCGGAGAGCTGGTCCTTCACTTTCGTAACGATCGGCGAATCATGCTTATAGAGATCGCGCGCATAGTTCACGTTCAGCATATCCATGCTGCACTTGTAGTAGGTATTGATCGAATCGAGCCGGGCAACGTACCCGTCGTAACGCCAGCCGTAGATCTTGAGCGTACCGCAGAGCCGCTGCAGAATGTCCCGCGTGAAGTCGGAATCGCCGCGTGCGTAGGCTTCTTCGATCAGGTATTCAAGCAGCTTCTTTTCCATGATCATCGCGTCGCAGGAACGAGCGTTCGTGCGCGGACGGTACGGATTCCACTCCATCTCGGTAACGCGTTCGCCCTCACGCATGATCAGGCGCAGGTCGCGGTTCTGATCCTCGGGGTTGAAGTGCGGCTCATTGTTGTACATGATCGTGATATCCGCGCCGGTTGTGATATGCTGGATCAGCATATCCTCGAACGTCGTATTGAAGATCGTGTGCGAACCGGTAAACAGAACGTATTTCTGCTGGCTGCGGCGGATATAGGTAATCACCGAGTGGATCGCTTCGATGTCGCCGCGGAACACGCCGGTGTTGTCCTTTGTCATAAACGGCGGAAGGATAAACATACCGTCATGCTTGCGGTTGAGGTCCCATTCCTTACCGGATCCGAGATGGTCCATCAGGGAATGGTAGTTCTTCTGCATGATGACGCCGACATTGTTGATGCCGGAATTGACGATATCGCTGAGGATAAAGTCGATGCAGCGGTAACGCCCGCCGAACGGAACAGCCGCGACGGAACGGGACAGCGTCAGCTCACGGAGCAGCGGCGTATTGTCGCCCGTATAAATGAGAGCAAAGGTATCGTGGATCATACGTCATGCCTCCTTTGTGAACAGATGGAGCGTCTCGGCGTTGACAACGGCGCCCTGCGGGACGTAAGTGCCGGCAGGAATCGTAACGTCATTGCCGATCAGAGTAATATCGTCGGTCAGACGGTTATCAACGGTTTCTCCCGAGCGGAGCGGACCGCCGATCGTGCATCCGTCGCCGATGACGACATTTTCACCGATGATCGCCTTGGTGATCTTGCAGCTCTTGCCGATCATCGCATTCGGGAAGACGACGGAATCGTCAATCTCCGTATTGATGTCCTCATGCGCGCCGGCGAACAGCACGGAATGCTTCACAACGCCGCGGACGACGCTTCCTTCCGTCACAAGGCTGTCAGACACCTTCGCGTTGCGATCCATATAGTGCGGCGGCAGGGCGAGGTTATGCGTATAGATGCGCCATTTCGGATCGTTCAGATCGAGTACCGGCGGGTTGCCGAGCATGTCCATGTTCGCTTCCCAAAGGCTCGTGATCGTTCCGACGTCCTTCCAATATCCGTCGAACGGATATGCCATCATCTTCTCACCGGCGTTCAGCATGGCGGGGATGATGTTCTTGCCGAAGTCGTTTTCGGAAGTCGGATCGTTGTCGTCCTTTTCCATGTAGCTGCGAAGCGTTTTCCAGTTGAAAATGTAGATACCCATGGAGGCATTGCCGCTCTTGGGATTCTTCGGCTTTTCTTCGAACGAAGTGATATTGTTCTGCTCGTCCGCGTTCATGATGCCGAACCGGTGCGCTTCGGAAAGCGGGACCCGGAACACCGCGATCGTTGCCGCCGCGTTGTTCTGAATGTGGAACTTCAGCATCTTGTGGTAATCCATCTTATAAATATGGTCACCCGAAAGAATCAGCACGTATTCTGCATCATACTGGTCGATGAACTCACGGTTCTGCCAGATCGCGTTCGCGGTGCCGCTGTACCAGCGGCCATCCTTCTCGGTCATATAAGGAGGCAACACGAAGACACCGCCGGTGCTGCGGTCGAGGTCCCAGTGTTGACCGGTACCGAGATAAGAGTTCAGCGCAAGCGGCCGATACTGCGTCAGAACGCCGACGGTATCAATACCGGAATTGACGCAGTTGGACAGCGGAAAGTCGATGATGCGATATTTTCCGCCGAACGGGACGGCAGGCTTCGCCATGTGAGAGGTCAGGATGCCGAGACGGCTGCCCTGGCCGCCCGCAAGCAGCATGGCAACGATTTTTTTCTTCATAGCGGTCTCCTTTGCAACAAGTTATGAATTCGGGGTAAACTTCAGATAAACAGCGCCGTACGGCGGAAGTTTCAGATGGACGGACTGCGTAAAGCGGCCCTGCTGCTCGTCCACGGTGATGACCGTGCCGTTGTGATAATTATCGGTACCGCCGAACCGCGGCTCGTCGGTATTGAAGACCTCGGTATAAACGCCCTTGCGCTCGCTTCCCATGCGATAATCATCCCACGGGACGGGAGTGAAGTTGTACGCGCATAGAAGAACATTGCCGCTGTTGTCACGCCGGATGAACGAACAGACCGAGTGCAGCGTGTCGTCCACGACAACCCAGTCGAATCCCTGCCATTCATCATCGCGCTCATAAAGCGCAGGCGTTTCGTGATAGAAATGGTTCAGCTCGCGCACGAACCGCTGCATCTCCACATGCTTCGGGTATTCGAGGAGGAGCCAATCGAGCGAATCATCAAACCGCCACTCGATAAACTGGCCGAGCTCCATGCCCATGAACGTGAGCTTTTTGCCGGGATGCGCGAATTGGTATGCATACAGAAGCCGCAGCTGCGCGAACTTCTGCCAGTAATCGCCGGGCATTTTGTTCAGCATGGACAGCTTGCCGTGAACAACCTCATCGTGCGAGAACGGCAGAATGTAATGCTCGGAAAACGCATACATCAAAGAGAACGTCAGCTTATCATGATGCCATTTGCGGTAGAGCGAGTCCATGCCCATATAGGACAGCGTGTCGTTCATCCATCCCATGTTCCACTTATAATCGAACCCGAGCGATTCACCGTTCTGATCCGTCACGTGCGGGAAGGCTGTGCTCTCCTCGGCAATCAGCAGCTTGCCGCCGGGCATTCCGTGAACCACATCGCCGAGCCGCTTGAACAGCGCGATCGCATCGAGGTTTTCGCGGCCGCCGAAGATATTCGGAATCCATTCGCCGTCGTTGCGTCCGTAATCGAGGTACAGCATGCACGACACTGCGTCCACGCGCAACCCGTCGAAATGGAATTCTTTGAGCCAATACATGGCGCTGCCGACCAGGAAACTGCGCACCTGCGTCCGACCGTAGTCAAACAGCAGCGTACCCCATTGCTTCATATCCGAACGACGGGGATCGGGATGCTCATACAGCGGCGTGCCGTCGAACCGGGCAAGTCCGTACGCGTCACGGGTGAAGTGCGCGGGGACCCAGTCCATAATGACACCGATACCCTTCTCGTGCGCGCGGTTCACAAAGTATTTGAGATCATCCGGCGTGCCGTAGCGCGCGGTGGGGGCATAGTATCCGGTCACCTGGTACCCCCAGCTCGGACCGTACGGATACGCCATCAAAGGCATCACTTCGATATGGGAATACCCCATATCCACGGCATAATCCACGAGCTGATCGCCGAGCTCCCGGTAGGAAAGGCCCTTTTTCCAGGATCCGAGATGCACCTCGTAAATATTCATTGGCTGGTTGTGCCGATTCGTCTGCGCGGCGAGCCACGTTTCGTCCGTCCAGTCATAATCACCGCATTCCCAGACCATGGATGCGGAGCCGTTCGGCTCAACGCGCACCGCATATGGATCGGCTTTCCAAACCGTCACAT
>JAEEGL012280611.1_pt1 | contig 34158 bp, 31 predicted proteins | sample 9134231 | NCBI WGS metagenome assembly JAEEGL01 (sample SAMN16246548, study PRJNA631951) | gut metagenome | biome: gut microbiome; feature: rumen; material: fiber-attached | host: Bos | place: Iran: Karaj | collected 2018-10 | reverse complement strand
CGCATCCAGTGTCGGACGATGCAAATCGTCAATTTTTGTTCCAAAGAATTCTTCCAGTTCGGCAATTGAACCAAAGATTTTATATTCACCGTTTCGTTCCCAAATTGGCAATGGCACACCCCAGAAACGGTTACGCGAAATTCCCCATGGACGCGCACCCTCTATCCACGATAAAAATCTGTTTCCCGCCGATGTCCATGTTGTTTCATTTTTGGTTATTTCAACCAAGCGGTCACGAATTTTTGGAACATCAACATACCACGCATCCGTCGCGCGATAGATAAGTTTTTCTTTACTGCGCGGGCCAAACGGATAACTGTGTTTATGTTGGTCTTTCTTTACCAATATTCCGCGACTACGCAACCAGTCAATTATCTTTGGGTTTGCAACAAATATATTTTCACCCGCCCAATCGGCAACCGTGTTATCAAAGTTTCCGTAATCATCAACATTTAATATTACCGGAAACATTGGGTCAATCGCTTTGGCGGCGATATAGTCGTCTTCACCATATGCCGGGGCAATATGAACGATACCGGTACCATCACCGTCCGACACATAGTCCGCAGAAATCACCGTATACAGACCATGACCATCATTCGCCATATCTTTGTAATATGGGAAAATCGGCGTATAGCGCAATCCAACCAATTCAGAACCAATATATTCACCAACGCGTTCTGAATTTGCAAAAACCTTATCATATGCCGCAAGGCGCGATTCCGCCAACACATAAACATGACCATCATCATGACGCATACGAACATACTTCATTTTCGGATTTACCGCCAGTGCAGAATTTGCCGGCAGTGTCCATGGCGTTGTTGTCCATGCAATCGCCCGGTCACCGTTTGAGAGTTCAAACCAAACCGTCACCGTATCATCAACAATATCTTGATATTCAGATGACGCTTCGGAATTTGATAAAACCGTTCCAAGTTTCCAATCAAACGGGTTTACTTTGAAATCTTTGTATAATAAACCTTTTTTATATAATTCTTTGATTGCCCAAATAACCGATTCCATAAAGTTTTTATCCATAGTGCGATAACCGTATTCATCGCCACCATCAACCCAACGTCCAACACGTTCAATAAAACGCAGCCATTCATTAGAATAGGTCATAACATCATCACGACACATATCACAAAATGCGGCGATGCCATCGGTTGCAACAATATCCTTGGCACTGCGTCCTTGCTTTTTTTCAACAGATGCCTCGGCCGGCAAACCGTGACAATCCCAACCCAAAGCACGTTCAACATGTTTGCCTTTCATTGTCTGGTAACGCGACACCATATCTTTAACCGCAGACACCCCCAAATGCCCCCAATGTGGTAAACCGTTGGCAAACGGTGGCCCATCATAAAACGAAAACGGATGCCCTTGTTTCGTTTTTTCCAAAGATTTATGGAAAGTATCGTCGCAACGCCAGAATTCAATTATCTGATTTTCCAACGCGGAAAAGTCTGCCTTTGGTTCTGTTTTTGGGTATGCCATGTTTTTTTACTCCGTGTTTTTATCATAAAAAACGGGCGCATTCGCGCCCCAGCCAACGCCAAAGCGCGCAGCCAGTTTATTTAATAATAATTATTGTTTTTTTGTTCATCGGAAAACACTTTAATATATAAAAAATTAAAATTCCAGTATTTTATTTAAAACTTGACAAAAATATATTTTGCATTACATTATAATATACAACAAAGGAAAAACTATGTTAAGAAACAAACATTTAAAAAAAGAAAATATAAAAATTTTTAATCCGTTGATAGAAATAGAAGCGACCGGATTGTCCAAAATTCTGGATTTTAATGGTATGATAGATGTTTATTACTTTGAAGCAACCGAACATCAGAATTACTATCCGCGGCGCTGTAAATTTGGTGAATACATGATAGACTTTGCGCCAAACGGAACAGATTGGTGTGGTGGTATGCGCGGAAATGGATATGTTTTCAAACGCGATATTAACGGAAATTACAACCAGGTGACAACTATTTCACCACAATTATCGGATTATTTGGCACAGGTTGTTATAGAAAAAAAACAAATGTCACGATAAAAAGTATCTGACATTTTGTATAATTAAGTATATTTTTTAAAACCCGCACTTTATGGTGCGGGTTAAAAAATTCAGTGGTGCCGGTGATAAGACTCGAACTTACGACCCCCTCATTACGAATGAGATGCTCTACCAACTGAGCTACACCGGCGCATTGTGAAACACACTTTACATGACAATATTTCTTTTTTCAAGATTTTATTTGTCACGAACCTTTGCCGGGCATTTCTTTTCAACCGCTGCGATTATCTCGCTGTGCAATTTTGCTAAATCATTTTCTGACATTTTTTCCATTGGCACGATTGTTGTTGTAAACGCCACAGATTTTTGACCATCTGGCATTTCAAACGAATCAAATACAACAATATCGGTAATTATATTTGATGCTCTGCGCGCCGCGGCAACCAATGATTCTGCAGGAAAATCATTCGGAACAACAAACGCAAAATCACGCGAAATCGGCTGGAACTCTCTCATAACAATTGGTTTGCGTGGTAAAACCTTGCGTGGTAAATCATCAATATTTTCAACGATACCAATGACTACATTTATTTTGATTTTTAATTTTTTCGCAATCGATGGGTGCAATTCACCAAATTCGGCAATTTTTTTCTTGCCTTGCATTATCGCACCATAACGATATGGGTGCGCCCAAAGCGGCGGGTTTTCCGTTTCAGTCGTAAAGTTTTGACCGTTCAGCAGTGAAACAATATCCGCCTTGACATCATATACATCAACATTGCGATTGCGTTTTTGCCAGTGCCGTGGCGATGTTGCACCGGTGCGAACTATACAGATTTGTGTGTGTTGTTCACCCGGCATATCGCCATCAAACACCGTTCCCATTTCAAATAAATTCAAATCTGGATATCCGCGTTTTTCATTCTCGGATACCGCATTTAACATAATTCCCAATAACGAGTTACGCGCTGTATCTAAATCAGAAATAATTGGATTTGCAACTGACACGGTTTTTTTATCAGATAACAAACTTTCAATTTTGGAATTTCCAAACCCATATGACCGACACTCGTTTAAACCGTGCGCAACCAAAGATTTCTTTGTTTCAAATTCAAAATCATCATACGGTTTTGCGTCACCGGTTGTATGTTTATCATTTTGGGCGATTCTTTCATATCCATATATACGAATTAAATCGGCAACGACTGTTTCGGGTATTTGAACATCAACACGCGATGATGGTGCGGTTATTTTCCACTTTTTCCCATCCATTTTACCAACATACCCAAGACACATTAAAATATTCCGCATTTCTTCATCGGACATTTCTATGCCGGTCTTTTTAACAAATATATCAGGCGAATATTCAATTACCGGATTCATTGGTGAATCATCACCCGCCGCCGACAAACCAATAATTTTTCCACCACATGCATCCGTAATTATTTTTATCGCAAACATTAGTGCAGGGCCGGTTATTGTTGGGTCAATGCCACGTTCATAACGATATGATGCATCGGTTGATATACCAAGACGCTTTGATGTTTTACGAACACATACCGGGTCAAAATACGCGCTTTCTAAAATTATATTTTTTGTTTTATCGGATGTACAGCCACGCGCACCACCAACCACACCCGCAAGTGCGAGAATACCCGCATCATCGGCAACAACAATGTCTGTATTAATTAATTCATGTTCGGTGCCAAACAAATCAACAAATTTTTCACCATTTTTTGCCATACGCACAGTAATATCGCCGTTGATTTCATCCGCATCAAAACAATGCATCGGTTGTGCCATGTCATAGCAAATATAATTTGTTGCATCTATTGGCGCGTTCTTTGGATTTATACCGATTGCACGCAGACGAGATGCGATTTTTTGTGAACTTGGTGATATTTTGATATTGCGAATTTCCGCCAATTTATATGCACGACATTTATCGGTTTTTAGGTTTACACCGCGCGCAGTACCGGATACCACAAATTTTTCATCATGTGGTTCAATATATTCACCCGCACCCGCCGCCGACAGGTCGCGTGCAACACCACGCACCGCCAAATAATCGGGTCTGTTCGGTGTTATACCCGCATCAAAGACCGTTGGACAATCTATAACTGGGGTGCCAATTTTTGTATTTTCTGGCAATTCAATAATACCGCTGTGGTCATCATTTATGCCAATTTCACGACCACTGCACATCATACCATCGGAAACAACGCCACGCAATTTACCTGATTGAATTTCGTGTCCTTCAATAACACAGCCCGGTACTGCAAGTGCGGAAATCATACCAACGCGTACATTTGGCGCACCACATACAACCTGACGCAGGGTTCCTGAACCGTCATCAACCATTAAAACATGCAAATGGTCGCTGTTTTCATGGGGTTTGCATTCCACGATTTTTGCCGCGATTGGGGGAATTGGCGAAATTAAATCTTCAACCTCTAGCCCTGTGCGTGTCAGAGTATCAGATATTTGTTCCGCATTTAAATCTGTTTTTAAATAATCTTTTAACCAATCATATGTCCATTTCATTTTGTTCCCCTATTATTAAAAACCTGTACTTTTCAACCAACGAATATCGTTGCCATATAAATCGCGCAAATCCGGCAGGTTATATTTCAGCATAGCCAATCTATCCCAACCAAAACCGAATGCAAAGCCTTGGTATTTATCCGGGTCAATGTTGCAATTACGCAAAACATTCGGATGAACCATACCTGCACCCATTATTTCCAACCACTTTTCACCATTCCATTTCATATCAACCTCTATACTGGGGTCGGTAAAAGGGAAATAAGACGGACGAATACGCAATTCAACATTATCTAATTCAAAGAATTTTTTAAGAAACGCGCGTATATCACCAACCAAATCAGATAATGTTATACCTTTATCTATGTATAAACCTTCTATTTGACCAAACATTGGTCCATGCGTTGCATCCATTTCTTTGCGATATGTTGAACCCGTTCCAAACATTTTAATTGGCACCCCATCTGATTCCATCGCACGAACCTGAATCGCCGATGTTTGTGTGCGCATAACATTACCATTTGGTAAAAAGAAAGTATCTTGCATATCACGCGCCGGATGATACGATGGCGTGTTTAGTGCAGTAAAATTATGCCAATCATCTTCTATTTCTGGTCCAGTATAATGGGAATATCCAAAAGATTCCAGTATTCTAGAAATTTCATATAAACTCTGGGTCAATGGATGAATTGTTCCACGGTTTTCAGGTTCTGCATTCAACGAAACATCTAATTTTTCACCTGCTAATGCAGCATTCATGACCGCATTTTCTAATTCAATTTGTTTATTTTTAAATAATTCTCGCAGTTCGGTATTTTCACGATTTAGTTCCGCCCGCGCATCATTATCCAAGTTTTTCATTTCGCGCAATTTGGCGGTCATTGTGCCATTTTTACCAAATGTCGCGGTATAAAGTTCCTGTAATTCATCCAAAGATTTTGTATTCTTTATTTTTTCGTTCAACATAATTTTACCTTTTTAATAAATACGGGGTCGCATACGCGGCCCCATAATCATAAACAAAAAACAATCCGCCGCCAAGGGTTTTATTTATCCCCGGCAATAAATCGTTTTGATGTTTCAATCAGTTTTGCGAAATTTGCATCACCTGCATACGCCATTTCCGCCAAAACTTTGCGATCCAGTTCAATACCTGCCTTGCGCAGACCGTTCATAAATTGGCTGTATGTAATACCGGCCGGACGAACCGCGGCATTAATACGAACAATCCACAGACTGCGAAAATCGCGTTTTTTAGTACGACGATCGCGGTATGCATATTGTCCTGCCTTTTCAGATTTTTCACGCGCGGCACGATATGTGCTGCTGTGGCGACCAAGGAAACCCTTGGCGCGTTCCAGAATTTTATTGTGTTTTTGACGAACAGTTGTTCCACGTTTTACCCTTGCCATAATAAACCCCCATTATTTCAAACCATACGGTGCCAAGATTTTTGCCTGGCCGACCATGTTATCGTTCAGATACTGCGGTTTTGATCCCGCGTTATTCGCACGGGCAGATTTCTTACGCAGCAATTTTTTGTGGGCATTTCTGGCAACACGGATTTTTCCCGTGGCAGTCACAGATGCACGCTTTTTCAAGTATGACTTTGTTTTTAATTTTGGCATTTTTACCTCTTTTTGCTAGGTCCTGATGGCAATGCCATTGCCATTTCGGACTGTTTAACGGTCGTATTTTGACACAAATAAACGAAAAATCAAGTTTTTATTGAATATTCGTTTTTTTGTGTTTAAACTGACCATAACATGAACCAGAAAAAGATATCTTCCAGAATGCACACTATCATAAAATCCGCCATTGTCGCGGCAATTTTGCCTTTTATTGTAATATATCTGATTGTGGCAAAGCCTGATTACCGGATAATGAACGGTGCTGCGCATGTTATGATGCCAATTGCAGATGGTTTTGGTGATTTTATTACATGGCCACTGCGGGCGGGTGGGCGTTTTTTCCGAAAAATTCATGATATTTCTAAACTTGAGCAAGAAAACGAAGAACTGCGCGCAATGTTGCAAAATGAACTATCAAAAAATCAAGACTGTGATATTGCGATACTGGAAAATCAAAAGTTGGCCCACGAATTAGATGTAAAACACAATTCAAATTTTGAAAATATTGTTGCCGATGTGATACTGGATAATTCCGCACTGAATCATGAAACATTTATGATAAATCGTGGATACAGTGATGGTATTGAACCGGGTATGGCGGTCATATCCGTTGAAAATACACTGGTTGGAACAATCATAGATGCCGGTAAAGATTTTTCGCGTGTACGCGCATTGACCGATTCAAATACAAATATTGCTGTGCGAATTGCCGGGTCCGAGGTTTATGGATTTATTCATGGCAATGGATTATCAAACCCAACAATTGGTTTTTTCAGTGACCCAAAATTTCAACCGTCATCTGGGGTAAAATTATTGACCAGCAGTATTAGCGGAATATTGCCACCGAATATTTATGTCGGAACAATGTTAAACACATCAGAAGTTGATGTAATAACCCCAGGAAAAGTTTCACGAGTTATGGTATTAAAATTCAATACCGATCAGGGTAAGTATAAATGAGAAAAATTGTTATTGATATTTTACGCAAAATTTTTCCGTTCTTATTTACGGTCGCATTGTGGCGGCTTTCTGTGCCATGGTTAAATCCCGCCGGTGTGTTATCTGTGATACCAATATTTTATTGTTCGTTTATTAGGCCGGTGCCATACTTTACACCGTTTGCAATATTGTTTTGTTTCTTGCTGGATTATAAATTTAATACCGTTTTAATGTGGACAATTTGTTATTGTATCTACTATGCGGTTATAAATATTCAAAATTTTATAGATTTAACGCATACGAAGCGAAACGGCGTATACGCATTTATGTTATTCTTTGGTTTAATAATATTTTTTATCACAATCGGGCATATAGGTTTGGTAAATTTATTATCAGGGGTGTTGATATTTATAACCACATCTTTAATGTATATTCCAATAACCATACTGTTAAAGGCGGCACACGATGATTGACACCGAAGTTTCACAAGTTTTTGACCGCCGCAGTGCGTTATTTTTAACATCTGGGATGATACTGACATCGGTGCTGGTTATGCGTATGTTGCAAATGCAGGTTTTTGGATATAATAATTATAAAAAACAGAGTGAAAATAATTCGTTCAGAATTCAATTAAATATGCCAGAACGCGGAAAAATCTTGTCACGAAATGGCACGGCAATATCGCACGATTCGCCCATATATCGTATATATATAATTCCCGAAGAAACCGATGATTTAGAAAACTTGGTTAATATTGTTGCAAATGATTTAAAACTTTCGGAAAAACGCGTAAAAAAAATATGGACTCGTATAAAAAAACAGCAAAAATTTCAACCCGTTTTGGTAAGTGAAAACACCGATTGGAACACACTTGCTGGATTGCAAGCAAAGAACCTTGATGGATTACATGTGACCAGCGGGTATGCACGCGTATATGAACTTGGACCGGCGGGTGCACAATTTTTTGGTTATGTTGGTGCGCCCGATAAACCGGTTGCGAATGCACCATTTTATACGACCGGAATTACCGGAATTGAAAAACGGTTTAATGATAAACTTGCCGGGGTTCCGGGTCAAACAGTTATGATAACAAATGCGGTTGGACGTGTAACCGGCGAAGACAAAAAACAATATAAACCATCTATTATTGGTAATGATATTCAAACAACCATAAATGATTCATTACAAAGAAAACTTTACGATTCATTAACATTACATAAATCCGGGTGTGGTGTTGTGCTTGATATAGAAACCGGGAATGTGTTAGCAATGGTTTCCACCCCAAGTTTTGACCCGAATAATTTTTCGGGTGATGATTCCGAAGAATATATTGCCGGTCTGCGCAGTGATTTTGCAAAACCGTTTATGAATAAAGTATTTGAAGGTTTGTATCCACCAGGTTCAACATTCAAAATTATTGTTGCATTGGCGGCATTAGAGGCGGGTGCAATAACACCAAAAGAAACTGTTTTTTGTCCGGGGTATTGGGACTATGGTGACCGACGGTATCACTGTTGGGAACACAAAGGACACGGTCGGGTTGACCTGGTTGGTGCATTAAAACATTCGTGCGATATTTATTTCTATCAGTTGGCATTAAAAATTGGCATAGATGCAATAAAAAACATGGCAATTCGCCTTGGGATGACCGAAAAATATATGGATGATATTATAACAAAACAAATGCCGGGGGTTATACCTGACCGAAAATGGAAAGAATCAAATATTGGTTCGCGTTGGGTTCATGGCGATACAATTATTTCTGGGATTGGCCAGGGATTTATATTAGTAAACTGTATGCAACTGGCAGTGATGATGGCGCGTGTTGCATCAAATAAACGCGTTGTACCAAATCTGATAAAAACAGATAAAAAAATCACATTTAAAAAACTTGGGTTGCAAGAAAAAAACTTAAAATTTGTGTTAACCGGATTAGAAGAAGTCACAAAAAAAGGTGGGACCGCATCTGGCAGTGCGATAAATGTAAATGGTGCAAAAATGGCTGGGAAAACCGGAACATCCCAAGTTCGCAGTATTTCACGCGCCGAACGAATATCGGGTGTTTTAACAAACGAACAACTGCAATGGAATATGCGTAATCATGGATTGTTTGTTGGATATGCACCAACCAATGCGCCAAAATACGCTGTATGCGTAATTACCGAACATTCCGGATCCAGTGGCAGTGCTGCACGCACAGCCGCCGCCGCAATGAAAGAAATTTTAGAAAATGGATAAAAAATGACACGACAAACACGCGTTTCAAATGCGAATATGATGACCATATCTGAACGCATGGGGCGTTTTTCATGGGCGATGTTTGTGCCAATGTGTTTGGTTTTAATTGTATCCGAAGTAATACTGTATTCCGCCGGTGGTGGTTCATGGCAACCATTTGCATTATCGCAATTATTTAAAATAATTATTGGATTTGGTGTGTTTGTGATTGCGGCGTTTACGAATATAAAACTTTGGATAAAATCGGCATATATTATTTACGCGATTGCACTGATAATGATTATTATGGTGACATTCTTTGGACACACAGGTATGGGTGCACAGCGCTGGTTAAATCTTGGCTTTATACATATCCAGCCATCTGAATTATTCAAAATAGCGTTAGTCGTTGCATTGGCACGATATTTTGCATGGATGAATTCTGTGGATTTAAGCAAATTTAAGAACTATATCGCCCCGGCACTAATGATGCTGATACCGTTTGGTTTAATTGTTATCCAGCCTGATTTAGGAACCGCGATGTCTATTGCGATGATTACGGTTGGTATGTTTTATATAGTCGGTGCAAATAAAAAATGGTTTATTATTGGTGCAATACTTGCGGTAATGGCGGCACCTGTTGTCTGGTTTGGTGGAATGCACCAATATCAACGCGACCGTGTTATAACATTTATAAATCCTGACCGAGATGCACGCGGTGCCGGGTATCAGATAAACCAGGCAAAAATCGCATTTGGCAGTGGCGGCTTGACCGGTAAAGGCTATATGAAAGGTTCCCAGTCTCAACAATCGTTTTTACCGGAAAAACAGACCGATTTTATATTCACTATGCTTGGTGAAGAATTTGGTTTTTTTGGAGCATTTTTCATATTGGCACTTTATACAATAATCGTTGCAATATTGTTTTGGATGGCGAAAACATGCCGAAATCGGTTCGGACAACTGGTTTGTTTTGGTTTTATGTTGAACTTTTTCATTTATTATTTTATAAATATATCTATGGTTCTTGGTCTGATACCGACGGTTGGTGTGCCATTACCACTGATGTCGTTCGGTGGCAGCAGTCTTCTGTCACTGATGTTCGGATTTGGACTTTGTGAAAATGCCCATATACATAAAGACCAGCAATTATCGGCAAAAGGAAGTTAAAAATGAAATTAATGATTGTAGAATCTCCATCAAAGGCGAAAACAATTGAAAAATATTTGGGACATGATTGGCATGTTATTGCATCTGTTGGTCATGTGCGTGATTTAGTCCCTGAAAATGGCAGTGTTGATACAGAACATAATTTTGATATGCGTTGGCAGATTATGCCTGGCAAAGAAAAACAAATAAAACTTATTACAGATAATGTTAAAAAAGCCGATGCAGTTTACCTGGCATCCGATCCGGACCGCGAAGGGGAAGCAATCGCATGGCATATACTGGATATATTAAATTCAAAAAAATTACTTGGAAAAATACCGGTATATCGTGTTGCGTTTCATGAAATTACGCGACGTGCCGTTATGGACGCAATTGAACATCCACGCGATATAGATTCAGATTTGGTTGACGCGTATTTGGTTCGTCGCGCACTGGATTATTTAATTGGTTTTGAAATTTCACCACTGTTGTGGCGGCGAAACCTTGGGCGGTCGGCCGGTCGTGTACAATCGGTCGCGGTTAAATTGGTTGTTGACCGTGAACGCGAAATTGAAAATTTTGTTGCCGATGAATATTGGTCTGTTGCGGCAAATTGTGATACCGCAAAAAAATCATTTAATGCAAATTTGACCCGTTTTGATGGTAAAAAAATAGAAAAAATGACATTAAAAAACAAAAGTGATGTTGATAATGTCTTATCAAAATTAAAAACTCCATTCAATGCAACGGTTTCAAATATTGAAAAAAAGAAAGTTTCACACAAACCGTATGCGCCTTTTACAACCAGTACATTACAACAAGAAGCGGCGCGTAAACTTTATTTCAGTTCTAAAAAAACCATGTCGGTTGCACAAAAACTGTATGAAAATGGGTTTATTACATATATGCGTACCGATGCAACTAATCTGTCGGTTGATGCAGTTGGTGAAATTCGCGAATTTATTAAAAAAAATTATGGTGATAAATTTTTGCCAAAATCACCAAATGTTTATGTAACAAAATCTAAAAATGCCCAGGAAGCACACGAAGCAATTCGTCCAACACATTTTGACGGTGCAAATAATGAACTGTCCGGGGACGAGAAAAAACTTTATGATTTAATATGGAAACGCACAATCGCATGTCAAATGACAAATGCAGAATTTGATTCTGTTTCTGTTGATATTTTATCAGAAAATAAAATTGCAACATTTCATGCGGTTGGTACAACACGGACCTTTGATGGGTTTATGAAAATATATACCGAAGATAAAGATGATTCAGATGATGAATTGGATACAAAATTACCACCGATGAATATTGGCGATAATGTAAATATTTCTGAAATTTTGCCCGAACAACACTTTACACAACCACCGGCGCGATATACCGAGGCATCACTGGTTAAAAAGTTAGAAGAACTTGGGATAGGGCGACCATCAACATATGCAACAATTATGTCAACAATTGTTGACCGTAAATATGTTGAACAAGACAAACAGCGTCGTTTTCATCCAACATCTGGGGGGTGGGTAATTGCTGCATACCTGGCAAAATATTTTGCAGATTTGGTTGATGTAAACTTTACTGCAAAAACCGAAGATACTTTGGATGATGTTTCAAATGGAAAAATAAAAAAATTAAATGCGTTGAATGAATTCTGGGATGATACTAAAACAATGATTTCTGGTGCACGCGATGTAAAAACAACAGATATTATTGATAATATAAATAATTTTATGAATAAGCATTTGTTTTCTGATGGTAATGATAAATGTCCAAAATGTGGTGGAAAACTTGGGATAAAACTTTCAAAATTCGGGCCATTTGTTGGATGTGAAAATTATCCAAAATGTGATTATACTATGCGATTAAATTCAACAGATGAAAAAACAAATGAACAAAATAAAAACGAACCAAAAGAACTTGGTGATGGTATTTCATTTAAAATCGGAAAATTTGGTCCATATGTGACCGATGGGACAAAAAATGCATCTGCGAAAAAATATAATTCAGAAACAATAACACTGGAAATTGCACGCGAATTATTATCTGGTGAAAAAAAGAAAATTGAACCGATTGAAATTGGAAAAAATCCAGAAACCGATAAAATGATTTATTTTTATCCAACTGGGCGTTATGGCGCATATATTTCATCTAATCGTGTGAATGTTAGTGTCAAAGAACAACCAGATTTAGATACAGCAATAGATTTGATAAATAATAAAAAAACTGTAAAAAAAAGATTTAGGAAAAAATAATAAATGAATATGTTTGAAAAATATAAAATTTATAAAAACATTACTAAACAAAAACCACAATGTGTGACGGTTTACAATAGTAAATGTTTTCACTGTACTATGAATTATGATACGAATTCGTATAAAGTTGATATTTTTTCTGTTAAAAAATCAGATTTTTTATATATTAAACCACCATATTCTTGGAAAACTATATATTTTGCCCATGTTAGAGAAAAAAATAAAAATAATTTGATATATTTAGATGGTTTAATAGCAAAAAAATTATTTGAATATGGAAAACAAAATCAAAAATGACAAAATACGACAATAATTTTACCGACCAATTGCGTGAACGTCTTTCTATTGTAGATGTTATATCCCGGCGTGTACCTCTGGTCAAAAAAGGTCAAAATTATTGGGGTTGTTGCCCGTTTCATAATGAAAAAACTCCGTCTTTTTCTGTTAATGAAGATAAAGGTTTTTTCCACTGTTTTGGTTGTGGAAAACACGGTGATATTATTTCATTTACTATGGAAAGCGAGCATGTAGATTTTAAAACTGCTATATCTGAACTTGCGGATATGGCGGGATTAAAGTTACCGGAATACAAACAAAAAACACAACAGCAAAAAGATGCCGAAGAATCATATCTTAGTATTGTTGGTGTTGCACAAAAACTGTATTCAGAAAAAATTTTTACACCCGATGGTGCGCATGCTTTGGAATATATACGCGGGCGTGGTTTTACCGATGAAATGATAAAAAAATATGGTATTGGTTATGCGCCGAAAAATAATTTAATTGCAAATATGTTTGCAAATACCAAACAAGATAGACTGATTGCAACCGGGCTTTGCCGTCGTGGTGAATACGGTATGTACGATTTTTTTCGTGATAAACTTATGTTTCCAATATTCAATACGCGTGGACAAATCGTTGCATTTTCTGGGCGGTCTTTGGATGGTTCTGAACCAAAGTATATAAACACCACCGATACAGAAATGTTTCATAAACGACAAACATTATTTGGTTTTAATTTTGCACGCGAAAATATTCATCGTGCAAATCGCGCAATTATTGTAGAAGGTCAAATTGATGCAATTCAAATGCAATGTAATGGTTTTGGTGAAACGGTCGCACCACTTGGAACCGCATTAACCGAAGACCATATTGCAATAATATGTAAGGCAAATCGTAATATTATTTTTTGTTTTGATGGTGATAATGCTGGGCAAAAAGCGGCGGCACGCGCATGCGGTATTGTATTACCATTTTTGCGTGATAATTCTGATGTACGATTCGCGTTTGTTACCGGCGGAAAAGACCCAGATGAAATACTGCGAAAATCGGGCAGGGCGGAAATGGAAAAAATTATAAATAATGCCGTTCCGTTGGTTGATTTTCTTTGGGATATTACAAATAAAAATTATTTGATAAATACACCATCAGGAAAAACAATGGCCGAAAAATTTTTAAAAAAAGAACTTGAAAAAATAACTGATAAAATATTACGAAACGAATATGAACACGAATACGATTCACGCAAGTTTAACCAATGGCATAAATGGAAAAAAAATACAGATACCGTGCGTATAGAAATACCAGATATAGATAATGTTGTGAAAAATACATTGGTATTTATTGTAAATAAATATCCAGAACTTGCCGAAAGATATGGTGATTTTATAAGCAGGTTTAAATTAAATTTTGATATAATACAAAAAGATATAAATCTTGATTTTAATTCCGCCGAAAAATATTTGGTATCATTAAAATTACAAAAATATATTGAATCACTTGAAAAACAAAAACGCGATTTAATGGTTAATAGTCTTTCGGGTAAAAATGATGTACACGAAGAAATCCGCCATATAGATGAAGAACTTATTCGTATGCACGAAAAATTTGATTTGCTAGTGTAAAGTGATTAGTTGTTAGTGTAAGTGGTTAGTGGTTTCTGGAATCACATTATAATTACGAAATAATTCCAGAACATACTAACCACTAATCACTATCCACTAACCACTTAGAACTATTTATTAAACAAGAAATGGCATATATCACCATCTTGCATTATATAATCACGACCAACCAAACGCATTTTTCCCGCTTCTTTGACGGCAACTTCACCACCAAGCGCAATATAATCAGATGGTGAAATAATTTCCGCCCGTATAAAACCGCGTTCAAAATCTGTGTGAATTTTACCAGCCGCCTGTGGCGCGGTCATACCACGCGTTATTGTCCACGCATGTGCTTCCTTGGGTCCGACAGTATAAAATGTTTGCAGTCCAAGTGTTTCATACCCGGTTTTTATAACCTGTTCCAAACCAGATTGTTCCAGCCCTAAATCATTTAAAAACATTTTTCGTTCGTCTGGGTCAACAATTTGTGCAATTTCCATTTCTATTTTACCAGATATAACCAAAACTGGATTTTTACCGGCAAATTTATTTTTAACCATTTCTGAATATTTATTACCGGTCGCCGCCGCAGATTCTTCAACATTACATACATATATGACCGGTTTTGATGTTAATAAATTAAACGGTTTTGAATCAATGTTTATATCACGCGCCGGAACAGATTTTTCCAGATTTTCCTTTATTATTTTTGCATCAGATAACAACTTTATTGCATCTTTATCTAAACCATGTGCTTTTTTTTCAAGGTTCTTCATTTGTTTTGATAAACTTTCAAGGTCCGCAAGCATAAGTTCGGTTTCAATTGTATCTATATCAGCAATTGGGTTTATACGGCCATCAACATGGACAATATCATCATTTTCAAAACAACGCACAACATGAATTATTGCATCGGTTTCAAGAATATTCCCAAGAAATTTATTTCCAAGTCCTTCACCATTTGATGCACCACGAACCAATCCCGCAATATCAACAATTTCAAGTTGTGTCGGTATAATCTTTGCCGAATTATCAACCGCCGCAAGTTTATGCAATATTTCATCCGGAACAACGACACGTCCAGTATTCGGTTCAATAGTACAAAACGGATAATTTTGTGCATCTGCCGCGGCAGACTGTGTTAATGCATTAAATAATGTTGATTTTCCAACATTTGGTAAACCAACAATTCCACAATTGAAACCCATAATAAAATCCTTTATAATATATGTAATATGTCATACAAATGGGATAAATTCAATATAAAAACCTTTGATGCAGAAACAATTGTTTACTGTGATGGTTTTTTTATGTCGGAATTATCAACATTGGATGAAACAGATATAATTTCAAAAAAATATGATAAACCTATTCATATTATATATGTTGGTAAAATATCTGGTGAAAATACAATAAATATAAATCTTGATGTGGATAATCAGCCGGTGTTTTTATCGGTAAATATTGAAAATGATTTCCCGGCTTTTTTGAACATTTTTATCAAAAATGCCGGGAAAAATTCTGAAATTCGTGGTCATATTTTATTAAAAAACAAATCAGATTTATCGGTAAAAATTATCGGTGAACATACCGCGCCAAATACTGGTATTTTATTGCAGACAAAAATAATTGGGTTTAAAAACAGTTTCTCGCGAATATCTGGAACCGCAATTATACATAAAGACTGTGAAAATACCACATCTGATATCAGATTTTCCGGTCATACAACAGATAAATCTGCAAAAATACGATTTATACCCGCACAAAGAATACAATCTGTCCCGAAAATTGCCGAACATAGTGCATATATGTTTCATATAGACAACGAACAGGAAAATTATTTACGCAGCGGTGGTTTATCGGGTGCCGAGGTAAAAGATGTCGCGGTTGAATCATTTATAAATGATTTTAGTTTATTTTAATAAAAAAAAGCGGTAAAAACCGCCATTTTTTATGTACCAAAACCAGGGTTATTTTCTTTTAAACCCTTGTTTAGCCTTGAACTTCGGATTATCAGGATCAATCAGGACAACTTGCTTACCACGACGAACCTGTTTAATATTTCCGCGTTTTTTCCATGCCTTTAAAGAACTTAAAAACTTCATATCTTTATCCTTTTTGCAGGGCTATTATAAACACTTTTTAACAAAAATCAAATAATATATTATTATTTTGTTGTTATTATTTAGCCTGTTGAAATTGTTGAATTTTGAATTTCAACACCGTTTTTAACAATTTTTTACCAATTTTTAGCCGATTTTATAAAAAATGTTGAAAAAATTACCAGGTAAAAACATGTTGATAAAATCAGTATTTTTCAACATTTTAAACAATTTTATGTTTTTGTTTTTTATGCTTGTTGAAAATTGTTGAAATTGTTATAATAAAATCGTCCATGGAGGGATTTTTAATAAAATGAAGCAACAAGTGTTGAAAGCTTTGGCGAATCCGTCGCATTTGTTTTATGTACCGTACAGTTTGGCGGTGCTGAATTTCATGGTACAATTCGTTATTTTTATTATTTTATATACTGTTGGTATTTTTGTTATTGGTATGGAAAATGTTAATGATTATTTAAATCCATTGTATTTTTTAATATCTGTGGTTATTGTTCATATGATTTTAGCACATTTTTCAAAACGCGACCCACAACTTGGTCAGATACTTGTTGCAAAAATACAAATGATAAAAAATAAAATTCCACGGAGATTAACCGCATGATAGATAATTTTTTTAATTATTTTGCCGGTGCATCTTTTTCAGGAACTATGACATTGACAATCATGGTTGTGGCAATAATTTTTGTTTTTATCGCGTTGATGATATATATACCAACGATTATTAAACATGTTTTTCCAAAGTTTGGATATAAACATTATTCACAATATATCCCATTCAGAACGGTTTATACTGATAATTCTATTGAATTGGATGATGGTTGTTTAGTTCGTGTTTATAAGGTTTCAGGTGTTCAGACCAGTATGCAAACAGAAGAACAAAGGGCAAAATTTTTAGATTTGCGGGCGCAATTATTTAATCAAATTCATGATCCGAATATTGTTTTGCGATTTTTTACAATTCGTGATGCCGCCGGTGAAAATACTAACTATGAATTTGATCAACCTGTTTTACAAAAGATTTATGATAAATGGCGTTCCCAGGGATTAAAAATATTTTTAAATAATTACTATATTGTTTTATCTGTGCATGGAAATAATAATCGTGAAAAATTAAATCAGTATGGTAATTATATTGAATCTATACTTGCACCGTATAATCCACAGGTTTTAAAAAATGATTCGCGTGATAATATGGCAAAGTTTTTTGGTCGTATATTTTCACCAATTACAAAACCAGAACCAGAAAAATGTGATGAACGAATAACAGAAGTCACAACTGTTGATGATGTTGAATTTTTATCAGATGGTTCGGTTAAATATATCAGTGGTACACGTGAATATTACGCATCATTGGTTTCATTTCGTGCGGCACCAGATTATTTGGACGAAGATTTCTTTGATTCGGTAAATACAATTCAGACAGAAATGATTTGTATGAACGGCTTTAAAATTATGACCGCCGGTGATGTTGATGCAATAATTCGTCAGCGTCGCAGTGTCGCAGCAAAAGAAAACGATTCAACCGAAGAACAGATTTCAAGTGCTGAATCGGTTATGGATGAAAATGTTTCAGGTAATCAAACACTGGTTAATTACTATCCGTTATTTTTAATATTTGGAAAATCGCGTGAAGAATTGACCGAATATGTTGATGAATTCAAGAAAATTTCCGCATCATTTGGTGTATCGCCGGTTGTTGAAAATTTCGCAACAAAGGTTTCGTGGTTTTCAATGATACCGGGGTTTGATACTTTCCCGCGTACATTTAAAATGTTGTCGCGTGCAGCGGCAATCAGTATTCCAATGTCCAGTACACCACGTGGTGTTACAAATTCAGACTGGGGTCCGGGACCATTGGTTGTGTTTCCAACCGCCCAAGGAACACCATACCAATTCCAATTCCATGTTTCTGATAAACCGGCGGCGGTTGCGCATACACTGACAATTGGTCCAACCGGCGGTGGTAAAACAACATTATTTTCATTTTTAATCGCACAATCTTTGCGTCATCCAAAATTAAAAGCGTTTTTCTTTGACCGTAATAAAGGCGCAGAAATATTTACCTTGGCGGTCGGTGGGAAATATATAACTATGCAGGGTAAAGAAAAAACAGAAAAATCATTTTTAACACATTTAAATCCGTTAAAAATGCCGGATACTGTTGCAAATCGTGCTTTTCTGCGTCGGTGGTTTGCGATGATTTCTGAACAATCTGATGCAAATTCTGCGGATGAAATTGCGCGTGCAGTTTCGGTGAATTTTGATTATTTGTCTGAAAAAGACAGAATGTTAAAAAATCTTTGGGAAAGTTGTTTTTCATCGTCTGGTAATATGCGCGCTGCATTAAAGAAGTGGGTTGACCCGTTGCAATATGGTGAAATATTTAATGAAGAAACAGATACACTGGATTTACAGTCGCGTTTAACAACATTTGATTTTACCGATATATTACAAGATACTGTATTGGCACCGGCGGTTATTTCATATATATTACACCGAATAAATAATACAACGGTTTCAGGTGGAAATCCGTCACTGATTATGATAGATGAAACCGCGCCAATGTTGGAAAATAAAATGTTCCGCGATAATTTTATTACCGGTCTGCAAGAAGGTCGCAAAAATCGTCAGGCATATATGGTCGCATTCCAACGGGCGAATGTTTTAGATAAACTGGGAATTGGTGATGTTGTTCGTGGCCAGGCACAAACAATTATGTTTTTCCGTAATCCGGCGGCCGATGCATCAGATTATGAACATTGGAATTTAAATCCATTAGAAATGGCGTTTATCCAGGGCAAAGCATATCCAAACCTGAAACGCGCGGTATTATTATCGCGTCCGGTAACAAATGAATCGGTAATTTTGAATACCGAACTTGGTGGACTTGGAAATTTATTACGGTTGTTTGAATCTGGTCGTTCATCGGTATTACTGGCCGAAGAATTATATCGCCAATATGGTTCTGCGTTTGTTGCGGAATATTTAAAAAAGCAGGGTGCCGGCGATTTGTAATATGATTAAAAAGATTATATTTTTATTATTATTACCATTTTCATCTTTTGCCGGCGATGAATGTATAACATATAAACAAATACCAAATATAAAAATAAAAAATCCACGATATAATATGGAAGTAGTTCAACCAAATGAACCGATGAATATTTTTCATGGAACGGTCTTGGCAACATTGATTGAAGACTATGATATTTCGGTTGATATTGTTGCAACAAATGGCGGATATTGTGTTGTATTAAAAAATATAGATGCATTGGTTGGATACACCGATTTCTTGGTAAAAATAGATAAATCACACAAAAATAATTCGTGTTCATATAATGCGATATTAAATCATGAAAAACAACATATTAACGCGTATTTATCGGTCACCGATGATTTAAATTCAGATATAAAAAGTTCAATATTTAATGCTGCTAATTCAATAATGCCGATGTTTACACAAAATTATAATGATATAGATTTTTTAATAGAAAATATAAATTATGAAATTCGAAATCATCCAGAAGTTGTACTGATAAAACAAAAGATAAATGCCGCCCAAGAAATACGCAATAAACGCATTGACCAAAACGAAGATAATAGCGAATTAAAATCGTGTTTTTTTAATAGTTAAATTCTATCTATACGCCGTAATCCGGTGTATAGATTAAAAAATTATTTTTAGATTAAACACAATATAAACCAAACAAAAATAACACGTTGGTGATATTTTTTTAGTTTATTGATGATGTGTAGTTCTCAAGCCGAGTTATTGGGAATAAGGCGAGAGATTAATAGTGTGAGATATAAATTAAAAACTATATAGTTTTTGTTTGAATATCTCTCACCAATTTTTGTGCAGAAATCAGCGCATTGTCGTATGTGTCAAATGCTGCACCAATGCTGTATATCTGAACACATCCCGGCATATTTATATAATTCGCCGGAATTCTGTATGGTTCTACTGTTGTAATATTATATGTTCCACGATGTGATTCTTTGATAATATATTTTACACGCGTTCCTTCAAATGCAGAACGGTCAATATCACAATCCAACGGCAATGTTATAAAATCAGAAATTGCCAAAGCATCTGCACGAATTTTATCTTTTGTAAATTTATATGATTTATAAATAGCAGATTCTAAATATTCACACATACTGTTTGCGATGGTAATAAACATTTTATTGTTTTGTTCTGGCGTAGATTTAACATCGTTTCGTGCCGCGAGAAAATATGACAGTGTGTTTGGATACATCTTGGTACCAAAGTTGTCAGATAAATCCATTGGAATCACAAAATCTGTATCAAATTTTTCAGCAGCAGATTTAGCGGTTTGGTTATCTGTTTTATATTTGTTTTCAATGTATTCTACACCAATCATATTCCATAATAACCCGAATGCGGCATATTTTTCACCAGTTGGACGAATACGAGCATCCTGTTGATGATGGTCAAATTGTCCACCACCAATATCAAAAGCCAAACCATTAAAATCTTGTGGAATTCGACCAATGCGTTGAATCACAGAAATATCAGGTATAGCACCGACAATCTTTAACAAAGCCGCAGATAAAATATCATCCGCATGAAAACGACTGGAATGCGTCACAACCCCATTTTTAACAAGATTTTTTAATATTTCTATATTTGTCATACAACTACTCATGCTGAAAATATACTACTTTTTATTAAAATGTCAATATTTGGTGGTTCAAAAGTGGCGAAAAATTGCCACTTTTTTAATTTCAGCTTTCGAACTTTACGAAAGTATTAAGAAACAAATAAAAACTTGCCCTAATATGCAAGTTTTGAAACTCTGGTTGTGCTTAGGTAGCAGTTCTCGAGCCTAATTGTTTGATAGTGGTCATAAAATAATAGATTTTAAAGATAAATTTATGGTATAATTATTAGTATAAAAGGATTTTGTATGCAAATAACAATGCGACCAATGACAGTTGACGAAGCGTGGGAAGGGATTGTAAATGATTATGTACTGTTCCACACAGTTTTAAAAAAATATGATTATAATTATGACAGTTTTATTCCAAATCATCCAATCATCAAAGAAATGTTCTCCGTTGAAACACACAACAGAAAAAGTGCTGAAAAATACGAAAAATTTTTCAAACAAGAAATATATAATATCGATGTTTTAACAAAATATTGCGATATTTTTAAATCTTATCTTATACCAACTATGGAACGTAAAATAAATGATGTTTTGGTCCCGTTGTTAAAATCATGGAATGCGCATTTGCCGGATGAATTGGAAATATTATTTACCTATGGTCGTGGTGCTCGTTATTTACCTCCTTTTGAAAATAAATTTAGAATCATATTTCGTGTATCAGAATATCCGAATAATAAAGTTGCTATGCTTGGCACCATTTTACACGAATTTGTCCATATTTTGATAGAAAATCAAATTATAAGAAAATATAATGTTCCACAAAATTTTAAGGAAAGAATAGTTGAAATTATTTGTCAGGAATTATTTAACAAACCAGTGCGACAAAGATTTATAAATCTGTTTTTGGATAAATACATAACACCAGAAACAATTAAAACAGATTTACCGGGTGCGGTGCAAAAAATGATGACTGATTATATAATTCTACAACAGAAACAAAATTCTATGGTTCAAAAGCAGTAGAAAAATAGCCTTTTTCAAAAGGATAACTTTCGAACTTTTTGTAGGTATTGGGAAATAAACAAAAACTTGCCCTAATATGCAAGTTTTGAAACTCTGGTTGTGCCCGGTGTGCAGTTCCCGAGCCGAATTGTTAGAGATTGGACAAAAAATAGAATTTTTTAAAGATAAATTGGGTTTAGTGAATCTATATTAGTATGTTTGTTGTAAATTTGTTTTTGAAATAGATAATTCCATTTGTTTCACTATTTGACTAACTTGTTCACGAATACCTTTTGGATTTATTATATAATTATTATCATCTGTGATTGTAGCAGTAGATTTTAAAATATCGTTTAATTCACTCTGCCAATTTGGACGTGTCATAAATAATTGATTACCTTCTAGTGCACACGCATATACACCAGCAATATATGGTGCTGATGAACTTTCTCCACCAAATATACGATATTGCCATCCATCAGATTCCAAAGGTGTGGTTTTCATATTTGTTGGAATACCGATAATTTTATCCGGTTCGTTTTGATAAAGTTTATTTAAATTGTTAACAGTTTCTTCATTTTGTATATCCGGTTGTATATCGGTCATGTTTGGATTATTACATGGCATAAAATCACGTCCGGATAATGTATAAGAATTATTCTTATCATCATTTGAACTACATAAAATTATCTTTACGCCATTTGATTGTAATTGAGATAATAATTCACAAACTTCCGGGCTATATTGCTTTCTTACACCCCAACTGCACGATAAAATATGAATTTTTTTACCTTTTGGTTGTTTGCTGTTAAATTCTATAACATTACGTAGTATATCACAAAGTTCTTTATTATTAGAATTTCTATTTTGATAAACTAATTTAGAGAAAAAATATACATTAACATCCGGTGCAATCCCCGTATTTTTGCCACAAAGATTTCCCATAACCATACTGGCATGCTTGTTTGGTAAAATCCCTTTTTCTTTTATAGGTTGAAAGTATTTTATATTTTCTGCATATTCAGGATTGGTTATATCTAACATATTATCTATAACTGCTATATTTATTCCTTTGCCTGTTGCATCAATACGTTGTGTATATTTTGCTTGTTCTAAGATTTTATTTGGATTGAATCCTTTTGGCATTTTATCCGGGGACGGCCATATAACATTTGTTGTCCAACCACTAATCCCAGAAATTCTCATAGATGTTTGTGGAATATACATAAATAAATCTTTGTAGTCGTGTAAATCTAATTCTGATAAATCATGATAATCAAGAAGGGTCTCTTTTTTTAATTCGTCTACACTAGTAATTTTTTTATACTTTGATTTATGTTTTTGCGCTTTTTTATATTTTATATCAGCGATAGCACGATAAAATTGTTTTACTATGTTAAATTTCATTTTATTACCTTTATCATGGTGATTATACCATAAAGAGTTCAAAAGCAGTATAAAAATAGCAGTTTTTAAAAATACAACTTTCGAACTTTTTGTAGGTGTTGGAAATCTAATAAAAAACCGCCCTAAAATGAGCGGTTTAAAACTCTGGTTGTGCTCGGTGTGCAATTCGCGAACCGAATTATTAGAAATTGGACGAGAGATTGATGGGGTGAAAAAGAAATTGAAATTAGTTTAATTTATTGAATTTTTATGTTTTTTTGATATACTTCTAAACATGAGTAATGATTTACCAAAGATTCTTTATCATGGTTCTGGAATAGAAATAAACGATAGTTTTATTCGTGTAAAACCTGCTTATTTAACAAAAAACAACCAACCAATAACTGCTGTATTTGCGTTATCTGATTTTGTGCATGCTAAACTTTATGCTATTATGAGATTGGTGGCTGGTGAAGGTAAAATGTCGCCTTGTGAAAGAGACGGCGTCTATGTCCAAAGAATAAATAAAAACATTCCAAAAAAAGCATATGTTTATGAATTGGATTCTGATGGGTTTCAACAAGATAAGGGTGGTAGTTATTATTGTTTAACAGATAAAAAGATAAAAAATACGATTGATATTGATATTATGGAAGAAATCAAAACCGGTCAGTTAAAAGTATATTTTTTGAAAGATGAGTTCAATATTCAAGATATGTCCGGAGATACATGGAAAGAAATTCTTAAAGACAAAAGTAAATTTGAATTATATAAACCAAACACAAACAATCTGAATGTGTCGGTATTAGCGCAAACTGTGAAAGGTTCCTGTTTTAATAAATGATTTGCAAAAGGCGTATTTTATGAATTTAAAATGGCAACAAAAGAATTTCAATGACGATATAGAATTTATTCTATTTAATCAGCGCGATGGAACGCCTGAATGGTGGCGAAAACAGTTGTTTCGTGCATATCCTGATTTAGATTATGAATACGCAAAATCTTTATCCGAAACAAAACGATTTGAATATATTACTGAACAAATGCAAATTCAGGCACAAAATCGGCAAGGTATTATCAATAATTCCATCAAAATGTTTAAAAAAGCATGGGAACAGATTGCCGACAAATTAGATACTATATACAGTTCTGCGTTTGATAATGATTGCACCGACATATTAAATGATATGGTGGCAGAAGTCGGATTAGACCCAATATGTCCGCGTAATATCTCTGACCACAGTTTTCATATTTATCACTATTTTGAAACTGGGTATGCTATGTCAACCGCATTGCACGAAATAACCCATTTCGTTTGGTTTTACTTTTGGCAAAAGCATTTCAAAGATACCCCAGATGAATATGATTACCCGCATTTAAAGTGGTTATTGTCTGAAATAGTGGTTGAAACAATTATTCGTAATTCAAAGATAAATGATTTGGTCGAACAGCCAAAATGGATTGCGTATTCGTATTTCTATGATATGACCATAAATGGTGAACGTATATTTGATACCATGAAAAAGTTATATTTGAATCGCAAAGATATTTATGAATTTATGGAAAAATCATTTGATTGGATACAAAAAAACGAAGTAGAATTACGTGAAAAAATATCAATTGCTGAAAAAAACTAGTTCAAAAGCAGTATAAAAATAGCTTTTTTAACCACAACTACCGTGTTTTTTAATATTTTCTAGAAGTAAAAATATTATACTTTGGATATTCCCTATTTATCTTGTCTAATATTTCTTTTTGTTTCGGGCTCAAAGTCTTACTTGCTTCATGTTTTTTTGCTTTTTCTATCAAAAGTTTTAAATCTTTAGAATCTTCCATAAAAGCAACTTTTATAGGATAACCATTCGCAGCAAAAAGCGTTACAGTGTATCTAGAAATGGTCGCTATCCTGGAACCATCTTCTTGGGTAAATATATCAAACTCATTGTCTAGTTCACCTTCTCTTATACTCAAAATTCCCAGTTCTAAATCGCACAAAAAACGTCTTACTATAATATTAACAAATTCTTTATCTTCCATTTTTTACTCCTTTCTTATTCCTGTATTATATCAATAAGTTTTTGTTTTGTAAACAAAACTAAAAACAAGGGAAAGATTTTCCTCGGCATAAATGCCTGCGGGGAAACCGTGACGATTTGATTGCGTTTCACTTATCAAATCTACTTGGTTTCGCTCGCTCGGCACATGATGTGCCGGCTGTGCGCAAATTTGTAGTTATTCGAACTTCATGTTGGATGGATTTCGCGAAAATTTTATTTTCGCGCCAACTGCGCTCATCAACCGTTGGTTGACCGCGATACTTCCGTCTCGCTTTCGCTTGTGGTGAACCACCTTACTTCGGTGGTTCAAATCTCACAATAAATTAAATAAAAAATACACCACGGGGGTGTATTTTTCATTTAACTGGTTGCGGGGGATGGATTTGAACCACCGACCTTCAGGTTATGAGCCTGACGAGCTACCGGACTGCTCTACCCCGCGATAAACAGGTATATTATATATTACCTTTTTAATATGTCAAATTTTTTTCGGATTTTTTGGATTTTTTTATTTTTTTATCATTTGATTCTGTTCCTAATGGGTACTTGAAAAATGCTTTTTTTATTGCTAAACTCTGTCATAGGTATAGATAGGTTTTTTTGTATAATGTTGAAAAAATCATGCAAATTTATCTGGGGAAAAATCCTGGAAATTGGAATTTTTCAATGGATTGCCGCCGCAGTTATGGCGGTGTTGGTATGGTTTATTTATTTAACATCGCGCAGATATTATGAAAATTATGAAATTTTTCGGAAATATAAGCATAAACCGGCGGTTTTTGTATTCTGGCATGGGCGCAGTATGATGTTGTCGCCGTTTGTGTTCCTGAACGGGGTGCGTACATATGCGGTGGCAAGCCGTCACAGAGATGGTCGTTTGATGGCAAAATTGCAGCATTTTTTTGGTTTAGGTGCAATTTATGGGACATCCGATGATGGTGGTTTATCGGTTCTGCGCAAGGGGGTACGGAAACTGCGCCGTGGGGACTGTTCAATATGTATAACACCAGATGGACCAAATGGGCCGTCGTTGCGGGTTCAAGATGGGGCATTGTATTTTGCAAAAATGACCGGGGTGCCGATTATCCCAGTTTGTTTTTCGGCATCACATGTTTGGATGCAGAATCGTTGGGATCGGTATTTGCTGGTCTATCCGTTCACAAAAATAAAGTTTAATATCGGAAACCCAATTTTTATAGATTCAAAAATTTCTGAAAAAGATTTTGAATTGGCACGCAAAAATTTAGAAAAAATTATGGTAAAACAACTGCGTGATTTAGATTCAGAATTTAATATAAAACCGGCTGAACAAGATTTAAATGCTATGGATTTTGCCAGTATAAATAAACAAAAATTAAAGAAAGGATAGGTCTACTATGAAAACACCGTGGTGGTTTTTACATAAAACTCTGTTGGCTTTTTTGTTGCTGCCGGTATCATGGGTTTATTATATTGCGTCACGCGTGGTTTATGGCTGGCGGCGGCTGTTTGCGTATAAATCGCGTCGCAAGATAATTTGTATTGGCGGAATTTTTGCCGGTGGCGTTGGAAAAACACCAATTGTGCGTGTAATCGCAAATCGTTTAGATGCACCGGTGGTTATGCGTGGCTATAAACGGACGGCACATACAGGAAATATTGGTGACGAAGCGATGATGTTAATGTCTGACGATATTTCGGTGCATGTCGGTGACAGAAAAAGCAATATTATATTATTAAATCGCCAGAAAGATGATACACCGATTGTGATGGATGATGGACTGCAAAATCCAGGTATAAGGAAAGATATTTCAATTATTGTTTTTGATGAAAGTCTTGGTTTTGGAAATGGTTTTTTGTTGCCGGCGGGGCCATTGCGTGAACCAAAATCACATGTTAAAAATGCCGATGCAATTATTGTTATAAAAAAAGATAAAGTTCGTAAAAATTTTAAACTGCCGGATGATATACCGGTGTTTTATGCAAAAAATAAAAATATTATGCCATATCATAAAAATAAGAAATTGGTTGCGTTTGCGGGTATTGGATATCCAAAGAAATTTTTTAATTCACTGGATAATGTTGTTGCGTCACGTTCATTTTCAGACCACTATCAATATACAAAAGAAGATATTTTAAATCTGAAAAAAATTGCCAAGAAAAAAAATGCGGATTTGGTGACAACCGAAAAAGACTGGGTACGGTTGCCGGATGATGTTCGTGATGATATAAAATGTGTAAAACTGGAAACAGTACTGGATGAAAAATTCTTTGATTGGTTAAAGGAGAAATTAAATGCCGACAATTAAAAAATCTGTAAGTTTTTCTGGTCGTGGAATTCATTCGGGTTTGCCGGTAAATATGGTTGTAAAACCATCGGGAACATATGGAATTTTTTTTAAACGCGTTGATTTAGATAATGATTTGATACCGGCACGTTTTGATTTTGTATGTGATACAAAAATGCGGAACACAACAATTGGCAAGAATGATGGTGCGCATGTGAAAACAATAGAACATTTAATGGCGGCATTATTTATGGCCGGCGTTGATAGTGCGATAATTGAAATAGATGGCCCCGAAACCCCAATTCTGGACGGCAGTGCGGTTGAGTTTTACAAACATATAATTACCGCAGGTATCACAGATGGAAAATTAAAAAAGATTATTGTGCGCCAACCTATTGTTGTTAAGGCGCATGAAATTTTGCGCGAATTACCAATACTTACGCGTATAAAATTGTTTTTTATAAATTTGTTGTCACATCGGCGTTCGGATGGATTTGTTAAATTATCACCATCAGATAATAATTCGTTGAATATAAATGCAACACTGGTTTATCGTGAACCAATTATTGGTTGCCAGAGTTTTTCATATTCGTACGATACATCACAAAAATCTGTTCAAGATTTTGTAAAAAATATTGCACGGGCGCGAACATTTGGAAAATATTCAGAATGGGAATACCTGAAAAAACATAATATGGCACGTGGTGCAGATGAAACAAATGTTATCGCATTGAATGATTCTGGTGATGGTACATTAAACAGTTTGTTTTGGCCTGATGAATTTGTACGACATAAAATCATAGACGCAGTTGGTGACATGTTTACATCTGGGGGAATTGTTATTGGAAACCTTGAATCATACAAAGGCAGCCATGCGATGAATAATCTTGTGTTAAGAAAATTATTCAGTAATAAAGATAATTATGATATAGTTGACGCATAAAGGTGGAATAAAAAATGAAGAAAATACTAGTATTATCATTGTTGATGTGTGGGTGCAGTGGATATATTCAGAATGAAAATGGCAGTGAAAATATAAAGAGGTTAGATTCTAAACCAAGTAATTGCACAATGCTATATAAAATTGAATCGGATGTTTCGGTTTATGATCGTGGTGACGCATTGCGATATTTAGAAAATCGTATTTCAGACCAAGAAAATCCAGGTAATGCATATTTTATTGTTAGTGAACGTATGCGCCAGAACCCCAGTGCGATATTTGGTCCAAAAAATACTTTTATACTTGTTGCAAATGTTTATGATTGTCCAGATATATAAAATATTAAAACCGTTTGATAAAAACGGTTTTTTTATACTGGAATTATTTTATCGTTTTGTGTTATAATGATTGCATATAAAACCAGAGAGAGAATTTGTCAAAACAATATGTACAAATTAAGCGTAAAAAATATGCGGCGGGCTTGCTTTGGCAACCGCTGGTTTCGGGTTTTACACCGCGTACATATGCATATAAATTGGCGCGCGGAATTGACCGGCGATTAAACCTGTATATTGCATATAATAATATGATTGGATTGGGCGCACGTGTAAACGGACTGCGTTCGGGAATGCCGTCGGTTGCAAACGAAATAATAGAGGCTTTGCCGGGGTATTCATCTATGCTCTGTGCGTTTAAAATTGATGGAAAGTTTGTTCTGGTTGCGGTAAGAAACGGTGTTATATTACAGGATTTGTTATTTGAAGACGAAACCAAGGCACGCGAAAAATATGCAGAGTTAGCAGAAATACCAGATTGGAATGCCTTGTTCGCGCCGGCATCATGGGGTATGCCACGTGCGGTTGAACGAAATTTATCCGATTTGTTGTTTGGTAATACACATGGTTCATTGCGTTTAATAAATCGTTTTGGTTCAAATCTTGTTTCGGCATTATTGCTGGCGTTGTTTGTGTTTGTGTTTTTGTTTGTTTTTCGTGATTCAATAAATGAAATGTTCGCACCAAAACCCCAGATTGCAAAAATAGACCCAGAATTACAGGCAGAATATAAACGCCAAATAGAAGAAAAAAATAAAGAATTAGACGCAATGTATAATATGCGTCCAGAACCAGAGCCGTTGGTTATGCCGTTTGAATCTTTACCAGATGCAATGGAACGGGCAGATGTTTGTTATCGTGCAATTGGATTTTTAATGCAACAGGTGACAGGATGGAACCAATCATCGGCCGAATGTGGTGAAACACACGCATTTGCAACATTTAAACGGTCGTTTGGAACATTGGATGATTTTTACGCGATTGCAGAACAAATTATGCCGGGTGTTTTTGTTCAAGAGATAAGTGAGAATGAAATACTGGTTCGTGCAAAATTACCAGAACGCGTTCTTGGGTATTCGCGTGATAGTCGTGATCCGGATACGTTGGTTCGTGAATTAACCAGTCGTTTCCAGGCGGTGAATTTAGATGCAAATATGACGGTTGTGGTTGATGTTATTTCAAACCAATCACAATCCCAGGAAATTTATGTTGCAGAAATTTCGGCGGAATCTAAATTGGTGCCGGAACAATTTATGCAAATATTTGACGGCTTTGGTGGTGTATATATGACAAAGGTCACATGGAATGTGGCAAGACGAACATGGAACTATGAGGTGATAATCTATGCAAAATAAAATAAAATCAATATTGATGTGTGTTGCGATTATTTTCGGTTTTATGCCGGTATGTCGCGCAGAATTTGATGAAACATTTGTTGATGTTGCAGATAATATTGAAGTAAATGATGTTGCCGCAAACGAAGAATTCTCGGCCGATGCGATTGAAGAATATCAGATAGAAGGATCGCTGTTTCAACAAATAACAGAGTTAGAACAGGAAAAAGTCCTGATGCAATTAGAAAAAGAACGTGCACAATTAAATCTGGATTTGGACAGATTGGCGGCAGAAAAAATAAAGTTGAACATGGAAATAGATACTTTATCAGGGCGTGCAGAACAGCAACAACAAGAATTTGAAACCGAACGCATGCGTTTGGAAACCGAGGCAAAACGATTAGAACGCGAAAAAGAGGCGTTGGATAACAAAGAAATTGAACCGGCACAAACCGCAGATAAAAGTTATATTGCAGAAGAAAAAAAACAAGAAACAGAAATAGATAAAAGTTATAAACTGTTAAATGTTTTCGGTGCCGGCAGCCAATTGCAAGCAACCGTTCAGGAATTGTCAAGTGGTCAAAACAAGCGGTTAACAGTTGGTAAAACATTGGATGGATACAAGGTAAAATCTATATCGTTGGATGATGGTGTTGTATTTGTCAAAGATGGTGAAACATATACATTAAATATAGGTAGTAAAAACTAATGTTCGGCATCGCAAATGAAAGAACGACAAGATATTTTGGACAATGTGCCTGATTCAAAAAAACCGTCTGTGCCGGTCGGACTGCAACATGCAGATAATAAAGAAATCATAGAATATCTGTTTTCGGAAAATAATCATTTGTTGACGGCACCAGGTGGTGAATTTGAATTACCAAAAGATACCCAGAGTTTATTAGCGTACTTTTCCGGTGGTTGTATAATTGTTTCGCGGACACATCGTTATGATGGACGCGTGCTGGCATTCATAGATTTATTAAAACGAAAAAACCGTCCTTTGCGTTTGCCGTTCTATGCGGATTTGGGTTTGGTGTCGGCAATATATAAATTTTATGAAACAAAACTTGGTGATACAAGTCGTTCGCGGGTTGATTACAACAACCAAATGCAAAAAGACTTTGTTGATATTATCGCCAAGGCCGCGGCACAAAAAGTTTCAGATATTCATATCAAGGTCGCAGACCAGACAACAATATTCTTTCGTATAGATGGCAGTATGCAACCTGTTTTAGAATTTAATTCTGGATGGGGTGAATCGTTTGTTCGTGCGGCATTTGCATCGGCCGATATTTCAAATGCTAACTATGCCCAGAATGAATATCAATCTGCACAAAAAGACGGACGCACACCATTACGCGGAACAAAAGACTTATATTTACCGTCGGGTGTGTTGGGTATTCGTATGCAATTTAATCCAGTTGCCTTTGGTTCACGTTATGTTGTTATGCGATTGTTGTATGATAACCCATCTGAAAACATAACAACAGACCAAGAATTTGGAAAATATGAACAAAAATTATTACGGCGTTTGCGTTCATTTCCAACAGGTCTTGTTGTTGTTGCCGGTCCGACCAGTTCTGGTAAGTCAACAACGCTGGTGCGTAATATGGCACTGATGTTGAAAGAACACCATTATGAAATAAACCTTATTACTGTGGAAGACCCTGTTGAACAAAAGATTTTTGGCGCAAACCAGATTCCGGTTATAAATACATCAAACGAAGAACAGCGTGAAAACGAATATACCGAGGCATTGGCTGCCGCGTTGCGCAGTGACCCGGATACACTTATGGTTGGTGAAATTCGAACTTTGTCGGCGGCACAGTTGACGGTCAAGGGCGCACTATCGGGACATAATGTTTGGACAACATTGCATGCAAATTCTGCAATGGCGGCATTAGTAAGATTATTAGATATGGGTGTAGAGGCATTCAAATTAAAAGAAGAAACTATGATGCGTGGTTTGGTTTCAATGCGTTTGTTTAAAAGACTTTGTCCACATTGTCGCGAACGTTTGATAAATCATCCGGAATATCCCGAGTATGCGCGCGTTATGGATGCGTTTGGTGAAATTGGATTAAAACAGGTTTATATGCGTGGTATGGGGTGTGAACATTGTGACGGAACCGGAACACATGGTCGTATCAAGGCCGGTGAAATAATTATCACAAACAGTGAATTTTTGCAACTGGCGTTATCTGGTAATACCGATGCCGCGGTAAAATATTGGCTTGAAGAAATGGATGGTCGCACATTAAAAGAGGCGGCATCTGCATTAATGTTGCAGGGCATAATTGGTGTTGATGAATTAGAGCGTTGGGTTGGTTTGCTTGACAGACCGGGGGTATATTAAAAATGAATCAATTAGAAATTCTTTATGCAAAGATGGTTTGTCGATTCAGTAATGACAAACGCATTTCAATTTGGCGCAAATTGGTGTCATTATTAAAAAATGATTTTACATTGGTTAATGCGTTGAATCGTTTGCAAATGATAGAATCGCGTGGTGGCGCAAAACCAAATGAACCCTTTGCAATATGTATGCGTGAATGGGAAAAGAATCTTGAACGCGGTATGAGTTTTTCTGAGGCTACACGCGGATGGATACCCGCCGAAGAAACATTGTTGTTAACATCGGGAAACATGTCCAGTTTGATTGTCGCACTGGATAATGTTGGACATATAATTATGGCAAATAAAAGAATAGGGCGTGCCGTATTCAGCGCGATTGCATATCCATTATTGTTATTGGTGTTGGTGTTCGGAATAATTATTATGGTTGGTTTATATTTGGTTCCGCCGTTGGCCGAAGTTGCTGGTTCTGATATTGTATGGCGGGGTGGGGCGGCATCGTTGATATGGTTGTCAAGTATATCTGGAAAATATTGGATGGAATTTTCAGTAGTGTTTGGTGTGTTGTGTGTTTTAATTTGGTGGTCGTTGCCACGATGGTCGGGACATATTCGTGCGGCATTTGATAATTTGCCACCATGGAGTATTTATAAAATTCGTTTATCGGTTGGTTGGATGATGTCATTGTCTGCGATGGTTTCGGCCGGTGTCGCAATTCCTGATGCGATGCGCATGTTAGCAGATAATTCAAATCGCTATCTGCGAAATATATTAGATGAAACACTGCATTATATTGCGAATGGTGATAACCTTGGGGTTGCATTACAGAACACAGGTAAAAATTTTCCAAATTCTGAATTGATTGGAGATATGACAATTTATGCCGATATGAATGATTTTGATACGAATCTGACCACAATATCAAACGATTATCTGGAAAATTCGGTTAAGAAAATAGAGTCTTTGTCTGATACATTGAATACAATTGGAATATTGCTGATATCTGGTGTGATTGCGTGGATAGTTATGGGAACATTCCAAATGCAAGACCAGATAACAGCATTTCTTAGTTAGT
>JAEEGL011780159.1_pt1 | contig 34158 bp, 32 predicted proteins | sample 9134231 | NCBI WGS metagenome assembly JAEEGL01 (sample SAMN16246548, study PRJNA631951) | gut metagenome | biome: gut microbiome; feature: rumen; material: fiber-attached | host: Bos | place: Iran: Karaj | collected 2018-10 | reverse complement strand
TTAGCAAGAAGAGTCTCAGAGATTTCAGGACCAAAGTTTCCAAGATATACGCAAAGTGCGTTACATCCAGCTTTCTTAATGTCTTCAAGAGCCTGAACCATATGGATCTCACTCTCTACGATACAGATGGGGCACTCATAAATGTCAGCTGCGCCGTACTTCTTGGTATACGCATCGATCAGGGCCTTTCTTCTGTTAACGGACAGGCTCTCAGGGAAGCAGTCACGGCTAACAGCAACAATACCAATTTTTACCTGGGGTAAATTGTTCATGTGGTAGTTCCTCCTTCAATTCACGTGTTTTGTTTTCGTGTGTTTTTGTTTATTTGTAACCCCGCGTCAAGTATTCTCGCAGCTTGCGCAGGGATACGATCATTTTATCTGCAGCGTCCGCTCACTCGGACCGTCCGCCTCCGAAATGCCCTTGGGCATCCGGCATTACAGGGTGCAGTTCTCGCCCTTAAGGCCGATGAAGCTGCCAGCGTCAAGGCCGCCCTCGGCATGGCCGATGAGCCACTTGTTCACTGCGGTGATCAGAGCATCCTCGCTGGGTGCGGTTCCGTCAGCATTTACCTTTGCGTGTGCGGTCTTCAAAGGATAGTTGGTTCCCTTCGGAAGAACGATCGCCACCTGGAAGCCGGCGCCGTCCACGCCGCAAGGCGCATAGTGAAGCGTCGTAGCGAACACTTCCACTGCAGTGCCTGCAGGTACAAAGAATGCCTTTACGTTGGAAGTGTCATAGGTGAAATCCGGAGCAACGTCAGCGAGCAGGCCGAGCATCAGGATCGCATCGGTGGCAGCTACGTTGATCTCGGAATCACGGTGATACTCCAGAGCGTTCAGCTTGTTGTTATGGCCGTTGCAGTAACCGATCTGGATGGGCATTTCGCCATAGGTGGTCTCGGTCAGCGCCTTCATCACTGGAGTTGCCTCCAAGGAAGCCACGCTGGGCTCATAAACCACGCCATCGGGAAGTTCGGTCTTCTTCAAAGCCTCTACCAGGGGAGCGAAGTCCACGTTGGTAACGACTCTGCCATACTTACGGAATTCAGCGTCATTTACGGACAAAATTTTCATGACTTGAGTAACCCTCCTTTTAGGTTAGTTTTATATTTGCATCCACGGATTGCTCCGTTGCGATGCAGCTCTCGCAATCCTGCAAACATTCGGCATCCGCTGAAATGCTTGTTTGCAAGCATTTCGCTACTGCCTTATGTTTGGACGGGTCCCAAGGTCAAAATCTCGTTCGTGCAAGCACGTCTCGATTTTGGACCTTTGTCCCCTGGATGCATCACTTCGTAATGATGTCAAAAACGGGCTTGCAGGCAGGATAGATCTCCTTGAACTGCTGATATCTCTCCTCATACTTTGCAACCAAAGCGGGATCGGGCTCAACGGTGTCAACGATCTTCACAACCTTTGCAGCAATCTCTTCCACGGAAGCGTATTCGCCGTTAGCCACCGCAGCCAGCATTGCGCCGCCCATTGCAGGACCTTCCTCGGACTCGATCACGTCAACCTTCAGGTTCAGGATGTTAGCGATCATCTTCTTCCACAGGGGGCTCTTAGCGCCGCCGCCGCAGATCTTGGTTCTCTCAAGGTTGATGCCAAGGGACTTTGCAACTTCCAGGGAATCACGGAGTGCAAATCCTACGCCTTCAAGCACTGCCTGCGTCATGTCTGCGCGGGTGGTGTCCATCGTCATGCCGATGAAGGTTGCCCTTGCATTCGGGTTATTGTGAGGAGAACGCTCGCCCATGAGGTAAGGCAGGAAGTAAACGTGGTTCTCGCCAAGCTTCTCGATTGCCTTCTGCTCTGCTGCGTAATCCTTGGTCCCAATGATCTCATCCATCCACCACTTGTTGCAGGAAGCGGCGCTGAGCATGCAGCCCATCAGGTGATACTTGCCGTCCGCGTGAGCGAAGGAATGGAGCGCGTTGAACTTGTCCACGCCAAAATTCTTGGAGGAGATAAAGATGGTGCCACTGGTTCCAAGGGAAATGTTACACATGTTGTCGCCAACGGTGCCGGTTCCCACAGCAGCTGCCGCATTGTCGCCTGCGCCTGCAGCAACGATGCAGGTAGCAGGAATGCCCAGCTCTGCAGCGATCTCAGGAAGCACGGTGCCAACCTTCTCATAACTCTCATAACACTTTGCAAGCTGGCTCTCCTTGATGCCACAGATATCGCACATCTCCTTGGACCACTTGCGGTTCTTTACGTCGAATACCAGCATTCCGGATGCGTCGGAAACGTCCGTGCAGTGCACGCCGGTCAGCTTGTAAGCGATGTAATCCTTGGGAAGCATGATCTTTTCGATCTTTGCGAAATTCTCAGGCTCCTTATTCTTTACCCAAAGGATCTTGGGTGCGGTAAAACCGGTAAAGGAAATGTTCGCGGTGTACTCGCTGAGCTTGTCCTTACCGATCACATTGTTCAGATAATCACACTCTTCGAAAGTTCTTCCGTCATTCCAAAGAATCGCGGGACGGATCACGTTGTCATCCTTGTCCAGAATTACAAGTCCGTGCATCTGGCCGCCAAAGCTGATGCCGGCTACCTGGGACTTGTCCGCGTCCTTAATCAGCTCCTTGATGCCGATCTTTGTTTGCTCCCACCAATCCTCGGGTTTCTGCTCAGACCAACCCGGATGAGGGAAGTACAGGGGATACTCCTTTGATACGATGTTTTGGATCTTGCCGTCGCTGTCCATCAGCAGAAGTTTTACGGCAGAGGTACCCAAATCCACTCCAATATATAGCATGCCTTCCTCCTTCTTTCCGTCTTCTCGGCGCTCCCGGCTCATCAAACGATTTACGACTGATCTCCTATCCGTTCTTTTTTTCGGGAAACTGCGCAAAGACAGAATTGTAATCATTAAATATTATAGATTTTCTTAGCGGAAAACACAAGCGTTTTTTTCGAAAAGACTTATCCACTTTTTTTGTGGATAACGCGTCATTTTCTGTGGATTATTCCACGTGCTCCTTTTGGAAGAAACAGAGTTATCCACAATTCAAAAAAGTTTTCCCGACACACTTGTCATACGCAAGATGTTGTATTATAATAAGGTGGGTTACAACTAAATCTAGTTTTTCTTCGGTCTATTCTCACAAGGAACGCCCTCTAAAACAACACTCGAGTTGAATTACCCGTCATTTTTTACGTAATAAGCTGTCATAAATTAACCGGGAGAAAGCAAATGAATCGTTCCGATCAAAGCAGAAATGCATACATGCTCTGCGGTTCCCTTGCAAAGAAGGGGTACCTGCGCTGGTGGCACTCCTTCTCTGGAATCAGTGCCGTCACGGGGATCCGTCGCTTTTTCTTCGTTGAATATCTGATCTTGAATCCCGTTCCGGGCAAACAAAAAAAAGACAGGTCTGCCATTCCCTCCTACGTAAAGGTTTCTGCGGGAATCTTTCCGGACGCGGACTCGCCCGGACTTCAGCTTGCCTCTTATCACCCGATCACGGCGGCTAAATATGCAAAGAAACCCTTATATTTTCAGGTTGGTGACAATGTTTTGCGCGAGAACCGCATCGTCGGCCGGATCAAGGAGGCTCCCGCCCCCAAAAATCTCAGCGAACCGGATCCTGAGGAACAGATCATGGAATGGGATCTGGAGATCCATAAGACCATCGCCTGCCATACCGGGTTCCTCGCCTCGCCTTTCTTAAGCGCGCTCAATGCCTTGGACAGCTTCTGGCACGGGGAGGGCATCAAAACCCACTATCGCGGCAACGTTGTCGTAAACGGTGAAACCTTTGAGATCTCCCCCGATGATTGCAGCGGCTATGCCGACAAGCACTGGGGACGAAGCTATAACAAACCTTGGCTTCAGCTTGCCTCCTGCAATCTCATAAGCGAACGCACCGGGAAGCCCTTAAAGCACTCCGCTCTTGCCATAGACGGCTGTTGCCCGAGATTCCTCTTCTTCCGTTTTAAGCCCAAAATGCTTTTGCAGCTGACCTACACCGGAGAGGATTTCTGTTATTCCTTTGCCAGGATCCTGCAGCGCCCCCGCCTGAAATGGGGAACAAAGGAGACAAAGGATGCCGTCACCTGGCACGTAAAGGCCGGGAACCGCAGCTCGCTGGTTACGCTGACCCTCCAGTCTCCCAAGCAAAAAATGATGGCGTTGTCATACGACGAACCCGATCCGGCCCTATCCTCGCCGCGCCTGAAAGCGGGCTGTGAAGGATACGGCTCGCTGGATCTTTACCGCATCACGCCAAGCGGAAAGGTATGGCTCGACACGCTGACCATCCAAAATGCCCTGTGTGAATTTGAAAAACCAGTCAAAAAGGCCTCCGCTCATTGACGAGCGAAGGCTTTTTCTTGTCACGAAAAGGAAATAACGTTATAATAAGGGCTCAGACGAAACGTAAGACTCAGGATTTAGGAGGAAGGAATCATGGAAGGAACGTATCGCGTCCCTTGTTTGTATAATACGGCGACCCTGCCAGGCTTTTTGAAGGCCCAGGTCCCCGGTTCAAAAAGCATCACCAACAGGGCTCTTTTGCTAGCCATGCTGGCTGACGGAACCTCTACCCTGCGCGGCGCCTTGTTTTCCGACGATTCCAGACATTTTGCCGAGTGTGCCAAGTCGCTTGGATTCGAAGTGGAAACAGATGAAGCTAACGCGATGATCAAGGTGACGGGCTGCGGCGGCATCGTTCCCAAAAAAGAAGCCTCCCTCTACGTCGGAAGCGCCGGAACGGCTGCAAGATTCCTGACGGCATGGCTTGGCGTCACCCACGGAACCTATCACTTGGATGCGTCAGCCCAGATGAGACGGCGCCCCATGGCTCCGCTCCTTCGCGGAATCGAGACCCTTGGATGCGAGATCACCTGCGCTGAAACGCCGGATTGCTTTCCCTTTACCTTGCATTCCCGCGGCTTCCAAAAGGATTTCGTCAGCGTGGACATTGAGCGCAGCAGCCAGTTTTTAAGCGCCCTGCTCATCTCCTCCTGCCTGTCACCTTCAGATTTCACCGTGGAGGCCGTCGGCAGTCACGGCATGGCTTACGTGGACATGACAAGAAAAATGATGGCTCAGTTTGGCGTACGCTGCGATGCCGTTTCACAGGATACCCCTCAGCCATCAGATTCCGCTGACGTGACTCCGGCCAAGCGCTTTGTCACGCCTGCCGGCCAGAAATACCGCGCCCTTGACTATCAGATCGAGCCCGACGTCTCTGGCGCAAGCTATTTTTACGCGCTTTGTCCTTTGCTAAACCTTCCCGTCCAGGTATCTCACGTGCACTTTGATTCCCTGCAGGGAGACGTACAATTTCTGCGTTTCCTGGAGCAATTGGGCTGTCACGCCGAGGATCGGCCAGAGGGCATACTGCTTACGCCCCCCAAGGACGGTTCTTACCCCGGCATCGTCGCGGACATGAGCGCCTGCTCCGACCAAGCCATCACGCTTGCCGCCCTGGCGCCCTTTGCGACCAGTCCCACCACCATTACGGGGATCGGCCACGTGCGCTTTCAGGAAAGCGATCGCCTGAGTGCCATCGAGACGGAGCTGAAGAAAATGGGGATCCGTTGCGAGACCACGGAAGCCTCCATCACGATCTGGCCGGGCTCTCCCCAGCCAAGCCTTGTAAAAACCTATGAGGATCACCGCATGGCCATGGGATTTACCCTGATCGGCCTTCGAAGCCCCGGCATCGTGATCGATGATCCGGCTTGTTGCAACAAAACGTTTGAAAATTATTTTGAAGTCTTGGAAAAGGTACTTTGCATTTCCCCTTCCTCATGCTAAAATGTACTTATAGTATTTGGAATCGTGATTTGAGCAATGAAAATATTTAGAATCTCCATGGGATCGATACGGAAATAAAACGTGCAGGAGGCAATTACAGTGAGCAAGAAAAAAGTTGTTGTTTCCCTTGGGCATGAAGCCCTTGGACATACCACCTTAGAGCAACAGGGCGCCGTAAGACAGACCGCCAAGGCGCTGGCAGACCTGGTGGAGGCTGATTACCAGCTTACCATCACGCATTCAAACGGACCGCAGGTAAGCATGATCCACAAGGCCATGACGGAGCTGCGCCGCGTTTATACCGATTACACCCCCGCACCCATGTGCGTTTGTTCCGCCATGAGTCAGGGCTACGTGGGTTATGACATTCAGAACAGCCTGCGTTCCGAGCTTCTTTCCCGCGGCATTTCCAAACCCGTGAGCACCATTCTGACCCAGGTGACCGTGGATCCTTATGATGATGCATTCTACGCGCCGACGAAGGTGATCGGCCGCTTCATGTCCCAGGAGGATGCCGAGACGGAGCTGAAAAAGGGAAATTACGTGAAAGAATATCCGGGCAAAGGTTTCCGCCGCGTAGTGGCCGCACCTAAGCCCATTGACATTGTGGAATTAGAGACCATCCGCACCTTGACGGATGCTGATCAGATTGTCATCGCCTGCGGAGGCGGCGGCATTCCCGTCATCGAGCAGAAGCACGTTCTCAAGGGCGCTTCCGCCGTGATCGAGAAGGATGCCATTGCGGGAAAGCTTGCAGCAGACCTTCGCTCCGACGAGCTCATCATCATGACCGACGTTGATTGCGTTTACAAGAATTATGGCAAGGAAAACCAGTCGCCCATCTCTTCCATGACCGTGGCTGAGGCGAAGGCGTACGCAGAAGAAGGACAATTTGAGGCAGGCACCATGCTTCCCAAGATTGAAGCCGCCATTACGTATCTTGAAAAGGTTCCCGGAGGCAAAGTCCTGATCACCAACCAGGCAAGCATTGATGATGCCATCAAGGGAAAGGCCGGCACCGTGATCACGGCGTAACGTAAAGCATAACAAAAAAGGAGTGCAACGCACTCCTTTTTTTATTGCTAAACACGTCCTCATGATCGATTTAACGTCATAATTTACTGGATAATGCGGCGCACGCCCACCATATCCTTTCGGTAGGTTGCATTGCTCACCTTGATGCCGTCCTTTTTGTTGCTGGCGTGAACGATCTTTCCTGAACCGATGTACATTCCAACGTGACCGTTATAACAAACAATGTCGCCAGGCTGGGCGTTCTCATAGGCAACCGCCGTTCCGTCATTTCTCTGCTGCCCGGAAGTACGTGAGATGGAATATCCAAATTTCGCGTACACGGAATACATAAAGCCTGAGCAGTCCGTGCCGTTCGTGAGGCTCGTTCCGCCTAGCACGTAAGGATTACCCACAAATTGCAACGCGTACTTCGCAATTTTCTTTCCCAGGTCACTTCCCGCCGCGTTGTCTACGATGGAGGAATAACTTGTCTCCGTGATCGTTCCCACGTCTGCGGCCTGCCCCTGCTTTTGCTGTTGCTGAAGCTTCTTGATCTCTTTTTGCTCCTGCTGGATCAAAGTCTTTGCGACGTTGGCTTCCTGCTTCGCCTTTTTGATCTCAGCCTCAAAGTCGGCGCTCTCCTTTTTCCTTTGCGCAAGCGCCTTGTCAAGATCCGCCTTTTGCTTTTCCAGTTCCGCTTTTGCAAGCTCCACTTCTTCCTTCGCCCGCGTAAATGCGTCCTTTTGCGTCTGTAATTCCTGTTTTTCGACCTCTAACTTCTTCCACAGATCCAGCGTGATCTGTTTCACGTTCTCAAAATCAGAAAGCTTGCTCCTGTCATACGTATAGAGCTGTTCCACGTAGTCCATCTTGTTTAGGAGTGCAGAAAGTCCAATTCCCTGCATGAGCAGGTGGAAGAAGGATACGTTCCCCGTCTCGTAAATCCTCTTGGCACGGACCTGCATGTCATCCTTCTGTTTTTCCTCCCGCGCCTTCGCCGCAAGGTATTCCTGCTCCGTCTGATCGATCTCATCCTGCTTTTGCGTGATCTCGCCTCTCTTTATCTCGATCTCCTTTTCCATTTCCGCGATCTCATCCTCCCGAAGGGCGATGCATGTCATGGTATTTAGGATCTCCGCGTTCAGATCGTCGATCATTTCCTCGATCAGGCTTTGCTTATCCTTTAGGTTCTCCGCCTTTTTGTTGGCTTCCTCCAATTCCTTCTGATGCGCCTTGATCTGCTCCTGTAACTCCGATATGGTGCTGGCGTGAACGGAATTGGACGCGAACGGACACAGCACTGCGATTGCCAGTGCCGCAAGCAGGCCCATGATCCATTTTCTTCCGTTTCTCTCCATTCGCATCCTTGGTTCCCCGTTAACTAGTGATTTTATTTCTGCGATGCCAGATCATAAAGATACTCAAATGCCAATTGATAATGATAGCTCTGTCTGAAATCTTCCATGGAGGATTCACCGAGATAATCCGCAATGGAAGAAAGGCCGGCATTTGTGGCATACTCCTGCAAAATCTTGTTCAATTCTTCATCGTCGATGCAAAGTCCCTGCTTCTTCGCCAACGCCTGCATAATCAGATCCTCACGTGCCGCAATGACGGAATGCTCGTCAAGAAAGCTCGTCAAATCCTGTCCAAAATACGTCTGCACGAGCGTTTCAGGATCCGTTGCCATCTGGAAGGCCTGGGTAATGAAATAATCATTGATCTGATTACGGTAATAATCAATCCATTCTTGCGGAACTTCCTTTACCTCACACATTTCCTCAATGAAGGTTTCCAATATCTTTTCCTGATAATCGCCATCGCTTTCCGATTGATACAATTCCGTCAGATAGTCACGGATGTACTGGCGAAGTCCCTCAACGGTATCTACGTTCGGAACGATCCCTGCAACGTGCTCGTCCTTCATTTCCTCAGGAATGATGCAGTTTACGGTCACGGTGAAAACAACTGCCTGTCCTGCAAGCTCTTCGCTGTGATATTCCTTAGGAAACGTGAGGTTTAAGTCAACCGTCTCTCCCGGCATAACGCCGATCAGACCAGATTCAAAACCGTCTATGAAGCTGTGCGAACCAATGGTGAGCGGCGCACCCTGTGCCGTTCCTCCGTCAAAGGCAACGCCGTCCTTCTTTCCAACGTAATCAATGTTAACGGTATCCCCGTTTGCCACGGCGCGATCCTTAATTCCCTGATCTGCGGGGAAATGATTGTAATAAGCATCCTTGAGGATCAGCTCAACCTCTTCCTCATCAATCTCCACGGGATCTCTCTCAACGCGGAAATTCTGATAATCCTTGATCGTTACGTACTTGTCAAGATCCATGTCCTTCGCATAGGTACGACCTTCGGTAACCTTTATTGGTTCCGCAGTCGACGCCGGATCCTGGACTCCCGTCTCCGTAACTTCGGTTCCGGACGTCGTCGGATTCTCGCCACCCGTTTTCGTCTCACAGCCTGCCAACGTTCCACAAGCGAGAACTGCAGCGCAGATCAAGGCAATCCCGCCAAAATTCTTCTTTTTCATCTCTTTCATAATCCTCTCATTTTTCTTCTGAAGCCTTGCGGCTAACTTCCATTTTGTATTATAACACCAATACTTGCATAATTAAAATGAAAATTACGTGAACTTTAAAATTATCAAAACCAATTCTTGTGAATTTGCCAAAGCTGTGATATGATGTAATGTAGTTTCTGTATAAAATTGAATAGGGAAAAGGATAGAAAGGATACGTAGTATGATGAACACTAACACGTTTGCTTTCCTGGGCATTAACCCTGGTCTGATCGTCCTGATCGTGGTGCTCGTACTGGTCGTGGCTGCCATTATCGCAATGTACTTCTTGGGAAAGAAGGCCCAAAAGAAGCAGGCCGAACAGCAAGAGCTCATGGAAGCCAACAAAATGACGGTCTCCATGCTGATCATTGACAAAAAACGACTTAAGATTAAGGAATCAGGATTACCGCAATCCGTCATCGACCAGACGCCGAAGATCATGAGAAACCAGAAGCTCCCCATCGTAAAAGTTAAGATCGGACCCCAGATCATGAATCTGATCAGCGATGAGAAGATCTTCGACAACATTCCCCTCAAGAAGGAAGTTAAGGCGACGATCAGCGGCATGTACATTCTCGGAGTGAAAGGCCTTCACGGCAAGATTGAACTCGCTCCACCCAAGAAAAAAGGCTTCTTCAAGCGTGCCATGGAAGCGGCACAGGAAAAAGCCGGTGCAAAACCCGTTAAATAATTCAAAAACCTCGCGGTTTCGCGAGGTTTTTTTGTGTCAATGGGGACGGTTCTTTTTGGCACGTTCTCCCGAGTAAATGGGCTCGTCAAGGGAACGCGTCTACTGACGTGCTTTCCTAATCATGATCCGCAGGTCATCCTGATTGATCTCCTGGCAGTCCTGCATCATTTGATAGCGGATCTGCACCAAAATCTCTTCTTCTCCCTGCGCCACGTCAAGCTCTCTCGTGTGGATCTCAAGCCGCATCGTTCCATAGGGCGTGGGATAATCCACCATGCATCCGCACTCCTTTTCTCCCTGCTTTCGGTACGTGAACTCCATCACGTGCTTGGCACCGCCCTTGTCATCCGGAAGGCTTCGTCTCAAGACCACCTCTCCCTCACTGATCTTCAGTCTGCTCGAGAAAGTTACGCCTCCCTTTTTTCCATCCTCAGAAAGCTCCTCTGAAAACAACACGTAATGATGGCCATTTTTATAATAACATTGTCCCTCCGCGCGGTTTACGATCTCTCCCCTTCCGCCCGTGATCTCTATGCTGACCAACCCTTCCATTGCATTTCCTTCCCACGTTCCTAACGCAAGGACACCCGTTCCTTCGGGGCCTTCTTAAAATTCTTCGATGTTGATCGTCTTTGCACTGAGAATCCCATATTTAATAATGGAATTGGCAAAAGTTTTAAACTTCTCCGCGCCGTCACTTACGTAAAACTGATATTTATTCTCTCCGAGGGCGACGGGATTCTCCTTTAGGAGCCCCTTCCTTTCCAGCATTTCCTTCAGTTCCCTCGCTGTTTCGTATGCCGGATTCACAAGGGTCACCTTTTCCCCCATAATCCTGGCCACGGTGGAACGGATCAAGGGATAATGCGTGCATCCCAGGATCAGCGTGTCTATGTCAATGTCGATCAGTTCATTCAAATAACGCTTTGCGATCTCATCCGTCACCGGATCCTCCCAGAGCCCTTCTTCCACAAGGGGAACGAAGAGCGGACAGGCCTTTCCGTATATGGTGACCTCCGGATGGATCTTTTTTATGTACTGGCTGTAAATATGGCTTCCAATGGTTGCCTCCGTCGCGATGACGCCAATCTTCCCGTTTCTCGTCGCCTCGGCCGCCGCCTTTGCTCCCGGCTTTACCACGCCGATGATGGGAACGTCCGTCTCCTTCTCGAGATCCTCGAGGGCATAGGCACTGGCCGTGTTGCAGGCCACCACAATGGTTTTCACCTCATGGGTCTGCAGGAACCGCACGATCTGGCGGGAAAACCTTGTCACGGTCTCTTTCGACTTGCTGCCATAAGGCACTCTCGCCGTGTCCCCAAAATATATGATCTTCTCATTCGGAATCTGCCGCATGATTTCCCGCGCCACGGTAAGTCCGCCTACGCCGGAATCAAACACCCCTATGGGCGCGTCTGCCGTCAATTTTTGTTCCATTCCTTTGTCACTAACCTTTCTATCCTTTTTCCAAAAGGCTTGCCATAATTCCATCAGCCTGCTGCGCCCCTTGATCTCTCCCGGCTTCGCCGAGAGTACGGCGTCCAGCAGTTCTTCCCCCGAAAGACACTCCTGCTCACAACTCTTGCATACGTCCGCGTTCCAAAACATTTCCGGAAACAAGATCCCAAATGCCAGCCATGCGGCCATCGCAAAGCCTCCAAAACGTGCCAGTGTCTTCCAAACCAGGGACTTACGGCCTCTATCCTCACGCTTCATTTTTCTTTTCCTCCCATACTCCATAGGTTCTTGACTTGAGTATGGGCACGGTTTGGAAAAATGATACGCGTCATTCCGTTATTTCTTTTCTTTTTCCAACCGGATCTGGCGGATGATCGCCTTCTTTTGATTGTCAATGTGAAGTCTCGCAGCCTCACAGGCCGTCTCGCGGTTTTTCTTCACAATGTTCTCATAGATAATGCGATGCTCCTCCACCAGCTTTTCATGCTGGCTAAAGTCTTTCAGATATTCAAAGCGATATCGGTACATCTGCTCCGACAGGTTATTTACCAGCTGGATCAGGCGCTGGTTGCCCGTAGCCTGCACGATGATGTCATGGAGTGCCACGTCCTTCTGCGCCAGGAGCTTTACGTCCTTCTCCTTTTCGCTCTTTCTCGCTTCTTCCGCAAAGGCATCACACGCCTCGGACAAACGTTGCAATTCCTCCTCCGTGATCCTCTCGCAAGCGAGCTCCACGCAAAGCGCGTCCACCGCACGGCGCACCTCCAGCACGTCATTCATGCTCTTTTCCGTGATCTGGGCAACCTCCGCCCCGCGTCTCGGGATCATCGTTACCAGACCTTCCAGTTCCAGCTTCCGGATGGCCTCACGGATCGGCGTTCTGCTCACGCCAAGCTGATCCGCGAGATGGATCTCCATCAGCCTCTCTCCCGGCTTTAATTCCCCCGTCAGGATGGCCTGACGGAGCGTGTTGAACACCACGTCCCTAAGCGGTAAAAACTGATCCATTTTCAGCTGAAATCTCTCTTGCATTTTTCTCGCCTTTCCTATCGCAGTCATGCGGCGTCTTTCCGTCACAATCCCGCATGCGCGGCTCTTTCCGCTTTTGTTTCTGAACTCCTCGGCTTATTCCCTGCCACTTACCGGCTTTGTCACGTAAATCTGCCTTGCAAGCCCAAGCTCCCGGATCTGCTCCCCGGCTGCCCTGGCCATTTCTTCCTTCTCAAAAATCCCAAACGTGGATGGTCCGCTGCCACTCATAAGACTGCCAAGCGCTCCTTGGGAGAGCATGACCTCTCTGATCTTTTGAACCACGGGATGCATTTCCTCCGTGACCGTTGCAAGCACGTTGGCGAGGCGCCTTACAACCCCATCCAAGTCATTTTCCGCGATGGCCCTTTGCATGCCGTCCACGTCCGGATGATCCGTGATCTCATGGCGGTCGATCCGCTCGTAGACCTCCTTTGTCGATACGCCAATCTCAGGCTTTGCAACCAAAAGCACGCACTCCGGCATGGGAGGAAGCTTTGTCAAAACCTCGCCGATTCCTTCGGAAAGCGCGGTCCCGCCCAGGATGCAATAAGGTACGTCCGCTCCGATCTTAACGCCCAGGGTGCAGAGTTCCTCCTCCGAAAGTCCAAGATCATACAAAAGATTCATCGCCTTCATCGTACAGGCTGCATCCGTGCTTCCGCCGGCCATTCCGGCCGCCACGGGAATTCTTTTTTCCAGATGCACGGAAACGCCGCCGGCGATCTGAAATCTCTCCCGCATCAGCGACGCTGCCTTATAGATTAGATTATCTTCTCCCAATGGGATCTCTCCGGCATCCGACGTGATCTTGATTTCTCCCGTCGTCCGTTCAAACGAAAGCGTGTCGTAAATCCCCACCGTCTGCATGATCATGCGAACCTGATGATACCCGTTTTCCAGGCGTCCCACCACGTCCAGGCATAAATTGATCTTTGCGTATGCATTTAAACTCAGCATGACTTTTTCCTCTGAATGTATTCTGTATACAAGGATTGTATTTATTATAGTACAATCCTTATGCGTCCGTCAAGCCTTGTACGCAAAAGGCTTCGCGTCAATTTCTTTTTACAACCAAAAGCTTTTGTCCCGGTACTAATTCCTCGCTGGTAAGATTGTTGAGATCCTTTAGGCTTTGAATCGGCACGTAATATTTTTTCCCCACGTTCCAAAGATGTTCCCCGGGACGCACCACGTAGATCGCCATGCCTGGCAAGGATGCCATTTTCTCCTGGTCCAGGGGTGCCTCCGCGATCTCCCCCAGCACCTGCGTTTCTTCTTCATGAAACGCTGAGGCCACAAAGCAAAGAATCGCCTTCACTTCCATCTCCTCACTGCCCTGCATGGTGACGCTAAAGCGTTCCAGCGTAGCCTGGACCCGCTCCGGCACGTCCTCTCCAGCCAATCCCGGGATTTCCAGCACGTACTCGTATGGCAGTGTTTTCCTAACGCACCCATAAGGTTTTTCGTCATCCCCCGTGACGTAAAGGATCTTGACGCCAAGGCTTCCGCGAAGGCGCAGTCCGTTCTCCGCCGCCAGTACGTCCGTCAGCGACAGGCTTCCCTCTCCGCGGATCAGCTGCAGAGGTTTCGCCACGCCTTCCAGCGTCACGTGGTCCAGAACCTTTGTCTTTCCCGTAACGCTCCTGAGAAGCCGCCTTAAGGAGGCCGTCTTTTTCTCTTCCAGGATCTCTTCCTTCACGCCATAGACGTCCGTAACCACGTCCAATTTCTTCTCTTCATAAACGCAAATCCTGAGCGTGACCGTCATCTCCAGCCCGAAATCCCGCATCTCTCCGTCCAAGTCAGGCTTTGGCGTCAGTTCCCACTGGGAAATGCCATATCTAACGTCAAGCGCCATTCCCTCATGACAGCCGGAGCAGGCGATCTGCGTGCTCTCCTCCACCGTCGTCTCGTAAATCTCGGGATTTCCGTCTTCACTTTCATACAGCACGAACACGCGGACTTCGCCCTGCGCGTAAAGCTGCTCCTCGCCCAGCCGGAAATTCATCTCTCCCAGCTCTGCGCTCTTCCAAAGAATCCTTGCCACGTTTGGTTGACCTGAGGGCAGGGAAAGCTCCTCCTTGATCCGCATCACGTCCCTGCTGCACAACGCCAATTCCGTGTACTCCATGGGCACAAGCCGGATCTGTGCATCCTCCTGCCCATGGCCGGTAACTCCTATGGGAAGCTCTTCATCCTGAATGGACTGAGCGGACGCCTCCAGTGAAAGGACGGATTGCACGCCAAGCTTTCGCGAGTTGATCATGGATATGGTCAGATCCTCCACCATGCCCGTAACGACAACGTCATCTGAAGGAAGCAGTCCTTCCACGCGGATCTTCTCCTCAAACGGAAGTTTTCCCTCCATGCATTCCAGGCGTCCGCCATATTCCTGCGTGTGATACAGGACGGAGAACGTTAATTTCCCGCGCACCGTCACCGCATCTGCCATGGGCTGCACTTCCTCGATCAAAACACTCCCCTTCTCCAGACAGATGGTGTTTACGTCTGGCTTCATCTCGGGAAGATTGACGTCTTCCTCCATGGTGATCTGTAACTGGCCTTCCTTTTCGGTGCCGTTCCTTCGTACGTATTGTTTTAGCAACTCCATGCCGCATACCTCCAGCTCTTCCCAGATACCTTATGTATACGCCGGAAGGATTAAAAATATGAGTGGGGCGCGTATGGATTGAGTGCGAAGGGATGGGGCAGGGTAGGTCCGCATGCATCACCCGTGAACGGCTCGGACGGTTCTAACTTCATTGTTCGCCCTATGTCGGCGACGCTTATAAATGATGGCGTCGCCATAGGACGCCAGTTCATTAAGAACCGCCGGCTAATTGTTCACGGGTGATGCATGCGGACCTACCCTGCCCCTGGCATCCGAAAAAATCAACTCAATACGTGCCCCTCCTCGGGAATCGTTTATTGAAAGTGAATCGTACAATTGTACTGGAGGTAGGAATCGTAATTTTCAATTGCTTCCCATTGGTCCTGGGTTTCCTCAAAATAGACGTCTTTTAGGGACTCGCAACCCGCAAAGGCACCGATATGGATCTCCGTAAGGCTGGCGGGAAGGTGGAGGCTTTCCAGCTTTGCACAGTTCATAAACGCAACCTTGGCGATCATCTTCGTTCCCTCCGGCACGGTATATTCACTTGCACCTGCATTGGGATACCGCATCAGGATTTTTTTGTCTGCGTCAAAGAGCACGCCATCCTCAGCACACAAATACTCACTGCCCTCTTCCACGGAAAAGGAACTGATCTCCCTCTCTCCGGTAAAAAGAAGGAGATCCACTTCCATGGCTTTTGCCGGGATCACGACGTCACTGCTTTCCCCCTTGTATTCCATCAGCACTCCATGCTTTATCGCATAAAGTCCATCCTCTCCGTCAACCGAATAAAGCTTCGGTCCGTCCTTCACCTCGTCCTGAAGGCACTTCGGCGTCTGAACGCCATACTGCACGTATTTGCCATTTAACATTTGCAGACCGACGGAGTCTTGATCCTTAAAGGTATCATAGCTTTTGTTATAGCACCTGTCCGCCGGCGATTCCATTTTGTATACGTCCAGCCATGACACGTCAATGCAGTACCATTCATCATATAGATTTACCATGTTCCAGGCATGATAACTCTGGGAGGTTGCCCACACAAAAAGGCTGTCGAGTCCCGCTGCGTTACACAAATACTGAAACGTTTTCGCGTAACCGTGATCCGTCGCAACTCCGTCAACCAAGGCACCGCCAATCCCGCCAGTAATTCCATGCCGCAGAAAGTTAATCCTTCTTGACGCGTCATATTCCACGTTATCATAAATCAACTGAAGGATCGCCTCTTCCTTTTCCAGGTCATTTCCGCAATTCTCAATGACCTTCATCCACTCTTCCGTCTTCGCTTCGATCTTGTCCCGGTATGAGTCAATCATTTCGCGGCTTGTAAATCCGTCCAGCAGTTCCATGCAGTATTTGCCGTCCTCTTCCACAAGCATTCCGCTAAAGAAAAAGTATTTCGGACAGGAATGGTAAAATATTTGCGCCACGTTTTCCGCTTCCAATACGCTTAACGTGCCAAGCTCCAGATTACCAAAATAACCCTGGGTAGTTTCCTCCCATGACACGTAGGTCCCATAAGGGTAATGAAGCGTGGAACCCACCGGCAATACTCTTATTGTCGGTTCCTCCGTCCCCCAGTAAAACGCCTCTGCCTGCTTTTTTAAGACATTGAAAAATACCTTTTGTTCCTTGCTCAGCTGGTCATAAAAATAATTGGTATTCCCTTCATACGGCGAGTGTCTCTCCGGCTCCAGGGGTTCCTTTTGTTCCCTCGTCGTCTCCACCGTCTCGCTCCCCGTCTCTGGCAATTTCTCCTTTTTCTCGCACCCTGCCAAGAGCATCAAAATAAGACACACCGCCACAAGCCATACCACGTTCCTCTTTCCCACTATTCTCATCCTATTCCCTCTCTTTATCCCCCGAAACAATCCGGGCCGGATCCTATTATCAGGGAGGGACCACAACCAGTAGCCGTGAACAATTAGCCGGCAGTTCTTACTGAATTGGAGACCTATGGCGACGCCATCCTTTATAAGCGTCGCCGCCATAGGGCGAACAATGAAGTTAGAACCGTCCGTGCCGTTCACGGCTACTGGTTGTGGTCCCTCCCGACAAAGGAATCCGACCCGGATTCTTAATTAACGGCTCCGATCAAGTCGGAGAGTTTCTCCACGTGATAATGGCGCATGTAAGCTTCAATGCCTTCCAGGATTTCAACGGTCGCGTAAGGATTAACGAAATTCATGGCACCGACGCTGATGGCGCTGGCTCCCGCCAGGATAAACTCGATGGCGTCCTCCGCCGTGGCAATGCCGCCCATGCCAAGGATCGGAAGCTTTACGGCCTGCGCCACCTGGTAAACCATGCGCACCGCGATGGGCTTGATGGCGGGACCGCTCATGCCGCCGGTTTTGTTTGCGATGGCAAATTTACGCCTGTGAATATCAATCTTCATGCCCGTGATGGTGTTGATGAGGGAAAGTGCGTCCGCGCCTGCCGCCTCCGCCGCCCTTGCCATCTCCGTAATGTCCGTCACGTTGGGAGAAAGCTTCATCATGATGGGCTGTTTTGCATGCTTTTTGAGTTCCGCGGTGATGTTGTAAAGGGCGTCAGCCTTTTGTCCAAAGGCGATGGCGCCTTCCTTTACGTTGGGACAGGAAACATTGATCTCCAAAAGCGCCACCGCAGGCTCCTCGCCAAGACGCTCCACCACGTCCACGTAATCCTGCACGGACTTTCCGCAAACGTTCACGATGATCTTCGTCTTTTCATACTGCTTCAGGAAAGGAATATCCCTCTCCATAAACACGTCAATGCCGGGATTCTGAAGACCGATGGCATTGAGCATGCCGCCGTAAACCTCTGCTACGCGGGGCGTAGGGTTTCCAGGCCAGGGCACGTTTGCAACGCCTTTGGTCACAACGGCTCCCAAACGATTTAAATCCACAAACTCCCCGTATTCCATGCCGGAGCCAAAGGTTCCCGACGCCGTCATCACGGGATTCTGAAATTCCACGCCTGCAATGCTGGTGCGAAGATCCGGTGCCCAGCTTTCCGCATTCGCGCCTGTCGTCAAATTCAAGTTCTGGTTGTTCCCGCTCATCAGATCTCCACCTTCCCTGCTTCAAATACCGGTCCGTCCGTGCAAATTCTTGCATTGTGCACGTGGGAGTGGTGATCCACTTCCTTCGTCTTTACAACGCAGCCAAGGCACGCGCCAACGCCGCAGGCCATGTGCTCCTCAAGTGAGATATACGCCGGGATTCCCTGCTCCTGCGCATATGCCTTGATGGCGCGAAGCATGGGCATGGGGCCGCAGGCAAAGATCACGTCCGCCGTGATCCCATTCTCGCGAATGGCATCCATCACGTTCCCCTTCGTTCCAACGCTGCCGTCCTCCGTTGCAACGTAAACCTTGCCGTACTGCTCCAGATCCTTCTTCAAAAAGGTCTTCGCGTCGCGATATCCCATGACGCACTGGATCTCAGCCCCGCTTGCGTCCGCGGAAAGCTCCTTCGCCAGCTCCAGCATCGGCGGGATTCCAATGCCGCCGCCCATGAGAAAGACCTTCTTTCCCTTTCCTTTTTCCAACGGGAATCCATTCCCGAGAATTCCCAGGATCTGCACTTCCTCCCCGGCCTGCCAGCCGGAGAATTCCTTTGTGCCTTGCCCCGCAATGCGATATACGATGCGAAGCTCCGTTCTGTCGGCGTTCACCTCGCAAATGCTAATGGGCCTTGGCAGAAGCGCGCTTTTATCCTTCGTAAACACCCCGGCAAACTGCCCAGGCTTAACGTCCTTCGCCAGATCCGTTTTGATCCACAGGTCAAAGATGGACGGTGCGATTTCCTTTTGCGCCGTCACGATTCCCGTCACTTTTTGTTTCATATGCGTCTTGATTCCTTTCCGCGGCCTGAGGGTTTACTCTGCCGCATTCCCCTTCTTTATTTCCTTTACGCTTCTTTCCATAATCTTTCTGGCGATCATGATCTGATGGCCGCATCCCACGCATTTCAGCCGGAAGTCCGCGCCTTCCCTGAGGACGTCCCACTCAAAGCTTCCGCATGGATGCTGCTTTTTCATCTTGATCCTGTCGCCCACGTGTATCTCCATGTCATGCCTCCCCCAGATTTACTCTCTCTCCCAATATACCATGTTTCCCATGAGGAAGTCCTTCGTGACTCCAAAAAACTCCCGCAGGAGATTGTGCACCTGCATCGGCGGCCAGGAGTCTGCCGCGAGTCCCTGCACGTGCTGATACCCTTGCGCCCTCGCCAACTTCTCCGCACGGAACACGTGGAAATCATTGGTGACGATCACCACTTCGCTTTCCGCCTTGTCGAATAACTCCCCGCTGAATTTCAAATTCTCATGCGTACTGGTGGACTTGTCCTCCTTGATGATCCGCGATGCGTCAACGCCCCGCTCCACCAGATAGTCATACATTCCCTGCGCCTCGGAGATCGGCTCGTTCGCGCCCTGTCCTCCGGAGACGATGACGATGGTCTCCCGGTTCACCTTCAGATACTTGATCGCTTCATCCAGGCGGTATTTCAGCACCACACTGGGTCCTTCCGGCTTCCACTGCGCCCCAAGTATGATGAGGTAATCCGCGCCATCCTTCGCCGGGGCATAGCACCTCGAAAGAATGAGACCTTCCACCAAGATAAATATGCCAAGTCCGATGCCAAACAAAACCCAGAACATGCGGATCATCCACAGCGGGATCTTACGACGTATCGCAGGCTTTGCACAAAGAAGTGAGATCAGTCCGCATCCGACACCCATCACGCCCCAGATCAGGAAAAAATAAGATCCGTACCCAAGGCATAGCCCGATGGCGGCGCAATATAAGACGCAAAGCACGCCGAGGACGCCAAAAAAGATGGCTTCGCGCTTCAGAACGCGCTCCCGTCCCCGATCCTTTAACCGGATGATCTTCTCACTCTTCTTCATCGGCACAAATTTTTCTTTCTTACGCTTAGCCATACGCCCGGCTCCCTTCATTCTCACCCACGATACGTAACATTATAGCATAAAAGCAATGCCCCCTCAACTGCCCCGTGCATTAAGATTTTCTAAAGTTTTCCCAAAGGAATCCCTTTTCTTTTATCATGATTTTTGCTAAAATAAAAGTAGCTAATCTAGCGAATTTCATGCAGACTTGCAAGCGAGGAGGTGCCCTATGAAAACATTAACGGAAATGGATCAGAAAAACATTGAAGAACTTCAGAAAATCATAGACGGCCACAAAAACATCGTGTTTTTTGGCGGCGCAGGCGTATCCACGGAGAGCGGCATCCCCGATTTCCGCAGCGTGGACGGACTCTATCATCAGCAGTACGACTATCCCCCTGAGACAATCCTCAGCCACACCTTCTACGTGAAGAAGCCGGATGAATTCTTCCGCTTCTACCGCAACAAGATGCTCTTTACGGATGCCAAGCCCAATGCCGCGCACTTAAAGCTTGCGGAGCTGGAAAAAGCAGGGAAATTAAAGGCCATCGTGACGCAGAACATCGACGGCCTGCATCAGGCGGCCGGGAGCAAAAAGGTTTTGGAGCTGCATGGAAGCGTGCTTCGGAATTACTGTGAGAAATGCGGAAAATTCTATGGTCTGGATTATATCATTGATTCCACCGGCATTCCCGTATGTGAGGACTGCGGCGGACGCGTAAAGCCTGACGTGGTGCTCTACGAGGAAGGTCTTAGCCAGAATACCATCGAAGAATCCGTGCGCGCCATCAGCAATGCGGAGGTTCTCATCATTGGCGGCACGTCCCTCGCCGTTTATCCAGCGGCAGGCCTCATCGACTATTTCTCCGGCGACAAGCTCGTGGTGATCAACATGGCGCCCACGCCCCGGGACAAATTCGCCGATCTCCTGATCCAGGCTCCCATCGGCCAGGTATTCGACGCCATCAAAGTAAATTAAAGAAAAGGGTCGGGATCAAATCCCGACCCTTATTATATTCCACAAACTAAGGAAACCAAGAACACGGTGGCGCTGGCCGCCACGGCCACGGTCACCAGTCCCTTTCCCTTTAAGGCAAGCAGGACGGCTACGGCAACGCCGGCGATCGCCGCGATCACGTAATCCGTCGCGTGAAACACGGCGGGAAACGTCATGGCCATCAGACAGGCGTAAGGCACGTAGTACAGAAAAGACTTTACAAAACGATTCTTGATCTTACCGCGGATCAAAGTCAGCGGAATCATGCGGATCAGGTAAGTCACCACCGCCATCACCAGGATACAAAGCCATACGTTCATCTTTCCGGCCTCTCTTTCCCAGCCACGGCTGCATCGTCCGCTTCTCCTTTTTCTCCCTGCTCCTCATCACTCACGGGAAACAACGCCGCGCCAAATACGGCTGCCGCCACCGTGCAAAGAATAATGGAGATTCCGGCGGAAACGCCCTGCAAACAAGGCAAATAATAAAACAGGCAGCTTAAAAAAACTGCAACGCAGGCCACCATCAGCACGGACCTTGACTTCTTTGCCACCGGAATGACGATGGCAATAAACATCCCGTACAACATAACGTTCATGGCAACGCTGACGCTTTGCGGCATGATCCCTCCGGCCACTGCGCCGAGGAAGGTCCCCGCCGTCCAACCAACGATTGGCAGACTCTGCAACCCCAACATATACGGAAGCGTCAGGCTCTTTTGATGATTCATCGCCACCGCGAAGATCTCATCCGTATTGCCAAACGCGATCAAAAGCTTTTGCCACAGCGTTACCTTTTCATCCAGCTTTTGCGTGAGCGACAGACTCATCAAGGAATAACGCAAATTGATGATCAGCTGGGTGAGGATCAGCTCCACCAGTGCTCCGCCCGCCGCGATCACGCGAACGCCCGCAAATTCCCCGGCGCTCGTCAAGTTTGACACGCTCATCACGGCTCCCTGCACGGCCGTCATGCCTGCCGTGAGCATCGCGATCCCTAAGCTAAAGCTTACCGCAAAATATCCCAAAGCGATGGGGATCCCATCCCTTACTCCTACCTGAAACTCTTTATTCAAAACCGTATCCTTCCATTTCTTGCGTACAAAAATCCTTAATCAACAAGCATTATTATAGCGAAATCCCCTTTAAGTTTCAATCGAAAGTTTGCGCAAAAAAGTGGCCGGCGAACCGACCACTTTCTTATTCGTCTATACGTAATAAACGTAATTTTCCTTTCTGGGTGCCGCTTCCCTTGCAGGCGCTGCCGCGTAGCCAAGGGCGCAATGTCCAATTCCTTCGTACTCTCCCTCGATGCCAAGCTTCTTTAAAAGGTTCTTTCCAAAGTCGGATTCGAACTCCTCCTTTGCCCTGTGGATCCAGATGGAAGCAACGCCAAGACTCTCAGCCGCATTCATAAGATTTCCCAGGACTAGCGAACCGTCATAGACATACGTGGGAACGTCCTTTTTTGCAAGAACGATCAAAACCACGGGCGCTCCATAGAACGGATCATAATCATCTCCCCAGCCGGGAGCTGCCTTGCGGTTCTCAACCATCAGCTCGTCCCGGAGTTTTTTGTCCGTCACAGCAATGATGATGGGGCTCTGCTTTCCCATGCCGGTTGCCGCATAGGTTCCTGCCCTGACAATGGCCTTCAGTTCCTCGTCCTTGATCATGTCAGGCTTAAAGTTTCTGCAGCTTCGCCTCGTCTCCAATACCTTCAAAGTCTCGTTCATTTTACACCCTCCTTTTACGTTTTGCTATTTTAATTCCTCTTTCTCAAAGAAAAAGTGGAAAGTTCCGAAATAATCAGAGAAATTACCGCCTATTTCAAACATGGTGCCATCACCAACGTCAAATTTACACTCATCCTTTTGGGCAACCTTTGGTCTTCCATATGTTTGAGAGAGCTTTTCAACGCAGGATTTATAATATTTTTCCAACTGCTCAGACGGGACATCGTCTCTTTTCAGAAAATATAAGCCGTACACCTTTCCACTGTTTTGACTGCACATAATGGAAATTGCATTAAACGAAATTCCGGCCAGGGAAAAATCCTTGTAGCATATATATTCATTCGGACTCTCAGGGCTCTCTGCCTCATAGTATTCCATTTCTCCAAAGTCAACGTTAGCCAAATCCTTAAACAATTTCCTTGCCACGTCAGGATCTTGCCCGATACATTGGGCCACCAAGTCCATCACGCCTTGCATCTCCGGATCCAACTGAGCCCCGCCGGACCAAGTGACGTTTTTGCCGGGATAAAAGTCTTTGTCACTTGAAATCTGTAATTCAAACTGCTGATTTCCAGCTAAGGAATAGCAGTTTTTTCCCCATATTGCGGCTACGGAATAATCTCCGGCATTCCACGTTAACGACTCGCCCGCTTCTGCCTTGATCCAGTCGATTTTCTGAATTTCCCCGGAATTTCCCATAATGCTTCGAAGCCTGGGAATCAATTTCTCATATGCTTCCTGCGCAGGAAGATTCTTGTCCTTGGAAAACTCCTCCGACTCCGAGACTCCCATATATAAGGATTGATTTTCCGTCAAGCAAAAATCAATTTCCTTAACGCGATCCTCCTCATCATAAAAAAAGTGAATTCTCTTAAAGGATACGCCTTCGATTTCCATGCTGCCGTCAAGTGGCGTAAAATTACCTTCCAGATAATCGCCTCTTGCCGAACTCACCCCAATTCCAAATAAGTCATCCATGAAATCTACCGCGTTACCCGAGTTCATCCCCATGCAAGAACGTGATATCTTTATGGTCTCTGCCAGCGTTGAAACAAAACTGCCATTTTTGCCCGTTTCCCCTAATGCCATGCAGATTACCGGGCGAACACCCCTCGGGATCAGCGTGTTTCTGATTTCCATATGCACGTATTCCCCGTCATCATCCACGCAAGTAACCGTATCATAATGATATGATTGAAAGTCTTCGTCTAATTCGATGGGGGATCTGAGCCACCATACGTTGCCGCCGCCTTCTTTGTTTTGGAGGATCTGATTTGCATATCTTACCGATGGATATGCCTCCCGGGCTTCATCCGTTAGGTAATACTTCTCCACCTCTTCCTGACTAAGAAGCGTCACCTTGTCGCTAACCTTGTACGATTCCTTTATGGTTCCGTCTTCCTGCCTTTTTTCCGCCAATACTGCCATGGGACGGAGCTTTTTTTGTTCCTCGGTGCTAAAAGCCTTACCATAAAAATCCCCGTTCAGCCAAGAACGAAGCTTACTGTTCTGCCAATTGGATCCATCAAAAAACGCACTGTCTATTAGATAATGGGAAATCAAAAGCACCGAATTGTTGTCCCTGTCCAAGACGTCCCATTTGATCTCTTCTCCAAGATAATTGCCAAAGATGATACTCTCGCCAATCTCAGGCCCGTCCAAATACGGTTCCACTTCTTGAATGATTACGCTTTGCGACTCCTCACTGGCTGGTTCACCAGTGTTTACGCTGGAAGAAGATTCCTCCTGCGTCTTTTCGATCTGGCCCGTCTCCTCCGCGGGCGCATCCTTGGGCTGACAGGCCGTCACGCCAGTTCCCAGAACCACACAAGCCAATGCCATGGCAAACATTCTTTTCCAACGCGTCATATTTTCCCCCTCCTCAAGATTTTTTTATGCCTCAGCAACCAAATGCCATAAGGCCATCCCGCAGCCTGGAAAGCCCCTCCGTAAGCCTTTCTCTGGGGCAAGCCACGTTCAACCGCAAAAACGGTTCTCCCGCCTTGCCGTACTCCGCGCCGTCCGATACGAAAAGTCCCGTCTTCTTCCGGATAAATTCTGCCAGCTCCACGCTGTTTTTCGTATAGTTTCTGCAATCCAGCCAGAGCAGATACGTGGCCTCGGAGGGCACAAGATGCACCATGGGAAGCTTTTCTTCCAGGAATTCCCGCACGATGCGTTTATTTTCTGATAAATATTCCCGCAGGGCATCCAGCCAGGGGCCACCCTTCGTAAATGCCGCCACGGCAACGCCGCACGCAAACGTATTGGGCTCTGCCACCTCATCCGTATTTAAGCCTCTCCAGACCTTATGCCGGATCACGGGATCCGACGCGAAGACTGCTGCCGTCTGCATTCCCGCAAGATTAAACGTTTTCGTCGGCGCGATGCAGGTAATGCTATTCTCCCGGCAGGCTTCCGATACGGACGCAAAAGGCACGTATTCCTTCCCCGGATCCGTGAGGTCACAGTGGATCTCATCCGAAACCACCAGCACGTGGTGCTTCTTGCAGAGCTCGCCAATCTTCGCAAGCTCCTCCCTCGACCAGATCCTTCCCACGGGATTGTGGGGATTGCAAAGGATCATCATGGTCGTCTGCGGATTCGAAAGCGCCGCCTCAAGCGCCGTGAAATCAATGACGTACTCCTGATCTGCAGCAACGCCTCCTACTGTCTCGCCGTAACCGGCTACCGTCTTGATGCTGCTTCCCTCCGGCCGGTAACGAAGCGGGCATTGCACCACGTTCCTACCGTTATTTACAATGGAATTGAAGAAAATATTATATACTGGCGTAAGGATCAGTACGTTCTCGCCCACCGTCGTCATCTTACGCACAATGCTCGAAAGCGCCGGAACAACGCCCGTACAGAAGATCATCCAGTCCTTTTCAATCTTGAAGTGATGCCGCGTCTCCCACCAGTTCTGATAGGCGTCATACCACTCCTTGGGCACCACGTTATACCCAAACACGCCGTGCGCCGCCCTCTTTTCAATGGCCTCTCTCACGCAGGGTGCCGTCTCAAAGTCCATGTCCGCCACCCACATGGGCAGCTCGCCTTCCTTTACGTCCCACTTGTACGAATCCGTTCCCCGCCGGTCCACCAATTTGTCAAAATCAAACGTTTCCCCCATACCTTCGCCCTATACCCCTCTGCAGACAATCCTCGTCTTTTCGGGATCGATCTTGTCCTTCTCCAAGATCAGTTCCCCGATCTCATCCGCCGTAATGGTGCCGGAGGAAGGATTCAGGACGCTGTCGATCTTTCCCGTGATCTCCGCCTCCACGCTCGAATACTCAAAGGCCAGCGTGGTGTTCAGAAGCTTGCAGTTTTTCATGACCAGATTCTCGATATAGCACATGCCCTGCAGACTCTCGATGGTACAGTTCACAAAGGTCAGATTCTTCGAGTTCCATCCCAGGTATTCCCCGGAAATAAAGGAATCATACACCGTCACGTTCTCCGCATTCCAGAAGGAATCCTTCGAAAGCAGGCGGCTGTTACGGATTTCCACGTTCTTCGCCCCGTCAAAGGAATAATTTCCGTAAAGCGTAAAATCATCCACCTTGATATTACTGGAATTCATGGCAAAATAATTGCCCTTTGCCGTCACGTGCGAAAGCTCCACGTTCTCGCAGCTCCAAAGCGTCTCCTCCGCGTTCGAAAACGATACGTTACGAAGGGTCACGCCCTTACATCTCCTAAAATTCTTGGGGGCGTCGATGGGCGTATTCTCCAGCGTCACGTTGTCCGTATACCATATGCCGGCCCTTGCCATGTCAAACAATACGCAGTTTTTTGCCACCACGTTTTTGCAATACCATAACGGGTATTTCCACTTAAACATGCTGCCCTCAAGCTCTATGTCATGACTCTCCTTCAAAGGGGACTCGCCGTCCGCAAAGGTACAGTCCACAACGCGAAGGTCCCTGCTCATGAAAAGCGCCCGCTCACCCGTCAAGAATTGCTGTTTGATCGTTGTCTTTTCTCCCATGTTCTTCCTCTTTCTTTCTATTTCATCCCATTCGTCCATTTACGTAATTCCACGTCACGCCAGTCGTTTTTAACGGCCGCCCTACCCTTGTTCCTGCGCTACAATGTTATTCAGCCAAATGCCCTTTTTCACAAGCACAAATCCGATGGCGCATTTGATCAGGTCGATCATCTGCACGCAAAAATACAGCGTCAAGATCGGCAATGCCGTATAACGGCTCAGCACGTAGGCCGCCGGGGTGCTGATGGTCCACAGGAACACGCTGTCAAAGCAGAAAGTGATCAGCGTCTTTCCTCCGGAACGGAGCGTAAAATACGAAGCGTGCATGAACGCGTAGATCGGCATGCAGCCCGCTCCCACGCGGATAAAGCCCGTCGCCAGCGCACGCACCTGATCCGACGTGTTGTAAAGCATAGGGAACAAGGGTGCCAGGAGCATCAAAACCGCTCCGATGCCAATGCAGGACGTCACGGAGAACGTGATGAGCTTTACGTCCGTATCCATCGCTTCTTCCATCTTTCCCGCTCCCAGAAGCTGTCCCACCATGATCGAGATGGCGCTTCCCATGGCAATAAACACCACGTTGAACAGGTTCGTGATCGTGGATGAAATGTTTAATCCCGCAACGGCATCCAGTCCCCTCAGGGAATAACACTGGTTCAGCACGGCCATGCCCGCCGCCCAGAGGATCTCATTGATCATCAAAGGCAAGCCCTTGATGACGATCTTTCCCACCAGGTCCAGCGGGATCGAAAAACTTCGGTACAGTCCCTTTGCAAAAGGAACCCTCTCTGCGTGAAGATGAGTCCAGCCAAATACGATCAGGAGCTGAACGTAACGGGAGATCACCGTCGCGATCGCTGCGCCCGTAACGCCAAGCTCCGGGAAGCCAAAATGTCCAAAGATCAATACGTAATTGAAACCTAAGTTTACAAAGACGGCCACGATGCCCGCCATCATGGGGAGCCTCGTCTCGCCGCACTCCCTCAGCGTACTCGCGTAGGCTTCCTCAATGCCAAAGGGCAAAAGCCCTATAAGCATAACCGCCAGATATTCACGCCCGTATTGAAGCGCGGCGTCCAGTGACTGCGTCGTTCCGCCTTCATCATGCAAATACAAAAGGATCAGCTGATCTCCCCATGCAAGAAAGGCCAGAATTCCCAAAATGACAATTCCTATGGCTACGTACAGCTTAAATCTTAGGGCGTGCCGCACGCCCTCATGGTCACCCTTTCCGTAAAACTGGGCACTAAAGATGCCCGCAGCCGACAGGGCTCCAAAAATACCGAGATAAAATACGAACAGGAGCTGATTGACAATGGCGATGCCGCTCATCTGCTCCGTTCCCACTTGGCCGATCATGATGTTGTCCAGCAGACTTACAAAATTCGAAATGCCGTTCTGGATCATGATGGGAACGGCCACCTTCAAAACGTTTGCGTAAAACTTTTTGTCACCAAATAAATGCCTAAAATTACTCATAAACTTACTTCTTCTCGCGGAAGTTCCTCTTTCCACCTCTCTTTAACCTTACGTAATCATTCTACACCGCGGACTTCCACTCTGGCAATGTACTTTCTTGCCTTCTCTGCCATGCATTCTAGATCACTTTTTTCGAAGGAACCCTCACAAAGCTTTGGTTCCAAGACGTTTCCGCTCTCCTGATATCCTTGCAGATAAAGGGCCTTTGCCCCGGAAAGCCATTTCCCGATCTCTTCAAACTCATCCGTGTCATGAAGTCCCTTGACGACGGTCGTACGGAATTCATAGGGAATCTTATCCTGCGAGATCAAGAGGGCAACGCTTTGTTCCAGATTCGATACGTCCAGTCCCTGCAAACCCACGGTCCTGGCATACTTATCCTTCGAAGCCTTCACGTCCATGGCCACGTAATCCAACAGGCCTTCCTCCAAAAGGTTTCCAAGCACCTCCGGCCGGTACCCGTTCGTATCAAGCTTCACCAAATACCCCAGTTCCTTAATTTTCCTGATAAATGCCGGAAGATCTGGCTGCAAGGTGGGCTCTCCTCCCGTGATGCAAACTCCCTCCAGGATCCCCTTCCGCTTTTTCAAAAAAGAAAAAACCTCTTCCTCCGTGACCGTCGCATAGGCCGCAGGATTTAATACCAATTCTCCGTTTTGGCAATAGGGACAGCGAAACTGACATCCCCCCGTAAAGACCGTGCAGGCCACGTGCCCTGGAAAATCCAAAAGCGTCGTCTTTTGTAAACCGCAAAGTAACATGTTCCATCCTTCTTTCCGTGCCGGTCCCCGCTATTGCACGATTGATTTTCCGCGCCGCAGACCGCTTCATTCCACCTAATAGAATACCACAAAAAGAAACATCTTGCCAGTACGCAAGACGTTTCCCGTGAAAATTCAAGAATTTTATGGCTTTTCCAGATTTCCTACTTGTGATAAGATAGTTGCAGATTCCAAAGTAGCGTTAGATACTTTTTTTCACTTCCGCCCATTTTCTCCGGAATCTTGAAAACACGGCGGAAATCCCCTCCACAAGCGAAATGACAATGAGCAGGACAAAGCCCAGAATCCTGATCAAGGTACGGTTTTTTCTTTTCTCCATAAATCATGCCTCCTTTTCTCCTTCTCATTGTTGCCCCGAAAGGAGTTTTTTATGACTGGCATTCCTTCCGTGCAGGAAAAATATATGAAAGAGGCCCTGAAACAGGCGAAAAAGGCTGCCGCCCTCGGGGAGGTTCCCATCGGTTGCGTCATCGTTTACGAGGGCAAGATCATCGGCCGCGGCTACAACCGCCGCAATACGGACAAAAACACCCTCTGCCACGCAGAGATCACGGCCATCCGCAAGGCCAGCAAGGTCATCGGCGACTGGCGTTTGGAGGACTGCACGCTCTACGTGACGCTCGAGCCATGTCAGATGTGTGCCGGCGCCATCGTCCAGGCGCGGATCCCGGAGGTCGTCATGGGCTGCATGAACCCCAAAGCCGGCTGCGCCGGCTCCATCCTAAACCTTTTGGAGATGCCAGAATTCAACCACCAGTGCACCGTCTATCGCGGCGTCCTCGAGGAAGAATGCAGCCAAGTCCTCAAGGCCTTCTTCGTCGATCTCCGCAAGCGCAACAAAGCCGAAAAGCTGGGTCACGGGGACGTGTCTACTGACACGTAACTCTTGACAAATCCATAAAAAACAGATACACTAATAAAGCCGTGCATTGTCGGGTTAGCTGTAATGGTGAAATTCGGTCTTGCGCAATGGAAATCTGCGAACCGTGTCAGGTTGGGAACAAAGCAGCACTAAGCGGAATTTTCCATGTGCCGTAAGGTCACCGGGTGGAGTTGCAGTGCGCCTGGCAGTGTGCGGTTTTTCCAGCTTGGCCATAAACGCCATTGTGCACAAAAAGGCTGCTTGCAGACTTTTTTGTGCAATGACGTTTATGTACCGAGCGCCACTTCATGAGCAAAATCGCCGCATCGCGGCGGCTTCCACGAAGTGGAAGACATTTTGCGAATGGCGCGGGCCAAGCGTGGTTTTCGCGCTAGAGGTATTCCATGAAAGATTCCTTATCTGAGGTTCTCTCCTCCTGTAACCTATGTCCCCGTCACTGCTCCGCGGACCGCACGGCCGGCGGCGTGGGATACTGCGGCCAAACGGCAGAAATCTTTGCCGCGCGGGCTGCCCTGCACTTTTGGGAGGAGCCTTGCATCTCCGGCACGAACGGATCAGGTACCGTCTTCTTTTCCGGCTGTAACCTGCGCTGCATTTACTGCCAGAACCGGGAGATTGCCCTTGGGAATCAAGGCCAGGCCATCAGCGTGGAACGACTCTCCCAAATCTTTTTGGAGCTCCAGGAAAAGGGTGCCCACAATATCAATCTGGTGACGCCCACGCATTACGTGCCGCAGATCCGGATCGCGCTAATCGCAACAAAAAAGCAGGGTCTCACCCTGCCCATTGTCTATAATACCGGCGGCTATGAGGAGGTCGAAACCCTCCGCACGTTGGAAGGCTTGATCGACGTCTATCTTCCTGACCTCAAATACCGCTCCAGCGCTCCTGCCGCCAGATTCTCCAACTGTCCTGACTATTTTGAGAAGGCATCCCTCGCGCTGAATGAAATGTACCGTCAGGTTGGGGATCCCATCTTTAATGATTCCACGGGCCTTATGGTGCGCGGCATGATCGTGCGCCACCTTCTCCTTCCCGGACAGGTCGGCGAATCCAAGCGCGTGCTTCGTTATCTTCATGACACGTTTGGCAGTCACGTACTGATCAGCATCATGAATCAGTACACTCCCATGCCCCAGATCAAGTCTGATCCTGCCTTTGAGGATATCAACCGCAAGGTCACGGACGAGGAATATGAGCGTCTCCTTACCTTCGCAGAAATGATCGGCATCGAGCGCGGCTTCCTTCAGGAAGGCGAAACCGCCAAGGAAAGCTTTATCCCGCCATTTACGGGCGAGGGACTGTGAACCCTTGTCAACGTCGAGGCGATGGTTGGGAATACGTCCACCAACCATTTCACAGCTCCACCCGCATCATGTAATAACCGAAATCCCCTTCTTTTGCAGGCTCCTCTGCCCCTTCAAAGCTCTCAAATCCAAAGAGGATCGCCACCTCTTTCTCCCTGTCATAATATCTTCCCGGCACGCCAACGTAATATGCCATCTCGCCCCTGCGGTTTTGCCTGTGCAGGATCAGGTGACGATACGTAAAATAACCATGCAGCAAAAAGCTATTGTTCACCATGCGGTAGGAACGGTCCTTTAGGATCACGAAATCTCCAGGACTGATCTGCAAATACCGCCTGGCATCGCCAAAGGGCGTGATCGGCGGATAAATGGCGAGAAGCTGCTCCCATTTCCCCGGCTTCAAATTTGCCTGCCGCGCAAACGAAATCTCCGGATCATTCACTTCATCCCGTTTGACAACCGTATCAGTGCCTTGTGCTTCCCGGATCATTGCCCCGCTGATCTCGGCCGGCGCCGTCTCCATGCCTTTTTCCGCTTGCGCCACGTCTTTCCCGTTTTTATTCCGTACTGCCTCTTCTCTAATTTCTGCCTGTACTGCCTCTTCTCTTATTTCCGCCTGTACTGCCTCTCCTCTTATTTCCGCCTGTACTGCCTCTTCCCTAACTTCCGCCTGCATCTTCCCGGCCTTGGCCGTGTCTCCAACCGCTTCCCGCGTTCTTTCCCACGCACTTTCCCGCGTGCTCTCCCGATCATTCTCCGGCGCTTTCCTCTCACGCAAAATGCCTATCAGCTGCCTTGACTCTCCAAGCGGTATCCGGATTTCTTCAATCTCCGCGGCAGACATCCCTTGCGCAGCGCCCATGCTCTCGCAACTTAAATTCCGCAGTTCCAGCCGGCCTTTCCCGTTTTGCAAAAAAAGATCACCAAGATGCTCTTCCCGTCCCTCTCCCTGAAGATAGACTGGATAGCTTCCCTGGGCTTGTTCAAAAAGTCCCGACGCCTGCAGTACCAGATTGCAAGTCTTCCCCCAGCATTCGAGCCTTAGGAACCCGGCACCGCGCACCCGTGCTCCCCCCTCTAAATAATCCAAATACTTGATTTTCTGATCAAAATACATAAAAACACCCCCAACATAATTCTATGCAGGGGATGTCCTAATTAGAACGGGCTTTATTCCGCGCCGTCCAGATATTTCATGTAATTTGCCACCATCAACGCAATCTTAAAGGTCAGCGCGTCATCAAAGGAACGGATGTTGAGTCCCGTACTCTCCTGAATGCGCTCAATGCGGTACACCAAGGTATTGCGGTGTACGTAGAGCTGCCTTGCAGTCTCTGACACGTTCAGATTGTTCTCAAAGAATTTGTTCAAGGTGTTTAACGTTTCATCATCCAGTTCCGTTGGTACGTTATCTCCGAAAATCTCCTGGATGAAGATCTTGCAAAGATTCACGGGGAGCTGATAGATCAGGCGTCCGATGCCAAGGGAATGATATGCCGCCACGGATTTCTCCGCATAGAAAATCTTCCCCACGTCCATGGCCATCTTCGCTTCCTTGTAGGATTTCGAAAGATCCTTTAGCTCGTTCACAAGCGTTCCAAGGGAAACCCTAACGCTTATCATGATTTCCGTGCTGACCATGTCGACGATCGTATCCGCGATTGCTTCCAGATCCTTTACGGAAGCCTCCGCGTCCACGCTCTTGATCAGGATCACGCTGTTCTCATCCACGGCCGTCACGTAATCTCCCGTCTGTGAACTAAACATGCCCTTGAGAAGCTCCATCACCATGCCCGTCTTCTCACCGTTGGCTTCGACAAGATAAACGACCCGCGGAACGCTTACTTCGATACGCAGCTTCTTAGCACGGTTGTAAACGTCCACCAACAGCATGTTGTCCATGATCAGGTTTTGGAAAAAACCGTTTCTGTCGATCTTTTCCTTGTATGCGATCACCAAATTCTGGATCTGGCTGACGGCAATCTTTCCCACCATGTAGACGTCATCCGAAAACCCTTTTGCCACAAGAACAAACAGCAGATCGCCCTCATCATAGATCTTCAACAAATGGTGCGCGCCGATTACCTGGCTGTCCGCCGGTGACGCGGCGAAATCACGGATCAGGGCCGCATCTAACTCCATTTCCTCCACCGAACCCGCAACCCACGCTCCGCTTAGATCATACGTGCAAAGGTCTACCTTCGTAATGGCTTTCAATTCATCAATGCTAGTCTGGATGATTTGATTTGAAATCATATGGTTTCCTTCCTCTTGACACTCATAAAAACCTCCTGCTTCGCAGGAGTCGCTGCTGCGCAGCTTCTGTTTTTATTTCGTTTACGCTCGGGTGAAACCAAATACCCTGCTCCGCAGGGTGCTTGGTTTCCTTCCTCGCTAAAAATGAAAGGGGTGCTGTTTCCAGCACCCCTAAAAGATTCTTACTAGTTGGTAATAATCTTCTCAGTATCTCTGTCGAATACGTGAATCTTCTCAACGTCCAGAGCGAACTTAACGGAATCGCCAGGTCTGGAATTGGTACGAGAATCAACTCTTGCAGTCATAGGGAACTCATCCAGATCGAAGTACAGATATACTTCTGCACCAAGCAACTCGTATACCTTAATGGTAGACTCGAAGGTGCTGTGAGGAGAATTCTCAATGAACATCTCGGAATCATATACGTCCTCAGGACGGATACCGAAGATAACCTGCTTTCCGTCATAACCGCCCTCGATCAGCTTCTTGGACTTAGCGGGAGGAAGAGGAATGCTCTTTCCAGCGATCTCAAGATTAGCAACGTCGCCTTCAACAGCAACGGTAGCGGTCAGGAAGTTCATCTGAGGGGATCCCATGAATCCTGCTACGAACAGGTTCTGAGGCTTGTCGTACAGATTCTGAGGGGTATCTACCTGCTGGATAACGCCAT
>JAEEGL015851346.1_pt1 | contig 34159 bp, 35 predicted proteins | sample 9134231 | NCBI WGS metagenome assembly JAEEGL01 (sample SAMN16246548, study PRJNA631951) | gut metagenome | biome: gut microbiome; feature: rumen; material: fiber-attached | host: Bos | place: Iran: Karaj | collected 2018-10 | reverse complement strand
TGAAGAGGAGTGCTTCCCACAAGGAATCCTCTCATTACCTCAGGAACAAGAAATTCTTGGTGCCAATATCAATGAGATGGGACGTGACGCTGCTGCTGTGAAAGTGGTGGCGCGAATGTTTGACATCCGTTTTGACGAACTTTGGCAAAGGTATGAGCGCGAAAAGAAACGTAAGAGGAATATTATAACAGCTGCTACAATAGCCTTTGTTATTGCTCTCATTGGGTTAGCTTCATGGATGTATCTCCAACGTCAGGAAACGTTAAGGGCAAACTGGGAGATGATGGAGAATCAGGCGAGAATGGTTGCAGAAAGAGCCAAAGATGAAGTAAAAAATGGAAATACATATGATGCCATCCTGGCCCTACTCGAGATGCTGCCAGAAGATGGGAGCAGGCCTTTTGTCCCAGAGTTGGAAGAGGCCTTGAGAATAGCATATGATTCATTGCTTCACTCTAAATGGAATTATAGGTATATGGGGAGATGCATGGATGACATTTATTTTTCAAACGATGAAAAATATATTGTAAGCGAAGATTTTTTTACTATTGACATTTATGATACAAAGTCGCTCTGTCAGGTGATGAAGATCCCAGTCAACGAACTGGGAGCGCGTAAGTATACCTTTCTCTCAGAAAACAAAGATACACTGTATGAAATGGCTGCCGATAGTTTGGACTGTTATAGCTGTTCAACAGGAAAATATATCAAAAGAATACCATTGACAAACGATTTGTTATGTCAATGGATAGGAACCGATAACAATGGAATTCATTTGTCATATCTTGATAATCACTTTTCTCAAATTAATGAATGGAAAAAAAGCATCGGGTTACCCCAAGAGATAAAAGTACTCAATTACTTTCCTGCAAATAATGTTGTGTTATATGCCAAGGAAACAACCCCAGATAAAGTAACAATATATGATTGTATGCAGAAAAGAAATATCTGGACAATTGACGATGCGAAAGGCTGTTCATCAATTGCTTCGAATGGGAATCATATAGTTTTTGAAAGTGGTCTCATCGCTAATATAAAAGATAGCAGTATTTTCAAATTTAATGGCGGAGTGGAGGATGCTGAACAATCTGTTGTTACAGGTCCCAACAATCAATTGTTATTGTATTCTCCAAATGATGACCATATTAAAATATTTGACATCCTGTCATTGGAACTTATTGATTCTGTTAAGGTGACGAGTTGTGATGATTGCAAGATAAACTCTGCAGGAAATCTTCTGATAGTAAAAAACGGGGGTGGATGGTGCGTGTATATCAAATATGATAGTTTCAGGAGAAACATCAAAAACGAGAATTCTTTTACCCTTAGTATGGTAAAAGAATATGGTTATAAAAACATTACTTGGTTAAATTACCCTGATACAATAATTGTAGACAAGAAGTATTCTATTTGCGTGGATTATGATGGAATGCACTTCACCAATATAAGCGGGTCTCATACGAACTGGGATTCAATAGAAAAGAATTACATTTGTCTTATTAATGCAACCTTTCAGAACAATCATTATGCAATTGTTTCTCTTGAAAGCCGTTACGATGGTTCTAATATGACGGCAATAATAGACTTTGAATCTGGCGCTATTGTCAAACAAATAAAAGATTATGGCGGTGACGAAACATATTACTATAATGAAAAAGATGAGAAACTTATTATTATGGAAAACGAAGTCGTCGTTGAAACCATAGAATTCCCTTCTTTTGCACATCTTGTGTCCTTGTGCAGAGAAGTTGCAAAAGGAGTGGGGTTAGGAGAAACTGCGAGAAGGAGGTTTTTTTGTTCTACTGACTGATGGAAAAGCCAACGTTACTTTGAAATATATAAGATATTAGCCCAAAGACCTTTTGGATATTCATTTGATCCATCAATAAAAGGAAAAAATGGATTACCCAAAACGCCTGTTTGAAATGGTAATATTGTAAACTTGTATTTCCCCATAAATGTTCTTTTGAATACTTTCAATTCTTCGAAAGAATCAAGAATACCAGGGAATGAAGAATTTGCACTATCAAACTATCTATATAATTAATTCTATTGTAGTTTACCACGAATGGAATTTGGTCAACCTTATTATAAATAGACATAACTCTGTCTGTTGGAGAAAGGATATTTACAGCCAATTGACTAATATTGTGGACATAGCACAGTCTTTGTGCGTGGTTCATCCATTAATTAACCAAATAACCCTCTCGATACAAATAGCGTATCAATCGCATTATTATCATAGTTATTCCTATACATTTAAATCCATATGGAATAAAAAACGGTCTTCGGGATTCAGTTGTTACCATGTTTCAAAACTCTTATCCGTTCCGAGCGCAACTTTTAAAGGTTATAATCTATCAAATTCTGTACCTAGTTGGACAGATTGGGAACTATTTCTTCAACGGACTTTTCTCTCTGTTTCAGCAATTCCTGTACTTCTGGTGAGAGATAGGGAAGAATCTTACTATAGGAAATTTCTGTTGTAAAGTAATGATTACCCATACCCGTAATAACCAATGAAAAACAATCGTCAAGCAATCCGCAATCAAGATCTAAAAAGACATACTCGGGAGAAAATTCCCAGTCATAGTCATCTATTACGTCCTCTATGGTAGCATATTCGGGGTGGTCTTCAAAAAAACGCACGAGGTTATCGTGTGTGATAATATCTTTTATCTGATGACCATCGCGCTTTTCAAAAGTATAGTAAAACATTTCAGAGCCACAAGAACCACCACAGTGATAGTTCTCCATGCTATAGGTGATATAAGACTCCGTCTGTGCCTCCAACTTCAGTGTTAAGCAAAAATAAGTTTTCCAAAGACTATCTTGGATCAGCTCTTTATATTTCTCCATGTAGTGGTTAAGAAGATGCTCTCCCTCATTTGTGAACACTTTCTCTAAACTGAACGATTCAACCCCTTCGTCGTAGTTTACACACTCTTCGCACGCATTATATATCTTTCTGTTAATGAACACCATGATAGAGTCCACAAGTGCCTGTGGACCATCCACTGGCACATCCACTGTGAACTTAGCTGAGTAGTCTATATATTCACCACGGTCTCTTGAAACACTGTCAGACTGCTCTACTACCACCAAATCCTTGGAATGATTCGTTTTAGCACCCCCACATCCCTGAATACCGATAACTATGCTTGCATTCACCAATAACAACCAGATTCCTTTCATCTCTTTCTTCATTTTATAATTCTTGTTATGATAAAAATATTCCCTACGATTATGGTAAAGGATCTGCTTGAAAACTATTTCTCTTAATGATTCTTCCCGCTCCGTCAAGTCCACTTTTACGATAGTAATAATTGTACACCCATCAGCTTGTATGGGAATTTATACTAATTATTTTTTTTACCAACCTTGCAGGACAATTCTTAAACATATCCTCAGTACCATAATTCCACTCTTCCCATAATATACAGTAATCTTTCAAATTCCGATTTTTACTTGCACATTGCAGATTCCACCCCGTAGAAGATGTATATATAGTCCGTAATCTTGTACATTCCTCAAACATGGACATAGTTGCTTCAACCTGTGTCACATAGAAACTTGAAAGGTCCAAAGATGTTAGAGACTCACAACCGCAAAACATGTCCATCATACGTTTTACACTTCGCGTATTAAAACTACGAACACTCAAAGACGACAGTTTTTTGCAACCAGAGAACATCCCCATCATGTCCGTTACGTTTTTTGTGTTGAATCTTGACAAATCGAGTGTTTTGATACTCTCACAGTCGGCAAACATAAAAGTCATATACTTAACATTAGCAGTATTAAAACTGCTAACATCAAGAGCCCCCAAAAGAGAACAACCAGAAAACATACCAGACATGTCTCTAACATTACTGGTGTTAAACCTTGAAAGATTAAGAGAACATATCCATTTACAGCCATCGAACATGCATGCCATATATTTCACATTAGATGTATTCAGATTATCAAGCCCAGTTATAAATTGGAGAGTGCAATCTTCGCATCCATTACATGAAAACCAACAAGAGGTACTCGTGATATTAGTAACATACCTAAATGACGGAAGGAATGTTACCCTTTTCACTTTGGGCATATCCTTATACCAAGGAATCTTTTCTCCTATTTCCATATAAGCCTCTAACCGCTTTTTTAGATTTTTTGAATTAATGTCACTACGTTGTGAAGCCAACGGCACTTCATAGACCTTAAAATCCTTGCTATTCTTCCTACCACAGTTACCGCAGTAGTTACTACTGAATGCCATACTCTTATTGCACATAGGGCAATATATCTGTGAAGGCCTCGTTGGTCGATTCCCATATGAAAAAGACAATGTTCCATTACACAATGTCGCCCATGGCTTTTTTGTGCTTTGAGCATTACTATTGCAAGGGGAGAACAATAGCAACATGACAAATTAATATACAAATCTCATCATTTTTCCCTAAATCCGTGTCGGGCACAACTTATTTGTTACTTTTTAATTTTACCAACTCATCATACCAACTCTGTGCCTCCAACTCTCCTGCGTTAATCATTTCACGAAATGCTCTTTCATTAAAGCTAAGGATACTATAGCCCTTCATGTCAGGACGGAGTTTGATGTCGGCATCATTGTAATTATTCCTACGTTTTTGATCACTTTCACTATGATCCCATAACCAATCAAGCAACCATTTTATTCCAAGAACATCATCTATAGGAATTGTAATACCTATGATTTCTTTTAGCTGAGATAAATCTATTGGTTTTTTCTTTTTATTGTTTCTTTCTTTCTCTAAATCTATAGCTATTACCTTTGAAGCGCCTAGTTTTTTTACAACATCTACAGGAAGATTGTTTAACATACCACCATCAACTAAGCACAAATCACCCCATTTAACAGGGTTGTATCCAACAATTGGCGCAGGGTATGTAAGAGAAGCTCTTATAGCTTGGGCCATATTACCGGAACACAAATCAACTTCTTCTAATCTTTCCTTGTTTACAACATTTGTAGCTGTACAACTAAATTTTATATTATTCAATCTTTCTGTATCTTCAATATTATAACATCCTTTGCGGGCCAGAGCTTTTTCTAATTGATTCTGAAATTCATCACCCTTAATAAGACCAAAGATTGTTCTCTCATTATCTTCTACAGTAATGCCTAATTCATTCCTGTCAAATAGCGTAAGCCATTCTTCTGCCATAAGTAAATCTTCAATTTCCTTTGCAGAATAACCGGCAGCATATAACCCTCCGATGACTGCCCCCATGCTACTACCAGAAACAAATTCTATTGGAATATCGGCCTTTTCGATTATTTTAAGCACTCCTATCTCTGAGGCAGCTTTAGCACCACCACCTCCAAAAGCAATTCCAATTTTGTACCGTGTCTTAACATTAACACCTTCTTTGAGGGAAAGGTTAACGGGTGGAGTCTTTGGCTTGTTGACACATGATAACAGGAAAAAAGTTATCGCAACAAAAAATATAAATTTATTGTATTTCATTCTTCAGAATTGTATGTAAACATAATGTTACCAGTATCTTTCCATTGCCCAGATACAACACTTCTCCGTCTGAACAAAATATTGTACCTGTTGTCACCTCGATCCCTAATAGTAGCAATAAAATCTCTTTGCTCGAAACTTTTTATTCTATTTTTGAAAGAATGTGCACCTTTTACTTCTACCGTATTTTCATCCTCTTTAGATATTCTTTCTACAATTATACTCCCATATATATATGATGTACCTTTAAATTTTCGGGAATAATAATTTTTGCAGAATTCGTTCAATAATTCATAATAGAATTTCTTTGATTTAATCTCGCTATTTGTTTTTGTGAGATTATCATTGATGATTGAACTCTCTTCTTTATTGATTACTTCAGGTCGAAGTTGAATCGAGGGATTAACAGAAATGGATTCATTATTTACAACTACTGGTGTGTCTCTTTTCTGTTTTAGATCCACAGGTGGTTTAACATTTCTTCTACCACACGATACAACCAAAACAAAGATTGCAAATAGTAATAGTTTTTTATTCATACATTATTAAATTTAAATTTATTATATTTAGAATTATATTTCTCTCATACAATACGGGGCTGTTAAGAATTAAATTATTACTGGCATTATTGCGCCTTAACATTTTTTAGCAAAATACGATTTTAGCTAATATGTAATGTACTCTCTTTTTTGAGAAATACGCTGCAAATATACATATTTTGGGGGATATACGAAAAGAAATACTAAAAAATAATGAAAATAAGATTTATTTGTCTATTTAAATGCAATTACAAACAAGGCCAAGCAGAGAGTATCTGAGGATGATAAATATACACTCTTTCCATTTGGTGTTCCATATAAAAACAATTCTGCTCTCATATCTAGTATATTTCTATTACCAACGTTTACCTGCTATTATATGCCCGTCATACATTAAAACAACATAATAATAATCTGAGCCACTCAATTCATGGTAAAAATCTAATTTCTTAGACCCCATTCCTTTATACAACGTGATAGTATGGCTATTGGATACTATCTCTGAATTCTTTTCATTTATAGCCTTTAATGTAACCGTTACATCCTTCTCTTCATCAGCATAATAATAAAAACTAAATTCTTCACTATCTACTTTACAACTTGTAACGACAAAAGGGGTAAAACTGCATACTTTAGTGAGTCTCTCTTCAATAGCCACTTTTCTGTTATGCTCTTCATTATATTCTCTTTGGAGGGAATCGATTGAACTTTGCATTTTTTTTATCCTATTGGTCTGTGAAGATATAACGTTATCTTTCTCCACTATTGTGTTATTAGCTGCGTTTAGATTATTGTATAAAAAATAAATACCTATGCCACAGCCAATAACAATTAATATAAGTAATATGACATTTCTATATTGTTTTTTCTGACGAAGTATCTTCTGATTTTTTTTTAAGAGTTCTTTGTTTTCTTTATTTAATCGATAAAGAACCGATTTGTAACTATTAATCTGAACGGTATTATAATCTTCGTCTTTATATATATAAGTATTACTAAAAGTATATGATGCTTTGACAATTTCTGAATTAAGATCATTAGCACTATAAGAAACTGTTGAACCTTCTGCAATTGAAAAATCTATTGACGGTAATGGGCTTTTATCAAGTGAATTAAAAGCAGATAACAAATGCAATGAAATAAGAGCTACATCTTCACTTTTTTGATATAATTGATAAAGGGATGTGGTTAATTCGCCATTTTCTGCATAATTTACAATAATTCCTTTGTTAGCCATTATTTCTGTTGTCTTTTCATATAAAGAAAAAAGGCTGTCAATCTTAGTTAGATATAATCCTGTGAGAACATTGCAAAGACCAAAGTATTTTCCGTCTCCAAATTTCCTAATATAACAATAATACATCAGATTGCCATCTCTATGGATGGCAATCTGAGTCGCAGCTTTTGAGTACGAATATATATTCTTAAATATATTCGATGTTGAATCATTTGGATATTGGGTATAGCCATTATTAAAAACTCCAAACAGATATATTGCCATTAGCTCAATAACGCTTAAAATTTATTGTTTTCTTAACGTTGTCCACCTCTACAGCAGCAACCTTATCAAGAACTCCATTCCCCAATAATATTGGAGCTTCTAGATTTAAGGATACTGATGCTTCGACATTGGGCAGAACTATTCCGTCTTCGCCTCCTATTTCTATTTCTCGAAGAATTATCTCGCCATTTTGCACAACACTACCGTCAGCAATTTGCGACAGGCTAGTTCCAATAACATCATTCTCACTGAATTTTCCGTTTTTATAAAGTGTTTGCAACTCCAATAAAGACAGATGAACACCAGAACAGCCTGTATCGTAAATCATATCCATTGACACCCCATTAAGCTTAACAGGGATTGTCTTTACACCATTTATTTCTCTGTATGGAATACTTATTACCTCCTTTTTTGTTTTAACTTTAGACAAATCCACAGGTGGTTGTTTCTGTGATGAATTGCAAGACATAACAATAATTGTTATGATAATACAAATGGATACTGCATTTTTTTTCATAATAAGAACTATTATTAATCCTTAAGGAACTTTTCGACTTATAACTTTAGTTTCATTCACACATCCAAAAATAACAATGTCTTTAGTGCTGTCTGAAACTGAAAATGTACTATCCGAAATTAGATTTGCACCTTCACTTTCTATTTTCCAAGTTAAATCTTTTATAGTTAAGGTGTATATTTTTCTATTTTCTAAAGGGCCTGAGCCTCCATATTCTTTAATGTCAATAATATTATTTGTATTATCTTCGATTGTATCTCTTCTCTCGTCTTTTTGACAAGAATTAATAGAGCCTCTCAGTTGTTCATACCTTTCCTTAAGTTCTATATATTTTTTTTCCCAATTACCATTGTTGCCTTTATTGCAAGAATTCACAAGAGAATACACAGAAATAGCAAGGATAAGACCTAGAAGAATACTATTAAGCCAAGATTTCAATTTATTCTCGTAGGGTGGTAGAGAGCCTACAATTTTTTGGAGTCTGCTAATTTCCCCATCTTTAGTTTCTATCTTATCTTGGAGTCTGCTAATTTCCCCATCTTTAGTTTCTATAATTTGTTTGTATTGAGCCGCAACTTTAGATAATTTTATTTCTAATTGTCTCTTTATATCTTCAGCAGTTTGGAGGTTTCTTTGTAATGTTTCATTACTATCTTTAAGCGAATTCTTAGCTTGTCTGGTCTCATTCAAATCTATCGTCAGTCTTTCACATTGATCTTTTATTGGCTGAACTTGTTTTAATAATGAAGCATATTTATCCGACTTTGATTCCTTCTCTGGGGATATTATCAACTTGAACTTTTTCACATCCTCTAGAAAAGAAGGGCTATCAACGTCTAATAAAGAATAGTCAATAGGTTTTAAAGTATTTGTATCCCTCGCACTTCCCAAAGAAACAATCGACGGAGATAGGACTTTATCTATGTTTTGCTCAATGATAGAAAGAATTTGTCCAATAACAGCGGGTTTATCTTCAAAGCGATTGATCAAATAGTGCTTAATTCCATTTTCAATGTTTATAATATTGCCTACGCAAACTTTCTCAAATACTTGATTAAGTAGATTATATAAGCTATTTACATTACGACAAATAGAACCATTAAAACGTATGGTCAATGCGAAATACGAGTTCCCGGCCTGTCCTCTCGCTACTTTTTCCACTACATTTTTACGATGTATATACGTGTAATAACTATTATTTTGGTAAATGTCAGTAATTAGAGACACGTTTACATCTGCACCAATAGTTGAGTCTAAAAAAGGCTCTATATATATACGGTCATAAGCAGTTTCGTATTGCGGCCATATGTCTTGACCTTGAGGACGTCCATGAATATAGACCTTAAAAATACCCATTGTAAACTATCCTTTTATGCAGTTTTTAATTTCCTCCCACAGTCTTGCAGGATGTATATCCTTACTTGGTACATACTGTCTTGGTACATACTGTGCTGGCTCAGGTGAATTAGGACTATATGTTCCCGTACTGAAGGGAACAAACTTGCAGTCATACGGCTCAGTCAGAAAACGTGGAAGCGGACTATTATTTCGAAATATACTGAAAATGCCAGGATACTCATTATTACACTGCTCCATGGCTGCAGATTTGTTAACAGTCTCGCCATTTGCAAAGGGGGTCCAGTCTATTTTATTATAAACAATAATACATTTGTCTCTTCTCCCAAAATGCTGTTGTTTGCAAAATCTTATTCTGTCAACATATCCATCCCTATCTTGCGGCCAGTTTGGCTCGGTAATAAACATCCAAACTTTTTTATTTGGTGAGTCAAATACAGTTGTCATATATGCAGGGAATGGAACTTGAGACCTTGGGAGTCCAGCAACCTTGTTGGAAGGAAAGTAATCCTCGCCTGCACCTTCAAGAATCTGACATACAGTATTGCTCTTGCTGTCAAGAATCTTGACTAGTAGAAAATCATTGCGACCTGTACCATTTAAGGCGAAATTAGTATCCAACATGTCGTTAAAATTACTCGTGTTTTTTGCATACTCCCACGCATTACAGAAATTAGCATCAACGACTAATTTGTATCCTTTAGGTCTAAGGTATTTTGCCAAACGAACTAGTGTCATAGTCTTTCCGCAACTCGGAGCTCCAAACAACAGAATAATTGGTGCTCTTTTGTCAATCAGATTCACTGTTATGAGATGGGCGGGAGTAGGAACTCTGTTTTCCTGCTCTGATATTACATCGATCTCCTCTCCATTAATTGGGGAATTATCTTTTGGTAATTCTGTGGATCCTGTATTTGATCCATCTAATCCAATAAATTCATCTGTTGCCATAATTGTAATATATTAAAAATTGAAATTCTTTTTAGTCGCTTGATAAAAAAAGAAGAATCCAGATACATCAATGAGTACTGATAAAAGTAGCCAAAAAGTAAATGTAAACGGAATCTTACCAGTGAAATAATCGTATGTGACAGAATATGGATTTAAAAAACGTGTGGTTCGAGTGTCAATATTTGCAGCTGTATAAATCTCTTTATCATCTATATTGTTAAAATTGATAAATTTAGAATTTGCCTTAATATTTGAATATGCAATCTTAAGAACACCTGCAGATTGTGTTATTACAGGTTCAGCACTATCTTCTGAGATTTGATTAGTTTGTATCAATTGATGAACCGAATCCTCCATTGCTTTTATGTTATTAACGTCTTTGACAGCCTCTTCCGCAGCATTTTGGCTAACCTGGTATTTGTCTGATTTAAGACGAGCCAAATTGGGAACCAAATAGTTCTTTTTCCATTGGTTAAGAAGTTCCGTGTTTTCTGCGTCTTTAGCTTTATTTGTGTTTTGAGGTGTTGGTATCATATAATCACTTCCAAGCATTGTGTTGATTTTGGCAACATGGCGCGCTGCATATTGTCCAAATCCACTACCTGTATTACCTGATTTAACCTCACTTTCAAATTCTTCCCACTCTTTGAGTACTTCTTTTTCTTTAGCATAATAAGCAGAGTCAACTACAATACGATCTATAAGTTGTTGAGAATAAACTTTAGTTGTCTTTAAATCATCCGTAACAATATCTCCAATTGATAGTTTGTAGAAAAAAGTATGAGCATTAGTTGGTAGTGATATAATTATCCATGTAAATACTAACAGTGCTATACCTCCCCATAATTGAACTTTTGGATGGGTCAAGGTTCCATCGTTGTTTAGTGCGTCAATTATTAATTTCACCGCATAAGATGCCAATACATAAAATACGGCAACAAGAGCATAAACCAAAATCGTACGCACAACGGGGTTAGAAGAGATCATAGAAGGCATCATCAGCAAAAAAGAAGATGAGGTTGCCCAACATGAAATTGCGGCGACAACAAAGAAGCCTATCCACCAAAATAATTTGTTGTAGTTCATAATTTTAACTATATAATTTTAACTTCTATTATTATAAATGAGACTGCAAAATTGCAACCAATTAATACCAAATCAAATGTTGTGTACTCTCTCTTTCGAGAAATACGCCACAAATATACATATTTTTTTTTGATAAACGAAAAGAAATACTAAAAAAATGAAAAATAAATAATTATTTGTCTGTCTAAACGCAATTTTGAATGAAAATATCACAGAAATTCTTCCAGTTCTTTATCATAGTCTGTTTTACCCATGAGAATGTTGATCTTATGGCGGAACTGGTGCAGCAGTAAACTCTGCTTATCATATACAGATTCCCCCTCTTCTTCATCTTCCTTCAACAAAGAGAACAGTTTCATCTGTTCCTCTATATAGATTTCATAAAGACGAAGAATCTGGAAGGACCATAGCTCGGAGAGTTCTTTTACCACATACTCACCTTGCTTTTCCGCACTGATGTGAAGGCGTACTCTACGGCCTTCTTCTGAGGTCGTCTGCTTGTTCTCTTCAAAGTACAATTCATAATCTGAGGAAAACGATCCAAAAACCAATTTTGCCAATAAGTCCCAATCGAAGTCATCTTCTAAGTCCTCCGGGACAACAAGCTTAAATGGTAATTCGAACTTTGAGAGATAGTCTTTGTAGAAAGGAGTCTCAGAAATGCTCACATGGTCTTGTGGGCCATAATATCTAGAATAGTCTTCTACGATTTCTTTTTTCTCATCTCGACTCCTCAGTTCTTTGATAAATTCGTTGTATTCAAAAAGCATAATTGAGTTAATTAAAGATTAAACATATATCCACTCCACCAGATTCTTAGTAAGAGAACGGAAGAGACAACTGTTCGGATTCGGAATACATATGCAATTGACTTAAGACATACCGTTTATCAATGACAATCGTATGGGAAGGACATGTGCCCGCCTTCATCATTTCCTCTTTGAGGACTTTACCCAAGACAGACTTTAGCCCTCTTACACCCAGGTGCTGTTTTTCCACAACCTCGACTATTTGTTCCGCACCCTCTTTGGTTAACTGGATAGAGCAGTCGTGCAAGTCAAAATAATTCCTGTATTGAACCAGGGGGGATGAATACTCGTTGAACAATATTTCAAGAAGCATTTCTCTTGTCATATTTTCCATACGCACGAATTGTCCAATACGTCCGAGGAGTTCGTCCGAGTGAAACAACTTGGAAAAGTCTTCTTTCGTGACGTACTGATAGAAGTTCTCCGTGGTGACTGCTTGAGTACTGGTAAACCCCACCTTGCATCCACCCATCCTTTTGTTTACAATCGCTTCAAGTGTGTCAAAAACTCCTCCCAAGATAATCGTAATGTTTCGCGTGGGGATTTTCAGTTGTTTAGCCCCATATCCGAAAGAGGAACGGAAAGTCACCTCACCATTGTCGTCGAGGAGACTCAAGAACTCCATTAATATGGCCTCACTATAATGACTTTTCTTTAATAATTTATCGAACTCATCGCCAAATAAAATCAAATCATGAAGGTTCTTGTTTTTGATATAGGCTCTTGTTATCGCATCGGTAAAATTCTCGCCCTGGATACCTTGCTGTACTAACATGTTACAATTGAAGATTTCAAAATCAATATTTAACTTCTTTGATAGGACTTGTACTCCAAAAGTTTTTCCGACACCGGTTGGGCCATAAACGAGCATGTTCATCTTTGGGTAGTTTCCTTTATGATTTCTGCATCTGATCATATGCAGATAGGCACATAAAGCCAAAGCTTGTGAGTATTCTTTCTGACCGACAACATCCTCCTCTATCATATCTGCAATTGCTTGAGGAGACAAGTATTCCCAGCCGATATCATCGAAGCGTATGGACGTATTTTCTGTAAGCGAGAGTATATCGGAAAGTGTCACCGGAAAATAATTCTCACAAACCTTGATTTTATTCCTTATTTTATCACACATCATTTCGTAGAACCGCGGAGAGGAAAAATCCCGAGCGCCTTCCTTGAAATTTTCCATGTGCTTTTTCAGTATGGACAGCAGTTTTTTCTTGTCTGAAATGGTTTTATTGTCCAAAGTAGCAATAATCTTCTCAAACATATTTGTATCCAACGACGGATTTATCAGCTGTCTCATGATCGAATGATCCAAATAATTATCGTACTTAGCCATATATTATATAGTTTAACACCTTATATAGTTTAATGTTCTGAATATCTCCAACCTTGTTTCATATATCACATTTGCTTCATGAAATCACTAACCCACATATCCTAAGGCAATAGTACCTCTATTAGAAAACCCGAAAGCGTCTAGCTTTATGATCTTTATAAAGACGTTTCAACTTTCACAATACAGATTAAGCACATTTTCATATGCTCTTGTAACATCAAAAATTGGCCAACAACTTAATTTCCTGTATTCCTTAAGTCTTTCCTCCTGCTGTATATGCATCTTGCGGATTTCTTCCGGGTCATCCATTAAGTAGTTGTCTATTTGTTCTTTCATATAGAGCCTGAACAGTTCTTGTACCATTGAAACCGTAAGTTCATCGAATGACTTCACGAAATCAGGTTGATCTTTTTCCCCTATCATAATTGTCAGGTTTGTTCTGATAACAGGTTCTGGTTTCGCCAACCATGCATCACTCAAATGCAACCTGTAATTTGACGAGAGAGAACCGAAAACTAATCTAAACATCAAGTTCACCCCCCGGCATATGGGATCATCATCATGAGAAACGTGTACGACCACATCGCCAATTGTCTCAATGGTCATTGGATATAATGGGTTGAACTTACTCAAATAATCCTTGTAAAAAGGATGCTCTTCAAGTCGTGTACCCTGGTCAACGCCATTTTTTTTCTCATATTCTTCTATCCATGCTTTTCTAGCAGGATCCTCATGACATCCCCGAATGTAATCAGGAAATGAGATAACACTTTTTTTCATTATTCTCGTTTTTTTCGGCATGGCGATAATACCATTCTGTCTTGCTGTAGCAATTAAGTATGTTCATATCACCACGCCGAGAGATAATAACACTTCAATTCATATTTAGGCAGACTGTTCCCTAAAAAGCCAATGCCTTCAACCGGCTAGAACTATTCTATTTCTCAATTATCTGTCCTTTCTTGTTGATTAACACAGAGGCCCCCTCACCTTCGTAATATCTTCCAGGCTCATCATAGAAACACCTAAAGCAGTCAGCATTGACAGCCTCTATTGAGATGTAAATTGGAGGCGTCACTGGTATACCATCCGGACCCAGCAGGCCGACCCTTACTGGAGAGGTTGATGAGTATGTCGTCTGGTACTCCTTAAAGGGTGAGAGTGTGTACTCATAATCTTCAAGTAACGGGTCAACGGTACCCGACTTATAATAGAGCTCACGAATATCCGTAAACATATAACGTTCAATGACGTTACCATTAAAGTCCAGTAATTGCCTGGTATAGTCCTCCTTCAGCACCTCTACGCCGTTGTCGGTAACGAGAATCTCACTGTATTGGGGTTCGATAACAAGTTGCAAAGATTCGTCAAGCAAACCCCGTTTACCGTTCTTATAACAGATCCAGCATTTCTTCTCAGTAGCTTCAATATCATCATAATCAGGAATGACAGCCCACTTGCCTTCCTTGTCAATCAGTCCCCACTTCAAGTTCGCTCCCTTCATAGGACAATAACCGTTCTTGAAAAGATATCCCCGATGGGAAGGAAGCTGTGCATACCTGAACTGCTTGTCAATAACAATATCTCCTGCGGTATTGATAAACTTCAAGATGCTGTCACTCTCCATGACGGCTGCCACCCCTTCCGAGAAAACCCATGCTTTCCTGTAGCGGTCTGCAGGAATAGCTACCTGACAAGTGTTCCTATTGAGATAGCCACGGTTGCCGTGACTGGCAAAGCAGAGCAGAGTGTCCTCATCGTTTTGTAGGCCGGCTATCCAATTGACATCTTTGAGAACCTTTTTACCAGTCCTTGCGTTCTCAATGTAGCCATGACTCCCATTTTCACAGAACCGATAACCAAAGCTGATGCGTTCAGTTGAGTTGCAGATGCTGTACATGTCGTCTGCAATGTATGCATGATAGCAATACTTAGCACAGTAGATACCCCAACATCCAATACGATACACACCCATACCGATGAAAAACAAAATGATTAATCCAACAATGAACAGGAAAGTTCCCTTCCATTTCACACACATGCGCAAAAATCGCATCTTCGAAAACTTTTTTGTAGCCATAATAATTATTTTAAGTGAAATACATGATAACATTCATTTTCTTAGATCTATTTCTATAGGATGAAATTATTATTGATTCTTACAAGAAATGAATTATCATAGAGCAAAAGTGTGTTAAAAATGCAAAAAACAAATTCTTTCTGAAATATTAATCGTATCTTTGTATTGAATTTAAATCGATTCTATATGCTACTATCTGATAAGGATATTGTTGAGGGGCTAATCAATGAAGATGAGTCCGTTGAGAAATATTTTCGAGAGAAATATCGGGAACAGATTATTCAAATCTTCACTATGACCCATGGTTGCCTTGAAATAAAAAAAGAGCTTACTCATGATAAGGAAGAAGAGTTATTCCAGGCTTTATGTGAAAATCTGCATTCCTCTGACAACAAACAACTGAAAGACCTCCTTTCTGACGGAAGAAAGATTAATCTTTCTAACTATCTTATGGCAAAGGCCAATAGCTTTAGTAGGGACAAATTTCTTGTCGAAGGGTTGAAAAATCTCGACAAGGATATTACAAAGCGTGTAATGTTTGGATATGAGGATGATATTGGTCTTCAGCGTATCATGAAAACCAAATTGAAACACAATGATGTTCGAGACTTTGAGCATGGAGGGGAGCCTTTGTCATCTGAGAATATGGCTTCAGAGGCATATGAAATGCTCATGGATGCCTTGAATAGGGATATCTTCCGCTTTGAGGGAAATTTGACTGCTTATTTCTCCTCCAGCACAATGAGAACCTACATTTCTGACTACTTTAAGCAAAAAGTAAAAATTCATTCAGAGATAAGTTTTGATGACGTTGAGAATCATAATGTATCAACCGATGAAGACGAAGATGACTCTATCAATGTCAGCATTTTAGATATTCCAGATGCCATTGGGTATGAACGGGATGAACTTGAGGATTTCTTTAAAGGGTTATTTAAATATATGCCCAAACACGGTGCTACACAAAGAGAAGTTGACATGTTACATGACAGGTATTATGGAAATATGAAAAATCCTCAGATTGCAGAAAAATGGAATATGCCAGTAGGTACAGTTGCAACTATCCTTTGCAGAGCAGAAGTCAAGTTAAGAAAGTTAGGCCGGGAATACAATAATATATATTATAAAAAATAAACATTAAGACAATGAAAAAAATCGAAATAACTGATAGACTTTTAGGACTTTTCCTCAGTGGTGACACCACTCCAGAAGAGACCTATGTAATATTCAAAGCAGCAAGGACTAACCCTAATGTGGCGCTTTTCCTAGAAGTTGCCGAGAAAGGAGGGTACCTTTCTCTTGTCCCGGAAAGCAATCAGTCAGCAATGCCAGCAAGCAAACGATATTACCTTCATTCCCTCCCATTAATGCGTCTTGCTGCTAGCGGAAAAGCAAATGATTGTGTGGTGAAATGTGAAGAATATGTGCTGAAATTATTTTCGAAGGAATCTCAACATAAAAGTCTTTATAATGAGGCTCGTCATAGGGAATGGCTTCACGCCGAAGGGACACCACTTTATAATATTGGGCGCCTGTCGGAACTAGCGAGTCTCTCTGTATCACGCCGATTCAGAGGAACAATTGATGAAATTCGGAAAGAACTGCAAAGTGGGTGTTCGGTGATTGTCGTGATTAATGTGGAGTCGCTCTCTGGCTCTAAGTCTCGCAAAGCCGCGATCTGCAACCATGCTGTGGTACTAATAAATATTGACGAAGAGAAAAAGAATGTCGAACTATATGATCCTCAGAGCGCAAATCCGTCAGACCAGTATTCCATATCGTCTTTCCTTCGTGCATGGAAGCCGTCCAAGAACTTTTTTGTAAGCATCATCGAACGTGGCGTTCGTCCATACACACCACATCCCGAATATGTGGCACACATTAAACTCCCCAAAGAGATAGAGCCTCTTGCTGATATGTTAGCCGAGAATGCCCACGAGATTTGGGCAAAGGATCGTTTGGCTGAAGCTGAAAAGAAAAAGGCCAAAGGTAAGGATGTAAATCCGTTTGATGACCCATTCATGAAACCTTTCCACGAACTGAGCAAACAGAAGCGTAGGACAGATTACCTCTCTGCCCTGAATACTATAAAGCTTCTCTATAAACTCGGATTCAAGATAACCCAGAATCCAAACGCAACTGTGGAATACAAACCAAACGTCAGGACTGCGGATGGACAGTATGTTCCTAATCCCATCAATGTCGATGAAGTGGTATTGCCCAAGGAAATCGAGGAGTTGACGGAATACATTGCTGAAAATGCTCACGAAGAATGGGCTAAACAACGAATCAAGGAAGGCTGGACTTTCGCTCCCCAAACAAACAAGAAGCTCAAACAGTCTTTCGACCTCGTTCCCTATTGCGAACTCCTCGATAGCGAAAAAGAGTATGATCGCAGGATGGCGATGAATACACTAAGGGTGTTGTATAAATATGGATATAAGATAGAAAAACAAGATGAGTAATCTTTGTTTTGGTATTTCACTATACCGATTCGTCTCTCAATCAGCTTGAACACAATTATTCCTCTATATTCAAGGCAAGTTGTATGTGGATGAAGAGGGTGGAGACTATTGGTTCCTGATGGACCAGGACAAAAATCTGATTTTGTACTAATACTATACATATTAACTAAATATTGAAACTAACATATTTATAATTATGGGAAGAAACTTAGACAGAGGTCTTGAAGACCGCAATGAAAAAGACAGGTACGAGGACTATAGAAGTCGCTCAGGTTCTGATGATGTGATTGAAAAAACGAGAAATGATTTATATGATACCTTGAATGATAATTAATTGTGGGTTGTTGTATAATTCAAACAAATAATTTTATTTATGTTTTAACGTTTTTTTATTATGGAGCATATTAATGGTGAACATAGGATTATATTTAAAGAGCATGGTTCTCCTTTCGAACTTTTCACCTATGTCAATTGTTACGTTAACTATGACGAAGCAAAACGATATCTCTGCAGAAACGGGGATTACAATTATGATGACATCGAAATTCTTAGTATTGAGCCAACGGCTAAGGCCTATGCAGAACTTGACTGGGATAGAGAGAGAAAGGAACGTGCATCGCGCTTTTCGGAAGATGCTCACAGACTTCGAGAAGAATACTTCAGGTCGCCTACCCTATGTGGCTTTGTCTTTTTGGTAGCGTTGGCGTGTAGGCGGCGTAAATTGGAGATGTCGTGGTTGCCCAATTTCGTCAAAGCAATTTCCTCTTCAGTTGTGCGCTGTTGTAATTCGTGAGCTAACAAGTCGCTACGATGGATATATTGTCCTGAAATGTTTGCATAGTAATAACTACCACCGTCTTCCATAACCGCGATGCCATCGGTAGTACGGAAATAGTGAAAGTTTTCATCACCCATGAGCATCAGTTAAATTGTTGTACCGTCGCTCTGTGTATAAATGTGCCACATTTTTAGAGAGGGCACTGCACTCATTGTCCATGCAAATGACAAGATAAACAAAGAGAGTGTTATTCTTTTCATTACGTTTCTTGATGATATTTGATGCAAAGATACGATTAAGCGAGAGAAAAACCAAATTTATTTGAGTTTTTCCGAGGGTATTTCAAGTTAAGTTCTTTATATTTGAATAATCACTTTTCAGTAAAACGAGAAATAATCCTCATGGTTTCTGAACCTCCACGATGCATTTCTGTCATGTTTGGCTTTGGAATAATTAGAATGTGCCTTGCAATTCTATAAATACTGTCAATATTTTAATAAATCATGTCATTGCTGTCCACTAAAAATCGCCAAGCGTTCTTTAAAATGATTGAATTATAGTTAGTTGCAGAGATTTTTCGAGTGCACGGATTTGATTTGTACCTTTGTAGCATATGAACAAATCAAAATACGTCTTTGCTCAATTGGTTGAGTTTCTGGATTATGACCAGTTTCGTCAATACCAACCGCGACTATCGCATCTTCGAGGAGTATGCATACTACCTTGTCAGTGAGGCCAGACGCAAACGGGCTACGGATATTTTCAAGCTCGACGGCAACGTCTATGCTTTTGATTCCACGACCATCTCGCTATGCCTGGATGTTTTTTGGTGGGCTAAGTTCCGCAAGCATAAGGGTGGCATAAAGATACATACCCTGTATGACTTGGAAACTCAGATTCCTGCCTTCTTCCACATCACTACGGCGTCAGTTCATGACTCCAAGGCGATGAAGGAAATCCCCATTGAGATAGGTGCTTACTACATATTTGACCGTGGCTACAACAACTTCAAGGAACTCTACCGCATTCATCGTGCGGAGTCGTTCTTTGTTGTCAGGACTAAGTCCAATCTGCAGTACAAGTGCATCAGGTGGAGACGCAGACTGCCCAAGGGAATACTGACTGATGCAGAGATTGAACTGACCATCTATGGCAGTCAGAAGGGCTATCCGGAGCATCTTAGGCTTGTACGATTCTTCGATGAGGAGCAACGTCGTGAATTCATGTTCTTGGCCAACGCAATGGAACTGACTGCTCTGCAGGTTGCCGACCTCTACAAGAACCGTTGGCAGATAGAACTGTTCTTCAAGTGGCTCAAGCAGCACCTCAAAATCAAGAAGTTCTGGGGCACAACAGATAATGCTGTCAGAATACAGATTTACTCTGCCATCTGTGCCTACTGCCTCGTTGCCATTGTACAGCATGATATGCAATTGGACAGAAGCACTTATGAGATGCTGCAAATCCTCAGCATGTCACTCACTGACACAACGCATCTCAGAGATCTCTTCGACAAAACTATATTCAAAAATGACAAAGACCGAAGCGGTTCAAGTGAACCTGATTTATTCATTTTTTAACTCGTCCTTTTTTAGTGGACACTAGTGAAATCAAGTCAATATTTCAATAAATCAAGACCATCGGGGAACTGGCCGAGGTTATCTCAAAGATTGTCGGGCATCCAGTCGGAGAGACCTTCAAGGAATGTGAGAAAGCTTTAGATGATCACATGGAAGAGAATCCTAACGAATGGTATAGTCTTCATGAGTTTCAGGTTTGTGATGACTAACAAATAAAACACGAGAGGCATAAACCTCTCGTGTTTTTTCTCTTTGGGGAAGGATGCTAAATTACTTGACCACGGGCCGCACGGATTGACCGCCGCTGCGGGAGCGGTCGTACATGGTCACGTTCCCACTTCTGAAGACGAGGTACCACGCCTCGTCCGTGCTCGACTCGTAGAGAGCCGACGACCAGTAGTAGCCGTCCGAGCCCGCGCTGTACAAGTTGTCGCTCCCGCGGCCGCCTGCGGCGGGAAGGAAAACAGAGGCACCGTTAGGGCCAGTGAACCTGCAGCCCCAAACGCCGTTCTCTGTAGTCCATTTAGAACAGCTGTTCTTCAGTTCCTCCATCTGCTCCTTATTGGGCATCACCCAAGGTCTGCCCCAGTTGGCTGTGGCGGCATCGTTCTGGGTGTAGGAAATGTCGCTGCCGATGTTATGGCAAGTCCAATACGAACCGCTGCAATGGATGTACGTACTCCAGTCATAATAGTCCTTTTCCTCTGTCTCACCCCAAGCGAAGTAACCGCCATATTCCTCAGGCTTGGAGGCACCAACATTGCAGCATGCCCATTTGGTGCCGCTCGGCAGGCCGAGGTCTATCAGGTGCGGATGGTGAGAGTCGGCAAGAAGTGTAGCTTGGAACATCGCCGCCACCGGTCACGGTTATCTCGATAATGATTTGTTGGCCTGACTGCATATCCGTTACAACCACTTTGGCATCGACTTCAGCCAAGACTTTATGCGATTATGGATACTGTTCTTGTTCTTATTATTTAAAACACAGCCTCCAATTTTTAAATATAATTAAGAGTTTGGTGTTGTTTGGCATGTAATTTAGTGAAATATATTATTCCTTTTTATTTAGAAAGTCCATTAAAAAGAATGGACACATAACAAGAATTATAAACTCAAAAAAAGTAATATGGAAACAACTATTAAACAAAATCATCATGCTGATAATCAGTTGCAGTTGATACACGAAAGAGAAGAACAGCTTTCTCTCATGGCAGCAGACATGAAGATTCTCAAGAGCTATATCAAGGAACTCAAGGAACTGGGATTGGAGTTGAAGAAGAGATACAAGTCTCAATATCACTACAGCGATTACATGAAAGAAACAATCAATATTAGTCAGTAACCTCAAATATTAATCTACAAACAGTAAACAATTATGGAAACAATAAATGGTTATTCAGAACATCAAATAGTTCTTCAGCAACTGGAAGAACAAGTCCAAGACATAGAGAAGGTCACTCGCAAGTTCGGAGAAATGGAAATCATCTATTCTCTAGAGACAGCTGACGAACTCATAAGTGCCTTAGTCAGCAGAATGAAGACCCTCATTTCGCATACAGAGGAATACAAGCGCATCAGCTCACAGATTAGTACTGTCCATAAGGAAGAAATTCATCAACTATTGTCAGAATTTGAGAATCAGGTAGGAGTGATTGAGAGCGACGAAAAAGGTACTCTGCACTGTGGAAATTGTGTGGTACCATACAATTATTGCCATGACAAGGTCGGGAAGAAGGTCCTTTTGTCACACATTACGCTTAATAAGTTCAAACAAACAAGAAAAATATATCCAGCTTTTGCCAAGCACATTGAGGTGGTAGAGTAATTGAATATAACATTATTAACACCTAATATACGCTATACAATATGAGATACAATGATCTATTTGACCAAAATGCTCTTCGCCTAATGGCTGTTGCCAGGCGGGGCGCTATTTCCAAAGGCAAGCCTGCAATCACAAGCTTTATGGTTGCAAAGGTTATAATAATCAACGAGAAGGCAACCCAAGGTCTATCACACAAGGTTCCTTTTCTTCATTCACTTCGTAGTCTTCGTCTTTCATATTGTCATTATTTAAATCAATAAGTGTCACGCAAAAGTATAAGGTTTCTTAATTCAACAAATTTGATAATTGTTTCTTCTTTACATAGTGGGTCTTTAGCGATTAAACTACGACCTCATGTTAACACTCATATTCAGCCATGACCTTCTTGAACACTCCGGGGAAGTGTGTCTTAAGATATCCCATCTGATAGCCTATCAAAGTATAGCATACTGCATGGGACTTATTAAAGGCGTATTTCCCTTTGAGGCGTATTTCCATCCAGGCCTTCTTGATGTCTTTTTTTGCATATCCGTTCTTCAGCCCCCCCTCCATGAACTTCGCCTCCATTGCACAAAGGGTACTTACCTCCCCTCTTGCTATTGCCTTGCGCAACAAATCGCTCTGACCAGGAGTGAACCCGCCAATGGCTTGAGCTATCTTCATGGTCTGTTCCTGATAAACGATTACACCGTAGGTGTCCTGCAGATACTCTTCCATGAAAGGGGCGGCGTACTTAATCGGTTTTCGCCCTTTCTTCCGTGCAAAGTACGTGCGCATCTCATTTAATGTAGCAAGGCGATACAGACTGTTGATGACTGATAGGTCCTCGAAGCTCTCCGGATGCAACTCCATCAGGATCAACTGCATTCCCTCCGATTCAAACTGAAAAATCAGTTCTGTCTGCCCATTTTGGAACAGTTTTATGGTCTCTGCATCATCTAGCGAGATTTGCTCGATATCGATGTCCTCACCCGTCTCATCTTTAATCATCTTCACCATCTCTTTGATTTGTGACAGGGCAGACAAGGTAAGGAAGTCAAACTCCACCAGTCCAGACTTTTCTACGTGCCTACTGTCATACTCGACACAGTTTATGCGATTCATGTTCCCTTCTTCGTCCTTATACTTAGCTACGGTAACGGGGGCATAGTACACAATAGGCGAATCAGACACAACAAATGCACAGGCATGGATGCCTACTTGATTCACGGTATTATCCAACACGGCACTCTCCTTCAGCATAGCACGCATGTCCGGATCACTCTTACGTAGCAGTGCCTTGATTTCGTCGTCAAACATCATGGCATCTTTCAGTGAACGCCAGGGATACAGATTCTCATACGAGAGTTTCTCCATGACAGCCCGTGTTTCGGGTGTAAGTTTCTTTCTCACCTGCGCTACGGTCTTTAGAGCTGTACTGGGTGTGAACGTTCTAAAAGTAATAATCTTGGCGTAGCATTCATTTCCATATTTGCTTCTGAGCCATTCCTGCACGCGCTCTTTGCCTTCCTCTTCGAAATCCAGGGCAATATCGGGATAGATATTTTTCTCAAGGTTGATGAAGCGTTCAAAGAGCAGTCCATACTTCAGCGGGTCGATCTTTGTAATCCCAAGGCAGTAGCACACCAGACTCCCCGGAGCAGATGAGCGTCCTGGTCCCACCCATGTGTCCAATTCCGTCTGCGCAACACGCACCACCTCTTCGAGAAAAAGAAAGTACGACGCCACCTTTTTCTGTCCAATAACGTTCAGTTCATAGCGGATACGGTCTTCCACTTCTATCGGGAGCTTCTCACCATAGATACATTTTGCTTTCTCATGAATCAAGTGTTCCAAGTACTTCTGCTGAAGGACATCATTATCCGTCTTTGCTTTTGCGAAACTCTCGGGAATCTTGACGGAGGGAACGTTGGGTGTTTTTCTGATGTCAAAGAACTCCACCTTGTCAAAGATTTCCATCGTGTTCTCCACTGCCTCAGGCATATCGACAAAGAGCCCGCACATCTCCTTACGGCTCTTCAAACTGCGGAAATGGAATGGAGTCCAGCGGCCATCGTCAATCTTGGTCATCCCTTTTGCTGCGCATTTCAGAGTGAGGTTCGCCGCCCAATCTTCAGGCTTGACATAACGGACATTATTCGTTGCGACAATTTTCACTCCGAAGGCCTTTGCCTTTTCTGCGAGTACAGCGGTCACCTTTTGCTGTTCGATAATCAGTTTGTCGGGGTTCTGTTCATCTACCTCCTTGCCCGTGTTGCGCTGCACCTCGATATAGAAGTCCTCCCCGAAGGTCTTCTTGAACCACTGGATGCTCTCATCCAACCCCTGCATATCATCGCGCATCACGCAGTCAGCAGCTTCGCTACCATCTCCGCCATACAGGACAATCAGTCCGTCGTGGTATTCCCCCATGCTCTTGTAGTCCACCGCGTGGCGATCGGGGCCAAACTCCCATTTGCTAGCCAAATGCATCAAGTTCATATATCCCTGCATGTTCTTTGCCAATACAATCACATGAAACAACTTAGACCCAGACTCTGCTATGTCATTGAAACTAGGAACAAACAACTGGCACCCGATGATAGGTTTGAATGCCGTCTGTTTGTTCTGCAGTCTTTTCACATTGATACGGTTTACATAGTCAAAGAATTCCATGGTCCCGAACATAACGCCACTATCTGTCAGCGCTATGCCCGGCATCTTATCCTTCACGGCAGCATCCACCAGTTCGTGGATTTCTGCGCAGCTATTCATCAGAGAGTAATGAGAATGTACATTCAAATGGACAAAACGATAAATATTCATAATTATCTTTCTTTTGGATAATTTTATATACTCCTAAAAAAATTAGCACATTATCCTTGTCAATGAATAATGTTTTCATATCTTCATGATAAGTTATTCTTCTATAGGATGGATAGTATTCTTAATCCGGAAGCTATAGTCGAGGACACCGGCAAGGGCGCCGGTTTCTTCTATCTCCGATGTGATGTAACAGCCCTCAGGAGCTTTCAGGCACTTTCCAGAAACAGGGTTTCTCACCTCTATGATATGGCCCTTATCATCGTATGTCAAAGAGCTGATTACTACTGAATCAAGTTTTTCTACCTTCACCTCGCCTTCCAAAAGTTTATCAAACATTTTACCAACATCCTCCCACTCATAGTCATCCTCCCACTCATAGTCATCCTCATCACCGAGCCACATCAGAATCAATTTGCTGGGCCTGTCATTCTCGTAACAGACCTTGGCAATCTGGGGCTGGCACTGGTTATAACCGTAGGCTGCGTGGAGGCGGCCTTTGCGGTCGGTTATCACTATCTGGCCCGATCCTGCTCCATTAGAGTGTTCAATCCTGTACGCTCCGCCGTTAACATCAAACACCCAATTATGTGCCAAACTGTAGCCATCATGAATAATTGAATCCTCTGGGGCGGTGATTTCACGCAAAACATTTCCCTCAGGCGAAACGATGGTGTCACTCTCCTTGACCGAAGACTTACATCCTGCAAGAATAATGAGCAAAGGGAGGATACCGATGGCTAAATGACTCTTTTTCATTCGAAAAAATATAATTGCGAAGCGCCCGATTAAAGGCATCTCAAGTTAATAATTCTAATTTGTATGACGAAACAAAGAATAGCAGGTGACGGTGTATTACCTTTCAATATCAATGTGTTGCGTTCTCTTTCCTGATAGACTTGATTGTCTTCAGCATCAAAGATTTTCTACGTTTATAGGCATAATACTGGTAAACTAAACCGCTTTTCAAGCTCAGCTCTTCGTCTTTCTTAGCGAACATTAAGCCGATATCAATTAAATCAGTTGTTGAAAACGTTTTGTTTGTTAATCTTTACTATATCTGGCTTCTTGCGAAGGTCATCAAGAGTTTTGGCACCTATCCAGAACGTGTAGCGATATGTTCCATCGGGCATTAAGTCAACTTGCTTTATGCCCTCGGCAGTCTTCTTATTGCTTACAGTACGCCTGTAGTTGCGCAAATCTGGCTGTAGCCACCAGGCACCATCAGTCCCATCAAGGACAAATTTCTTCCCGTCAAAACGTAACACATCGAAACGGCCAGTGTATTGCCCACAACTCGTGTCGGCAAATTCCGAATCTGGGTCATGACTGTCCAAAATAGGAGCGTACAGATATCTTGTATATCTGTCGTAATGTATGCCAAAACGATTCTCGTCGAGGCTGTCATAGGGGAAGCCGTTACTGGCCTCTACTAATTGGTCGTACCACATACAGCTTATTATGCTGTCTCTCTCACTATCTACAGAGAAAAGAGTTACCGGACGGAGATGACCGTCATTCAAAACACATGTCATAGCCTCGTCGCAATACAGCATATGCCCATGGGAATAAATGAAGAGATACACAATCTCGTCTTCGCCCTCGATGAAGTGTACCATTTTGGGATATATCTCCATCTGTGGCTCATAATGAGTCAGTGTATCTGTGGTCGTTCCTCCTGCAACTTCAACATGAGCAAGCAATGCTTGATTGATGGTATCCAACTCCATCCATACTTCACCATTCTCAGAATAGCACGGCACATCAGTTGGAAACACCACTTCACCCATTCCTTCCACTAATGCTTGGGCCTCAGGTGTGAGATAAGAAAGAATCTGGCTGTATGGGATTCTCATTCGATAATAATGGTTCCCAACACCCGTGATTACTATTGACAGATAATCTGAACACAATCCAAAGTCTGTGTTTTCAAAGATATGATCAGCGTCATACTCCCAGTCAGGCCATCCAAATAGCCAGTCGCCACGTAGTCCACCATGTTCTGGATAATCCTCGAAGAACTGTTTTATATTTTCTTTGCTGATAATTTCCTTCACAATATGTCCATCGTGCTTGTCAAAGACATAATAGTATTTCCTTGAACTACAGTTTGCGCCGCATGCATTATCTTCATGACCATACGTCACAAACGACCCTGTTTGAGATTCTAATTTTAAATCCATTCCAAAGAATTCGCACCAAAGGCTGTCTTGAATGAGAGGTCTATACTTTTTCAAATAGTTTTCAAGAAACCGTTCCCCATCATTGGTGAAAACCTCCACTAGGCGGAAAGACTTAACCCATCTGTCATCTTCATAGAGACTAGATTCATGTGCGCACCACTCGCAGAAATAATACATTTTCTTATTGAGGAATGTCATCACCGAGTCAATAAGAATTTTAGGTCCGTTTACTGGCACGTCGATGTTTATTTCCATCATATAGGAACTGTTGTCGTTGTACTCAGATGCCCCTTGTACGCTGTCAGTTTGCTCCATGACAATCAAGTCCTTAGAGTGCTCTACCTCAGCACTTCCACACCCCTGAATGACAAATGCTGCACCCATTGTCATTAGGTATATATAGATTTCCAACACCCTTTTCATAATATTATTTGTTTGAGCTGTAATTTGTATAAACCTCGATGATGATTGGGATTTTATTTTCTTTTGCCGGTATAAGATATTTTTCCATTAAGTCTTCCCATCGTACTTTTGAATTGGAAAGCCCACCTTTGCTGGTATTATCACCCACTAACAGGCAGCCTTCTGTTGCATCCTCTCTATTGCCACGATGAATCAGCACACCTTCAAAACCAGGTACTTGAAGCAGTCGTGGCATATAACCGCTACAAAAGTCCCTATAATAATCAATCTTGGAGAACTTCGGGCTTTTACGATTCATAGTTACCCGATAGGTTCCTGTGGGAATGGCCGTCTTACCATACACCTTTCTCTTTTGCAACTCCTCCAATGTCATCTTTTGGTCTAATCCGCGATCTGTATTTTCAAGAGTATCACAGAATAGCTTCCCATTAACATAGAGACGACCTATTGTATAATCTATTTTTGTTGCTATACGTTTTATGGATAATTTTAATTGTTCCATATCTTGTTTGATTTTAACACTCAACCAGGCTCTCTAAACCAGAGTTAACTATCTTTTGAGCAAACCTTTTGTCAACATAAGCATACCGTCCGTCACTTCGTGCTCTATATTGCTTATAAAAAGCATAATCCTTAAATGAAAAGTTATGGAAGGACAGCACATCGACTCCTATCTGTTCTTTCGCCTCAATTTCTATTATGTTTTCATTTCCAAGATTCAAAACTTCAATGGGAATATTGAAATCAGATCGAACCAAATAGCAGACCTTCTTTCTTTTTAGATGACTAACAGCCAAATCAATATCTATTATTTCCGAACAGCGACGTAAAGCGACGACACTCAAAGATTCCTCCTGCAAATGATTGCAGGAAACAACTGACATTGAATTGGCCATGCCCCAATAAATATCAGAGTCAATGACTCTACCGAGAGCACATGCCACTTCCGCCATTTTGTTGCATACCTGACTTTTTGCCATTCTATTACTTTCGAATACACAACAACAACTAAAAGGAACAAAAGGTAAATCCTTCATCCAATCAGCATGAGGAACCAATGGCGAATAAGACGAAGGAGTCACATCTGAACTATTAATTGCTGACTGCAATTCAGTAAAAAATGCAATCGCATTCGCAGTTAACTTATACTCAAGTGACGGGTCGTAATAGTCGTAATTCATTCCTGCCATGGAAATCCATAATTGCGGCATGGCCACAAAAAGACAGATGTTATTGCACTTCTCCAAATCGCGAATCACACCAGACATCATAATTGTACGAATCATATAAAGAATGTCCAATGTAATGGCACTTCCCGTCCCGCCACAACTTCCAGTCAATACGATGACATGCAACAACTCGTCAGTATCAAGTTCACTTTCCATTTCACATAAAGTGGAGGAAAGGCAGTGGTACACTTCGTCGTATTTAGACAGTAGTGCTATTCTACCGTATGGTCTCACCGTTCCTGTACCGTCAAGTAGTGAAGAATCACGGTCATACCAGTCATACCAATCTGAGAACCACTCTTTTTGCGGTGAGTTTAGAACTTCCTCCTTGATTTGGTTCGGTGCTTTTTCCCTAATACCAATGAATGACTTTTGCAGTTCTTCTGGAAGCTCTTCTCTTTGTTGAGCATCTGTATCAATCAAAAGATATTTGTCCTTTGAAAAACAAATTTTATCCTTTTGGCTTCTTTCAAATACAGCCTTCGCAGCATCTATCCCGAATCCGCCAAGTCCAATATACATACAACCCATAAGCTCACCTATTAATTATGAATTTGAAATTCTCTTCGAATATAGTAACATTCTAACATGTCGACAAAGCCAGACGTAATCCATTCCATCTTTTCCATTTCTTGTCAGGATGGTAAAGTCCGCGATCTGTTACACGACAACAATATCCGGGAAGGCACATACAGCCACCACGACATACATGATATGACCCTTCTGACGGCCCTTGTGGATTGGTCTGAGCAAGAGGGCTATAATCACCATACCAGTCCTGACACCATTCATAGAGATTGCCGCTCATGTCATAAATACCTAACTCGTTAGGCTTTTTTGATGCCACATCAGGGGTTATAAAGTCATTGTTGCCCCAATACCATCCCACCTCGTTAAGATAATCACTTCCACTATATGTGTATCCTTTGCTTTTACGTCCACCGCGAGCAGCATATTCCCATTCTGCCTCTGTTGGCAGACGGAAGATCATGCCTGTAAGAGTGTTCAATTTTTTTATGAATTTCTGACAATCGTTCCATGTCACACTTTCCACAGCATAATGCAGGCCCTTGTCAGATGATGGATTTTTACCCGTTACCCGTTCCCATAACTCCTGAGTTACCTCAGTCTCGGCAATATAATAACTATCCAAGGTAACACTATGCAATGGGTGTTCGTGGGCGTTCCCTTCGCACCATTCCTCTTGTGTTCCCATCATATATGTGCCGCCCTCAACAAATATCATGGTAAATGGGACTCCATTAACAATAAATTTCTTATTCATATTTTAGTAAGTTTGGCTATTCCAAATCTGTTTTCTGAATAACTTTGCCGTTTTTTACTATTTCCATTTCTTCAGCAAAGACCCCCCACCTTCCTGGATGAAGATGCATACGATATTCGTAACCATCATTGTTGAATGACAATGTATTGTTAACCGTACCGTCTTCACCTGTTATATGAGTCTCTTTACCAAAGATGACTAAAGAAGGGGTATCTGTGAATATGGCATTTCTTGACCAAGATGCATAGCGATAGACACCCTGTCCCATGTCATCAATTCGTATGTAGTGATTTTTTGAGGTACATAAATATACTATACGCTTATATTTGTGAAGGCTGGGATGTAACCAAAAAGGAGCAGACTCTCCCATGTCAATTAGGTTAGTACCATTAAACTGAAAGCATTGATAACGATCAATCGGTTCGTTGTCCACTTCATTCCCTACATACAAAATATTGTTTATACTATCCACTTCTGCAAAATCATGATGTTGTTCCTCTGGATAATACCATAAATAACTGTAATTGAATACTCGCTCTATCTTTTGAGTTGCTTTATCATTGGTAACAAAAGTTTTTTCTGGCTCCAGCTTGTTATTTTTTATCTTGTATGCCGCTAAAATATAAGTAATGCTATGGTTCGATATTTCTCCATTTAAATTTTCATCGGAAGTGATGACATACAATTTAGTACCATCTGTACATGGAAATTCAAAGATCTTATGTATCCAATGTTCAAGTAAAAGATTCAGAACTGTATCTGATGTTTTTCCACTCTGTTTCTTTACTACGTGTATAATACCCGCATCGTCACGATACTGAACTAAATTCATTGATGCTCCCATTTCCGTATCGCAATCCGTCACATAAATACGGAGTCTATTGTCTGGAGAGGTTACAATGTCAAATTCTTCATTTTCTGACAACAGGCCGAATTCATGGGACAGCGTAGTCGTGTCTTTTGCAATCAGGTCAAATATTTCATCTTTAATTCTTACCTTTTCTTTCTCGGACTCGGCATCGACTTCCTTAGACAACTTGTCAAGTTCTTTCACAAATTCCTTCTCCATTTTCAGCAAATGGGGATACACACCATTAGCAGGCTTCTCCACCGACTCTTTATTGCTGCAACCGATCAATGTTACAACACAAATAATTATTGTAAATGCAGAATGTTTCATGATCATTCTCTTTAATTATTGCATCGAATCTGATTCTTGCACGAATTTATCATTAAAAACGTCATAGTATCTGTTAAAACCATCCTTTTGAAGAATATACTGATGGCTCCAATATGAAGTACGTTTTTCGCCAATCCGAATGGTTTCATATTCAGGCTTTATAAGCATTCCATAACGGTCTCGTAACCCATACAATCCATTACTATCGGTTATATAAAGGATTCCTCTAAATGGCTCAAGATAATGGAAACCAGAACGAGCGTAATGAATACAGGCATATTGGTTATACCCTATCGAGAAAGAAGGAAGTAAGACACCAAGATAGAGAATGAGAGCAATCGTCATCATTCCCTTCTTGGTTTTACGATTTAGGACAATTCCCGTATAAGTAACCATTCCCATACTGATAAGAAGCATGAGAACTCGCCACCCTCCAGACATTGTTTGAGCATACCAGAATATTGCCATTGCTATAACAAGCGCCCATAATTTTTCTGCTTCAATGCTATTATATCGGCAAATCAACCAATAGGTAATAGGAACGGCAAAGAAACACATTAGTTGGCATGCGGTAGCTGACATAGAGAGTCCTGTAACAAATGCAATTAGCATCACCACCAGGAGGGCTGAGATGATTTTTGTTTGTTTGTCGCGCCACAGAATAGCTCCTACAAGTTCAGGCCATGTTAAATCCGTTCTCAAAGTTTCTTTACGTATTAGCAAGAACAGATAGTATAAATATGGTAATGCGAACAACCAGAAAAGAAAGAAATCCTTAATAATGCCATGTATAAGGTCATTATGTTCTATATGTGTCAAATGAAAATAGTAATCGCCAATTTGACTAACACTAAGATCGTGACCCGAAAAAACAATCCATAGCGATAGAGGTACATAGATGAGTAATGGAAGCCAAGAACGGACTTCTTTTTTTGACAATGAAAATGTCAAGACAAAGCGGTAGAATACTGCGGGCATACAAATAGCAGCAACAGGGATAGCCCAACCACCATATCTGCCAAACACAAACAGCATCCAAACTGAACAAATAATCAAATCTAAGTAAAGAAATTTTGTATTCATAATTATATTATTTTTCTTCTATTGTTTTTCTTTAATTTCCCTATGTGTCCTCTCAAAAAATCACCTAAAGGGCAAGACGGAAGCCAAGGGACTCTCCTATGTTCGTAGGAGGAGAAATGATTCGACGAGATACTCGGCAGTATCCTGCTGTGCTTTTCCACCCACCACCCCGAGATGCATAATAAGATCGTAGTGAACTGCCGTTCGTATCGAACAATGGCGACGAGCCTTGGTTGTCGTAACAGTCACCACACCACTCCCACACATTACCTGTCATATCGTATAATCCTAGTTCATTGGGCTGTTTCTGCCCTACAGGATGTGTGCCAAAATCTGGATTTGCCTCTCCTTTTTTATAGGTATTGTTGCGATACCAAGCTAACTCATCAATATTATTTCCACCACTGTATATAAAGCCCTTTGACTTGTTGCCGCCACGGGCGGCGAACTCCCATTCCGCCTCTGTGGGCAGACGGAAACACATTCCCGTCATGTCGTTGAGTCTTTTAATAAACTCCTGGCAATTTTTCCAATTGACAGACTCAACAGGTCGTCTTGTCCCAATGTGTATAGAAGGGTTGTTGCCCATTACTTCCTCCCATTCCTTCTGTGTCACCTGATAACGGCCTATTTGGAAGGAATACACCATCAGCTTACGAGTGATAATCCCTTCTTCATCTATAACGTAGGCTTGTTTCGGAGGGATGCGTATAAAGAATGTCCCACCATCCACATTAACCATATTGTTGATGAGATTTTTGATTACAGGGGAACAGATATTTGGATAAGAATTCATAAATAGTGCGCTTTGATGTATTTGAGAATCTTTCTTAAATTCATGCTGGATTGTCCGTCCCATTCGGCATCAATTGACGGGTATCTTTCGCCAATTTCATAACTATTACAGTGCCATGATAGTTGTACGCCATTAGGGAGGTATACATACACAATACATAAGGCTTCTTTACCAGTGTGTCTACTCACACCATATTTCCAACCAATCTCTGACAGATAAGAGGACATCTGATAAAGCAATCGGGTTTTACGTTCATATATTTTTATTCGCAAGCTACCATTGTGCTGTTTAGCAGAAAGGTTTGCAAATTCTGTTTCTAACAACGTGACAAGTTTTATATCAGTTCCTTTGGAGTACTTGCTAAGCCTTTTCATTCTTCGAATGACTTTACGTAAACCTATACCACAAGCATTTTTCTTAAATGTCTCCAAACTTGCCAAACTTATTTCATCTTGTTTTTTCATTGCTGTCCACTAAAAATCGCCAAGCGTTCTTTGAAATGATTGAATTATAGTTAGTTGCAGAGATTTTTCGAGTGCACGGATTTGATTTGTACCTTTGTAGCTCAAATAGATGACGGCATATGAACAAATCAAAATACGTCTTTGCTCAATTGGTTGAGTTTCTGGATTATGACCAGTTTCGTCACATCGTTGACAAGTATAGAGGTAACCGCTATGTGAAGCACTTCACATGTTGGAACCAACTCCTTACGTTGATGTTTGGCCAGTTGAGCAATCGTGAGAGCATGCGAGATTTGATTATCGCCATAGAGGCGCATCACCAGAAGTGCTACCATCTCGGACTTGGCAGGCATGTGACCAGAAGTAATCTGGGCAAGGCCAATACCAACC
>JAEEGL013842224.1_pt1 | contig 34159 bp, 27 predicted proteins | sample 9134231 | NCBI WGS metagenome assembly JAEEGL01 (sample SAMN16246548, study PRJNA631951) | gut metagenome | biome: gut microbiome; feature: rumen; material: fiber-attached | host: Bos | place: Iran: Karaj | collected 2018-10 | reverse complement strand
GTTGCACCTTCCTGAAGTTCGAGCATCTTTCTGCCCTCTTCGGTCTTGTACATTGTCTGACGTCTCATGGACTCATCGAAATTAACAAGCCATCCGTCAAACTCGGGACCGTCAATGCAGGCAAACTTGATCTCGTCGCCTACGTGTACACGGCAAGCTCCGCACATTCCGGTTCCGTCTACCATGATAGGGTTCATGGAAACGATGGTGGGAATATTAAGCTGCTTGGTAAGATTAACTGCAAATTTCATCATGATGAGGGGACCGATGGCGATACACTTGTCATAAGTCTTGCCTTCATCGATAAGTGACTGGAGGCATACGCAGACATTACCGTTTCTGCCGTATGATCCGTCATCTGTGGTTACATATACATTGTCGGAAACGGATTTGAAATCATCCTCGAGGATAACAAGATCCTTGTTTCTTGCACCGATGATGACATCTGAAGCAACTCCCTGCTCCTTGAGCCATTTAACCTGAGGATAAACAGGTGCGGTACCTACACCGCCTGCGATAAAGACGATCTTAAGCTTCTTAAGTTCCTCGATATCCATCTCACAAAGTTCTGAAGGTTTTCCTAAAGGTCCTACGATATCTTGGAAAGAATCTCCCTCTTCCAACTTAGCCATAACGGCAGTTGATGCACCGACCACCTGGAATACGAGTACGATGGTACCCTTCTCTCTGTTATAGTCACAGATGGTGAGAGGAATTCTCTCTCCGTCCTCGGAAGCTCTGACTATAACAAACTGACCGGGCAGACAGCTGTCTGCAGTTCTCTTAGCCTCAACCTCCATTTTGATAATGTTGTCGGTAAGATAACATTTGCTTAAGATCTTGTACATTTCATTTCCCTTTCCCTAGTAAATATATATTGAGTAGATCTTTAATTTTCTTCTGTGGGTACCGGTTCGGGAACCGGCTCGGGCTGCTGAGTGTTTGCCAGTATCCATGCAGCCAGGTCTTGGGGTGATATCCTGGTTCCGTCCGACAGGATTACATCACCGTCATCGGTATATCCCGATATTCCTCCGGGGATGAGCAGTTCAAATTCATCCGCATCGGGAATTCCGTTATTATTTTCATCGATCACATTCTGCCCCTGAACGGGTGATATGGTCTGATATTCAGCTTCGGACTCTATTACAAAAGTGCCTTCGGTAACCGGACTAATGACACCGTATGCATTAACCGCACATACCCTGATGTCATATTCGCCTTTTGTAAGAAGAAGCGGAACAAGGTATTCGTCACTGTTTTCGTCGGGATCACTTCCATCAAGCGTATAGTAGATCCTCGCATTACCGGGTACCGTGATCTTCAGGATCTGGTCTGTTCCGTAATATCCGCTCTCCAAAGAAAACTCCGGAATCATAAGACAAAACTCGACGAACTGTTCCTTGATCTCTACGTTATTGCAGGTATAGAGGATATCCGCCATCGATACATAATCTTCATTCTGATAATAAATGGCGAGAAGCTTTTCATACGCTGCAGCATTTTGTTCTGAGGTGGCAAAACTCAGACCGATTATCTGAAGAAGAAGATTTTCGTACTTAATGTATTCTTCATCTTCTTTGTATAGTTCCGCAAGATAAAGCAGAACATCCACATCATCACTGTCTTTGACTTCGAGAGCTTCCAAAATCGCCTTTGCCTTGGCTCTGTCTCCTGCTTCGGCATGATTTCTGGCAGATTCCAGCAGATACTCGGTATCCGAATACCTGTTAATAAATCCCAGAGACACCATGGCAAGCACTACAACGGATGCCGCAAGGAGTGCGAATTTGAGCCAGCCGTATTTATGTTGGGGTTCTTTAGAGCTTTCTATTTTCCTGACGGGTCTTTCGTCATTGGCGCCTTCGGGAGACCTTCCGAAATCAGTATCATCGTCATCGAATTCACTGACAATGCTCTTCACTGTCTCTTCGGCTTTATTTACGGCAAATTCCGTAAAGTCGGGTACCAGATGAACATCTTTACCGCATTTTTCGCAGTAGAGTGATCCCTCGGGAATCTCAGCTCCGCATATTGCACATTTCATTTTATGGGACTCCGTAATTTACGCGTCTACAGATGCCAGACAATTGTACATAAGCATTGCGATGGTCATGGGTCCTACACCGCCGGGAACCGGAGTGATGGCGGAAGCAATAGGTTCTACGGATGCGTAATCTACATCACCGCAGAGCTTTCCGTCCTCCTGTCTGTGAATGCCTACATCAATAACTACTGCCCCCTCACGCACATAGGAAGCATCGATAAACTTAGGCTTTCCTATGGCTACTACAAGTATATCCGCACGCTTTGTTACTTCTTTGAGATCCTTGGTGCGGGAATGACAAACCGTAACGGTTCCGTTCTCTCTAAGGAGAAGCATGCTCATGGGCTTTCCTACAATATTGCTGCGGCCCACAACAACGCATTCTTTTCCGGAGATCTCGATTCCGGAACGCTTGAGAAGCTGAATGACACCTGCGGGTGTGCAGCTTACAAAGCCTTTCTTTCCGATCGAGAGTTTACCTACATTGACGGGATGGAATCCGTCAACATCCTTATCGGGTGAAATGGCATCAAGAACTCTGTCCTCATCTATTCCCTTGGGAAGAGGAAGCTGAACAAGAATTCCGTTAACATCTTCTCTGGCATTAAGCTCTTCGATCAGCTCAAGAAGCTTTTCCTCGGTGGTATCTGCGGGAAGTTCATAAGATAGGGATCTTATTCCGCAATATTCGCAGGCTTTCTTTTTGTTCTTTACATATACCTGGGATGCGGGATCTTCGCCTACAAGAATTACCGCAAGAGTAGCGGTTATACCTTGTGCAAGAAGCTGAGCGGTGCGGGCTTTGATCTCATCCTTTACTGCCTGTGATATTGCTTTTCCGTCTATAATCTGTGCCATTTCATTACCTCTGTTTTCGGTGCTTTAGAACAATCCTGTGATTTTTCCGTCATCATCCACATCAATCTTATATGCAGCGGGTGACTTGGAAAGTCCGGGCATAGTCATGATATTTCCGGTAAGTACAACCACAAATCCTGCGCCTGCACTTACATATACTTCTCTTACGTTAAGAGTAAATCCAGAAGGACGACCAAGGAGATTAGGATCATCCGACAGGCTGTACTGTGTCTTAGCCATACATACGGGAAGATTTCCGAATCCCATCTCTTCGATCTTCTTGATCTGCTTTGCAGCTGATGAAGCTATGGAAACATCCGCAGCTCCGTAAATATTCTTTGCAACGGTCTCGATCTTCTCGGTGATGGAGAGCTCATCAGCATAAATAGGCTTAAATGATGCTTTTCCGCTCTCTGCCTCTTCGATGACCATCTGAGCAAGCTCGCATCCGCCTTCTCCGCCCTTTTCCCATACTCTGGCAACGGACATACGGCAGTTCTTGCTCTCGCAATACTCTTTGATAAATGCGATCTCGGCATCGGTATCGGATACAAATGCATTGAGAGCGACGACAACAGGAAGTCCGTAGGACTGGATATTCTCAATATGCTTTCCGAGATTCTCGATACCGGATTTCAGGGCATCAAGATTTTCATTTGAAAGTTGATCCTTGGGAACTCCGCCGTTATACTTAAGCGCTCTTACGGTTGCAACGAGAACTACCGCATCAGGCTTAAGGCCTGCCTGTCTGCACTTGATATCAAAGAACTTCTCAGCTCCGAGATCTGCTCCGAATCCTGCCTCGGTGATGCAATAATCTGCAAGTTTAAGAGCGGTTCTGGTAGCGATAACGGAATTACATCCGTGAGCAATGTTTGCAAAAGGTCCGCCGTGCACGATTGCAGGTGTATGCTCAAGAGTCTGGATCAGATTGGGTCTGATGGCATCCTTGAGAAGTGCGGTCATTGCTCCGACTGCCTGAATATCTCCTGCGGTAACGGGATTTCCGTCAAGATCATAAGCTACGATTATTCTGGAAAGTCTTGCTTTGAGATCCTTAAGATCCTCAGCAAGGCAAAGGACTGCCATGATCTCGGAAGCAACGGTAATTACAAAATGATCTTCTCTAACGAAACCGTCCGACTTGGAACCAAGGCCGACAACGATATTTCTGAGAGCCCTGTCGTTCATATCCATACATCTCTTCCATACTACGCTTCTGGAATCGATTCTCTTCACATTGCCCTGCTGGATATGATTATCAAGAAGTGCGGCAAGAAGGTTATTTGCAGCGGTTATTGCATGGAAATCACCCGTGAAATGAAGGTTAAGATCTTCCATGGGTACAACCTGTGCCATTCCGCCGCCTGCAGCACCACCCTTTATTCCGAAACAAGGTCCGAGTGAAGGCTCTCTGAGAGCTATGATTGCTTTTTTATTCAGCTTGGCAAATGCTTCTCCGAGTCCTACGGTAACAGTGGTCTTACCCTCTCCTGCGGGAGTGGGATTGATTGCTGTTACGAGAATAAGTTTTCCGTTTTTATTGGATGCGATCTCCTTAAGGCTCTCATCGGTAAGCTTTGCTTTGTACTTACCGTAAAGTTCCAGAGATTCGGGATCTATCCCTGCTCTGGAAGCAACCTCTGTAATGGGGAGCATTTCGCAGCTCTGTGCAATTTCGATATCTGATCTCATTTTTTCATCCTGCCTCAAATATATTTATTCTGATTTTTCCTGTGATGCCAGAAATGCTTCAAACATCTCTTCAGTCATCAGAATCTCTCTGGGTTTTGTTCCCTGCTCGGGACCTACCACGCTGTAATCCGCAAGCATATCCATGATTCTGGCGGCGCGGTTAAATCCTATCTTGAGAATTCTCTGAAGATAACCTATAGAAGCTTTACCGCTTCTGATAATGTATCTTCCGGCTTCGGGTAAAAGCTCATCTCCGAATACGGATGATGAACCCGACGAAGACGATGAAGAAGAATTATTGGAAACAACGGATTCGTTACCTGCTTCAATATCAATAATGGTCTTCTTCAGATCATTAATTCCATCGGCACCTTCAAGAGGATTATGGAACGCGGGATCCGCGCTGATACCTCTGAGATATCCGGTAACCTTGGATACTTCTTCATCCGATACAAAAGCGCCCTGAAGTCTTTCGGGCCTCATTTTGCCCTGGGGATAAAAGAGCATGTCTCCTTTACCGAGAAGCTTCTCCGCACCTACGGAATCAAGAATGGTTCTTGAATCAACACCGCTGGACACCGCAAAAGCGATACGGCTGGGCATATTTGCCTTGATAAGACCTGTAATGACATCAACCGAGGGACGCTGGGTTGCAACAATCAAGTGCATTCCCGCAGCTCTTGCCAGCTGAGCCAGACGGCAGATAGATTCCTCTACCTCCTTGGCAGCTACCATCATAAGATCCGCAAGCTCGTCAATAATAATAACGACTCTGGGCATCTTACGAAGTGCGGGTGCTAAAGATTCGGTCTCTTCATGTCTGTCCACATCCTCGGGCTCTCTTCTTCCGGCATTAACATCCTCGACATACTGGTTGTAGCCTTCGATGTCTCTTACGCCGCGGTCCGCAAAAGCCCTGTATCTTCTCTCCATCTCTTTGACGGACCATTTAAGCATCTCGGATGCAGCCTTGGGCTTGGTCACTACATCAAAAGGAAGATGAGGTATCTTGTTATAAACCTTAAGTTCAACTACTTTGGGGTCAACCATTATGAGCTGAACATCTTCAGGCGAACACTTATAAAGAATACTCAGGATAAGTGTGTTTATACATACCGATTTTCCGGAACCCGTAGTACCTGCTATAAGTACATGGGGGAATTTTGCTATGTTTGCAACAACAGTTTTTCCTTCGATATCTTTGCCTACGGCAAAAGAAAGAGGGTCCTTGGATTTCTTGTATTCCATGCTGGATAACAGATCTCCGAGGAAAACCGCAGTTGCGGAAGAATTGGGAACTTCTATTCCGATAGCACTCTTTCCGGGAATGGGTGCTTCAATTCTGATATCCGTAGCAGCAAGTGCCATCTTGATCTCATCCGAGAGACCGACGACTCTTGAAAGCTTGGTTCCCTGACTTACGGTGAACTCATATCTGGTGACTGTAGGTCCCTGACTGTATTCACCCATCTCGGCTTCTATACCGAATGATGCAAGCGTCTGAATAAGTTTACTCTGAACATCCCGTATCTCAGCCTGAGCATCCCTCTTGGATGATCCGCTCTTTTTCAGATAATCAAGACTGGGGGCTCTGTAGACAAATTTCGCATTTCTCTTAACGGGAGCCTTACGAACGGATGCAGGCGCAATGCTTTCCGTGGAATTCTCCGCAGCACTGTCCGGTGCCTGAACTGTCTTTTTAAATTCCGGAGGAGCGGGCATGTCGGGAATCTCTGTGTCCGCATCTTCGGGAACATATTCTTCATGTGCTCCGGTAACTCTGATCTTATGATCCGAATTTACCTTTACTCTCTCGAAAGAAGGCTCGTTATCTTCAAAGGATCCGGTATCATCATATGATTCTTCGGCAGCTGCGGAAGATGATGCTCCGGGACGCTTTGCGGGATCATACCACGTACCCCTTGCGTCATTTTCCTCATATTCTTCAGCATCATCTTCAGGCTCATACTCGCGATAACTCATCTCGTGCATCTCGCCCGTGTGATGTTCATCAAACATGGATCTTCTTTCGGGAGCTTTACGCGCAACCAGGATTTCTTTGGCATCCTCGGTTTCTTCCTTTACCTTCCTGCCGGCTTCCTTCTTAAGCCTTTCTTCTTCGGTGCGCTTTTTAAAATTGTTTTTCCAATTCTCCAGACCGTCCGATACTGCAGAAAGTGTATCCTTCTTCTTGGAATCGCGCTCCTTGCGCATTTTCTCGGTTACGGTAAGAGCCTCTCTGGGGCCGTCGTCCTGCTCGCCTTCATAAGGAATAAGCTCTCCGCCCGAAGAGTTGTCGGGAAGTTCGGGAAGTCTTTCACTTTCTTCAAGCGCAAGGCGTCTTTCTTCTCTTCTGTCCTTCTGATTGTTTATGAACTCTCCGGTTCGGTCGGATGCGTTCAGGATGATCTGTTTAAACAGATTAGTAAAAAACTGTCTGTTAATCGCGAAAAGACTGAGTACAAGAACCAGGAGACATATTATTATGCAACCCGCGGTTCCGATGTTTTTATTCAGCGCATAGGAAAGGCTTCCTGCGATAACACCGCCGCCCTTTTTACCTTCGGCGCAAAGTTTGTACAGCTCACCGGTATTGTATTCCGCCATGGATTTTGATACCTTACCTGCCATGTCGGCAAAAATACCGAAAATCAAAAACAAAGCTGAAGCACCGGTCATCCTGATGGGAAGAATCTCATCAGATTCGTTAAAGAACATGTACCAGAAGACCATTCCGGCTATAAATACAGGTGCGATAAAACCGGTAAAACCGAAAGCACCGAAAAGTACCGAAGCGATGGTATCGCCGAAAGATCCGCAGGTTCCGAATGCACAAAGCGTAAGGAAAATTGCCGCTCCGGCGACTATCACCGATACAAGAATCCTTGAAGATCCGTCATCGTCGTACTCTTCTCTGGGAGAACGTCCGCGGGATGCAGATGAAGATCTGTTTCCCTGACGTGATCCGTTGCCCGCATTTCTGCCGGATGAAGAAGGTCTTCTTTGAGGAGATCTTGAATTGTTAACATTGTTACGTGATGCCATTTAAACGATAAATCCTTTAAATATCAAAATCATCATCATCCGAGATCTTGATGTCGTAATCCATCTTGTCGTTCGTAAGATCAACATCATATTCCATGGGATGATGTTCTGTTTTACGTGCGGGATGAGGAATGGGGTTTTCCAGCATCACAGCACCATTTGCCGCAACCTCGGGTACATGAGGCTGCTCCTTAACAGACTCTTTATGGACAGGCTGCTGGGCAGTCTTTTCTTTTTCAGGTACTTTAATGTCTTCTGCTTTTGCAGCATCGACAGCTTTTTCCTTCTCGGCAAGTTTGGTTCTTTCAGCGTACTGCTGAGCCCATGCACCGGGTCTTCTTCTGTACTCGGGTCTTAACTGAGGCTTCTTGTAAGGAACATAAGCTGAAGTTTTCTTATCACCCTCTGCTGCATTGGAAGAACCTTCATTTTCGGGTGAATCCTTAAGTGCTACACCGATATTCTGTGTGGGAGCCGTTACTGTCTCATCCTTCTGAACACCGAGTGCTCCACCCACGCCCTGAGGAGGCGGAGTCTGAATAACAGGTTCCTGAGACTTATTGAGACCGACCTGTGAAGAATCGCTCAAAGGCTGAATATTCCTTACGCCGGGTGTCATATAATCAGCCGAATTAACAACGGGAGGTGCAAGATTGATTCCTGCAGTTGCAGATCCCTGCGCTGCCTGCGGCTTCGGTGTAGATATATTTACGGAATCAAATCCCTGATTGAGATCGGGCTGAGTAAGTTCCTGAGAAGGTGCATCATCATGGGATTGCTCTTCTGCAGCCTTAGGTGCAGCCTCGAAAGATCCCGCTTCAAGTGCATCCATGTCATCTGCGGAAAAGTTTCCTGAATCAAGTTTCTTGGGAACATATCCTGCTTCAGGAACGGCAACTTCGTTGTCATACATCTCCGCACTTGCTTTGAATACATCACCTGTAATCTTATCAGGGAACAGTTCTCTGAAAGAAACACCTGCAAGAAGTGCGCAGATCATAAAAAACACTTCTCTTCCGTCATTCTCCAGATAAGTAAGTCCTAAGTTATTTATCAGGATTATCACGATAGCGGAAAGCGTAAGTATGGATCTTGAATCATCGAATGAAAGGAAACATGCAAATATGCTAAGTGCTCCCAAAACAGCAAGTACGGTAACTTCTCCGTAGGAAGTCATATAAGAGAATCCCAGTGAGATATTGCCCGAAGGAGTATAAAGCCTTCCGATGCTGCCAAGAATATTTGCGGGATTTGATGAACTCATAAACGAGTCAACAAAGATCAGTACAACAAATCCAAACACAACGGAGATCAGTGCAAAAAGCATCTTCCTGAATCTCAGTGAAAACTCCTCCTCTTCACCCACGGAGTTAAAAAGAATACCGAAGATAAAAGGAATAAGTGCAAGTCCGCATATATCGCCATAAATACAAACTGCGGTGAGTATGCCGGATATCAGGTAACTTAAGAATTTTCCGCGGGTTGCGGGAACTGCGAAAGAAATCGCAAAAAGAGTGATACAGATAAGCAGAAATTCAAGATTTCTGGAGCTTAAAGTAAGTGCTTCATGAACCGAGAATCCGGAAATGGTCCAGAATCCGGCAAACATAAGGGCAGGAATCATGCCCAGCATCTTGCGAAATGCAGCAAAACCGAAAAGGACCGCAATGATCTGAAGGGCAATATTAAAAATTGCAGCCACAAAAATCCTGTTCCCAAACAGGAAAAAAATCCCGTGAAGAGCTGACAGATACCAGTCGTCACAGGGGTGAACTATATGTTTGACCTGCTCTCCCGTCACTTTCGCAAGCTCAAAATAAGCAGTACCTCCAAGGCCGTTCCACATGTAGGAAAGGACCCTGAAAGCAATAGAAGCTATTAGAAGAACAATGAAAACGGCTAAACCGATAACATTTCCTTTTTCTGATATCGCCTTAAACTTGTCGGACATCTCCGTGTAAGAGAGAAGCTTTTTAAAGACAAGCCCCAGGAGGATCATGACTGCAAACGCCACGAGACCCGGCAGATAGGAGTAACCTAACCCCTGAGCCGCATCCATTATAGCTATAATGGAAACGGCACTGGCGAGTAATGCGTATATAACATACAGAACATAAGAAAACTTAGTCTTGCTCAGAGTCATTTGTCAAAACCTTTTCAATGTTATATCTGGGTCTGTGCTTTACCTCAATGTAGGTCTTGCCGACATATTTACCTACAAGTCCGATGGCCAGGAGCTGTAATCCGCCAAGGAACCAGATGGATATGATCAGCGAAGTCCAGCCGGGTTCAACATTTCCCGTAAAATATGAAACAAGAGCATAAACAAGTGCAATAAACGACAGGAACAAACAAGCTATACCCGCGGTAAGTATAAGATCTATAGGGCGGGTCGAGAATGAGGAGATTCCGTCAAAAGCAAGTGCAAGCATCTTCTTAAGGGGGTACTTGGATACTCCGGCAGCTCTTTCTTTTCTGTCATAATAAACACAGTCGGTCTTGTAACCTATAAGGGGCACGATTCCCCTGAGGAAAAGATTGTACTCGTGATAGTTCTCGAATTCATTCAGTGCTCTCGCGCTCATGAGTCTGAAGTCCGCATGATTGTATACGGTCTTAACTCCCATCTTCGCCATGAGCTTATAGAATGACTGAGCTGTGAATCTCTTGAAGAAAGTATCGGTCTTTCTCTCTTTACGGACACCGTACACTATCTCGCATCCTTCATGATACTTATCAACCATCTCCTCGATAACGGCTACATCATCCTGAAGATCCGCATCGATGGAAACGGAAATATCACACATTGAAGCTGCGGTAAAAAGTCCTGCGGTAAGTGCGTACTGATGACCGACATTTCTGGCAAGCTTTACACCGAATATCCGATTCGGGAACTTGGCATGCTCTTCTTCTATGAGCTCCCAAGTTCTGTCCTTACTTCCGTCGTTTACGAAAAGCACGTAACTGTCGTCGGAAATCTTCTTCTTGGCAATAAGGTCATCCAAAACTCCTCTTAAAGCTTCGGAAGACATACCGAGTACTTCTTCTTCGTTATAACAGGGAACAACAATTGCAAGACGTTCCATAAATACCTCTTTTTCTACCCCTGGGTTTAATATCACTCGTCCCAGTTGTGATAAACGTTCTGAACGTCATCATCCTCATCAAGGATATCGAGAATTCTCTGGAGGAGCTTGATATCGTCTTCATTGGTAAGCTCAACATAGTTCTGAGGAATCATGGTAACCTCTGCGCTGAGCATGGGGATTCCGGCATCAAGGAGCTTCTTGTTGACCTCATCGAATGCATCGGGATCGGTAAGGATCTCATAGCTGTCTTCTTCTTCGTTGAAGTCCTCAGCGCCTGCATCAAGTGCGGTCATCATGAGATCATCGGCAGACATATCAATTTCTTCTTTGTCGATGATGATCTGTCCCTTCTTGTCAAACATGAAAGATACGCATCCGGGAGTTCCGATATTGCCGCTTCCCTTTGTAAATGCTGCTCTTACATTGGCTGCGGTACGGTTCTTGTTATCAGTAAGGGTATCAACGATGATTGCGATACCGCTGGGACCGTATCCTTCGTAAGTGATATATTCGTAGTTAACGTTTCCGCCTTCACCGGCAGCCTTTTTGATACCGCGCTCGATGGTGTCGTTAGGCATATTATTGGCCTTAGCCTTGGCTATAACGGTAGCAAGCTTGAAGTTATTGTTGGGGTCGGGGCCGCCCTCTTTAACTGCGACAGCGATTTCACGGCCGATAATGGTAAAGATCTTACCTTTTGCGGCATCGTTCTTTTCCTTCTTATGCTTGATATTGGCGAATTTTGAATGTCCTGACATACTATAAACCTCTCGTTTTTATTTCTTAAATTTATGCAATCAATATATTTTATCATTTCGGGCCTTTTTAGTAAAGAAATCGATTCCCTTACTAGGTTGAGCTCAAGGCCAAAACGGGACTGCCGTGAAGGGTGTAGACTCTGGGGATTCTGGAGCCGATAAGGCATACAAGCTCATAATTAAACCTGCCGGACTTTTCGCCCAGTTCTTCGGCGGAAATGTGCTCATCTCCGTCAAATCCCAGAAGTGTTACCGTCTCGCCCTCTTTTACATTATCAAGGGCGGAAACATCTATCATAAACTGGTCCATGCATACTCTGCCCAAAATGGGACATCTTTTGCCTCTGACAAGGACCTCTCCCTTTCCCGAAAGCTGTCTGGGATAGCCGTCACCGTATCCAAGGGGCACAGTGGCCACCATCATCTCCTTCTCGGCGGTAAAGGTTCCTCCGTAACTGATGCTCTGGCCGGGGCATACTTTCTTCACATAGGTTATATGCGAGAAAAGACTGAGAACAGGCTTCAGATTTATATCAGTCTCCGTGGGAACTTCATCCGAAGGCTTGAGGCCGTACATGGTTATACCTGCTCTGACCGCGTCCATATAGGAATCGGGGAGTTCCAGAATGGCAGCCGAATTCGAGATATGGGCTATGGGGATAACAGCTCCTGCTTTCTCGGATATGTCTCCTAAAAATTTCTTAAAGATAGCTACCTGCTCAAGAGCGGATCTCTTATCGGTCTCATCGGCTCTGGCCATATGGGTAAATATGCCCTCCACGATGATATTGGGAGCATCCAGAGTCTGCCTTACGAAATCTATACCGGATTTATCGGGATTTACGCCTATCCTGCCCATTCCGGTATCAACAGCTATATGAACAATGGCATTTTTCCCAATCATTGCCGCTGCCCTGGAAAGTTCCTGAATGGTATCCTTGCGGAAAACAGTGATCCTGACATCATTTTTGATAAGCTCGGGATAACTGTAAGGAAAAGTATAGCTGAGAACCAGAATATCCTTCTTAATTCCCTCTGCCCTTAGCTCCATGGCTTCCTCTGCCGTGGCAACGGCATATCCCTTAACGTATGAAACGCTTTCAAGAGCCTTGGCTATGGGAATGCTTCCGTGTCCGTATCCGTTGGTCTTAATAACGGCATACATCTTGGTATCGTTTCTGAGCAGTGAATGCATTGCATCCATGTTGGAGATAACGGCATCCAAATCCACATATGCGACACCGCGTTTATATGTCAGAATACATTCGTCTATCTGATCTTTAGTCTGAACCCACATAATATTCTCTCGGGACCGTAAAATCAGTCCTTTTTATCCTCACTGTTTTTCTCTGCAGCGATTTCTTCGGCAGTTCTGGGATGTTTATCCTCAGGGTTATAACGCATATCAAACAGATCAACCACATCAGCTCCGAAAATATCGTGCATGTATTTGTATATTTCGTGATTCTTGGCTTCTTTTTCCTGCTTTCGGATTAGATTTTTCTTGAGTTCTATACGAATGTTTCTGATCCATTCCTCAAGTTCGTCTATATCATCCGTGTTTTCCTGCATCGTGTCATAGCAATGTTCCATGGTGATGCAAAGAAGCTCTTTATTTACTTCATCGATCATACGGGGAAGATCCATTATCTCTTCCTCGTACTGGTCGAGTTTATCGTTACATTCTTTTAAAAGGCGCTTGTTTTCTTCGATTTTGGACGCAGCTTCATCCGAACCGCCCTGTTGTTCATCCATGAGTGAAACGATCTCATCCATAAGGCGGCGCTTTACTTTTTTGATTTCCCTTGTCTCGGTATTGACCTTACCCTGGCGCTTTAACAGATCATTGAGCCTCTTCTCGGGATCTTTTATATCCTCAAATCCGACTTTTCCGAGAAGGTGATACCATTTGTTGTCCAAAGTAAGGGCGGGAACATCTTTACCCTTAAGTGAGAGCTCAAATTCGTCTTTTTTATCCTGTCCCGAATGTTTAGCCATTGTTTACCCGGAATTACTTTCCGCTGTTATTTTCATTGTAACTTGAAATGTTATATGAAAGCTTCATCAGTGAATCTGACAGATGTACGTTTTCAACCTGCACATATTCAGGCAGATCCAGATCCACATGGGCAAAGTTCCAGATTGCCCTGATACCGTTATCGACCAGAACTTTGGAAACCGGAACGGCACCTTCCTTGGGGATGGTAAGCACCGCTATGTCTATACTGTTATTCCTGATAAAAGAAGGAAGTTCTTCCATAGGCATTACTTTAACGCCTCTGACCTCGGTTCCGATCAGCTCGGGAGCCTTGTCGAACATCCCCTTCAGGATAAATCCTCGTTTTTCGAAGTTAAGGTAACCGCCAAGAGCCTTTCCCAGGTTTCCCGCTCCGATAATTATAAAGTTATACTGGTGCTCCAACCCGAGTATCTTACTGATCTCGCTGTAGAGATAGTCTACATTGTATCCGTATCCCTGCTGGCCGAAGCCGCCGAAATTGTTGAGATCCTGACGAATCTGGGATGCGGTGACCTTCATGAGGACGCTGAGTTCGGAGGATGAGATCCTCTCCACATTTTTATCCTTAAGCTCCCCGAGATAACGCAGGTATCTGGGTAATCTTCCTATAACCGCCTGGGAAATATCTTTATCCAAAACACACCTCCGCAGCCTTAAATTTGGCCATAAAAACCTTAAAAATAGACTCCGAACATTAATTGCACATATATACAAGATTTTACAACTTATGTTAAAATATTGTCAATTCTACAGGGGTAGTAATAAGAGAAAGAAGTCTATGTTATTAAGCGTCAACAATATTTCAAAAGAATTTGAAACAGGCCCAATTTTATGCGGGGTTTCTTTTAATGTGGAAAGAAGACAGAAAACGGCTCTTGTAGGATCCAACGGATCCGGAAAGACCACTCTTCTGCGTATTATAACCGGTGAATCGGAACCCGATACGGGAATTGTCACCTATGAGAAGGATTCATCCTTCGGATACCTGTCCCAGGAGGGGACTTTTTCAGGCGGAGGAACTATTTTCGAAGAGATGCTCCTTTGCAGATCCGAGCTGGTCAAGATGGAGGAAGATCTCCGCTCTTTGGAAGCTCAGATGGAGGGTGCGGATGACGTAAGTGCGATCTGCGAGAGGTACGAAAAGCTTCGCACGGAATTTGATCTTAAGGGCGGCTATACTTTCCGATCCGAAATAGTCGGCGTACTCAAAGGTCTCGGATTTTCGGAGGATGATTTTGACAGAAAAGCATCCACTTTATCGGGAGGCCAGAAAACCCGAGCTGCACTTGGTGCGATACTTGTTAAAAAGCCCGACCTGATAATACTAGACGAGCCCACAAACCATCTTGATATGAATTCCGTCATCTGGCTTGAAGGATATCTGAGTTCTTATGACGGAGCCGTATTAATAGTCTCCCACGACAGATACTTCCTGGATAAGATCGCAGATACAGTTTTGGAGCTTGAAAACACCCATGTAAATTCATACAAGGGCAATTATTCCGATTATGCCGCCAAGAAAAAAATGCTTTTCGAAGCTCAGATGAAGGCATATATCAATCAGCAGCAGGAAATCAAGCATCAGGAAGAAGTTATAGAAAAGCTTAAGAGCTTTAACAGGGAGAAATCCATAAAGCGTGCCGAAAGCCGTGAAAAAGCTCTTGAGAAGATCGAGGTTCTGGACAGACCGGAAGTCATATCCAATGAGATAAATCTGAGATTCAAACCCTCAAAGGTTCCGGGAAACGATGTCCTTACAGTTGAGAATCTGTCCAAATCCTTCGACGGACATACTCTTTTTAAAGACATGAACGTGGAGATCAAACGCGGTGAACATGTCTGCATAATCGGAGACAACGGAACCGGCAAGACCACATTCCTGAAAATACTTAACGGACTGGAGACTTCGGATACAGGTTCATTTAAGTGGGGAACCAATGTAGAGACCGCTTACTACGATCAGGAGCATCTGGTCCTGAATCCCGAGAATACCATTTATGATGAGATCTCGGACGAGCACCCCGATATGACCATCACTCAGATCAGAACCGTGCTTGCTGCATTTCTTTTTACGGACGACAGCGTATATAAAGAGATAAAGCTTCTGAGCGGCGGTGAAAAGGGACGTGTAAGCCTTGCGAAGCTCATGCTCTCCGATGCCAATTTCCTGATCCTGGACGAGCCCACAAACCATCTGGACATCACCACCAAGGAGATTCTTGAGCAGGCTCTGTCGGAATTTGAAGGAACAATAATCTGCGTATCCCACGACAGATATTTCGTGAACAAGATATCTACCAGGATCATTGAACTTCACGAAGGTTATTTCGATAATTACATCGGAAATTACGATTACTATCTGGAAAAAAGAGAGGATGTCAGAAAGGCGAGTGATGTCCACAGAGATACCGTAAGCCCATCTTCCGCTTCTTCCGATACAGCAGCGGTCCCTTCTGCGGAAAGTGACAGTGCCGCAGACTGGAAAGCACAGAAAGCACAGGCAGCGGAAGCAAGAAAGAAAGCAAACGATCTCAAGAAATGTGAGGACAGGATCACAGAGATTGAAAACGAACTTTCGCTCCTTGAGAGCAAAATGGCTGAACCCGATGTTGCAACAAGTCCTTCCAAGCTGAATGAACTTGTAAAAAAACAAAACGAGCTAAGTTCCGAACTCGAAAAGCTAATGGAAAAATGGGAAGCCTTAAATTAAGGGCGGAAAAGAAGCCAGGTATGATGATATGACGTATACCTCACTTATTCAGGAATTCGTCATGACCGATAAGCAAAAAGTATTTCGAACAGTTTAAGTAAACTAAAAGGAGCAGCAAAGGCTGCTCCTTTACTATTGTCATATTTTAACCGGTTTCCTGCACAGGATCGCATAAGAGATCAGACAGCACATGATAAGCACGGCACAACTGATCATTTTGTCGGACACGGCAGTTTTATAATATCCCGACAGATTAAATGTTGCCGTTATCGGATGGAAATCACTCATAAGCCCTCTGAAAAACATCGCTGCAAAAGAATACACCTCGGCAAGAATAAGTGATATCCAGTACCCTTTTTTGATGACCGCAACTATGGTGATTATCGGTGCTACCGCAAAAACAACTCCTATCCCCGTAACAAGATACATCGCAAAATATTCAAATATACCTGATGCAGTCAATCCTGATGCATGAAGAAGCACCTCTACTCCCAAGGCAAGGATGAACAATACAAGATAGACCGACACTCCGAACACACAGGTGACAAACAATTTGGATAAAACCATCTTCGGTTCATCTACCGGGATCATCCTCAAATGTTTCAAAGTATCAAATCGGTCCTCCCTGCAGATCGTGTAACTTCCGAAAAGCGTAATAATGGCGGGAAGAACAAAAAGTGTTCCGAGGGACTGAACCGCCGTCAGATACCAGTAAGGATTCTCGATATATTTTACATCGCCATAACTGAACTGTCCCTGGGCAAAGACAATAAATATGATCAGAAAGATCGTAAAAACCGCGATCCATATTATTTTAAGACGATGCATCTTTTTAAACTCCGCCCAAATAAGATCTTTCATATAATCATTTCCTCTTATTCAAAATAAAATTCATAAGGCAAATAAAGATCACACACCACACAAGCACGCATGTCACCGAAGCAGGATAACTGAATACCTGATTCAGGGTAACACCCGGAACATCTTTCATCCAGATGGCAGTCATACTCGATATGGGATGAATGTAGGCATTTACCATGAGCAGGATAAACCCGACAAAGACATAAAGTATCGTCGCACAAACCGGAAAGATATAACTGTCAAATATAAATGCAACGCACTGTATCGGTATCATCGCAGTTGCAGTAAGTAAAGATATCTGAATACTTTTTACAAACACAAATCTTAACTCATCCGGTCCGGGAACTATCAGATGAGTACAGACTCCGGCAAGGTACGAGACAAGAAATGTGGCGATCATATAAATTAACGACAATAATAAAACAAGAACAAATTTACTGATAAACAGTTTTCCGGTTCGTACCGGAATGATATAAAGCTGTTTTAAGACATCGTTTTGTTTTTCCTCAAATACCAGCATGATGGAAAATACACCGAGTATTATCGGAAGAATCAGCCATGATGTATAACTGAAGATCGTCATTTTAAAAAACTGCATGGCAGGGACTTCATCACTTCCGCTTGAAAAATAAATGAAGCCGATAGCCGGCATTACGATCGTAGAAACAAGTATAAGCGCTACTATCTTGTTTCTGTGAAGCTTGCTGAATTCTACTGCGATCAGATTAAGCAATACCTTCCCCTCCCGTAATTTCCCTGAAGTAATCCTCGAGAGTTTTATTGCATGATGCAGAACTCAATACGTCAATTCCGTTTTCAATTATCGCTTTGTTGATCTCAGACATATTGACGGATTCTTCGAAAAGATGGATCACATTGTTATCAAGAACAGAGTAATCGCTGATCTTGAATCTGTTTTCAAGAATGGAAATGGTCTTCAGTGCATCCGATACCTGAAGGGCGAAGTATGAACCGGTTTTCTTTTCCAGTTCTTCCATGCTTTCTTCTTCAAGAAGAACTCCCTTATGTATGATACCGATATCATCGGCAAGCAAAGCAATCTCCGAAAGGATATGGCTGGAGATAAGAATGGTCTTATTACTCTCCTCACAAAGCTTTTTCAGAAACTCTCTGACCTCGGCAATACCTATCGGATCAAGTCCGTTCGTAGGTTCATCAAGGATAAGCAACTCGGGATCATGCATGATCGCATTTGCTATACCCAGTCGCTGTTTCATTCCGAGAGAATATTTAGCAAAAGTCTTTTTATCGGCATAAGGAAGTCCGACCACTTCAAGTGCTTTCTTAACCGTATCCTTTTCCTTAAGTCCGCGAAGTCTCGCAAATATTTCCAGGTTTTCTGTTCCGGTAAGATTGGGATAGAAACCCGGAGTTTCGATTATGGCACCTATTCTTGATAAGATCTTTTTATCATATTGTGCTACAGCATTTCCGAATACACTGATATCTCCCGAAGTCACGGATGTAAGACCGAGTATCATTTTCATGATCGTGGTCTTACCTGCTCCGTTTCTTCCGAGCAGACCGTAAATCTTACCTTTCCTCAGATGAATGCCGACATCATTAACGACTTTAACTCCGTCGTACTCCTTGGTAAGGCCATTCGTTTCAATTACGTATTCACTCATTCTAAGTCTCCTTAATCCGTCAGCTTTGTTCAGCCCATACTCCGGCATAAAAACCGCCTCCTGTAACAAGCTCGTCATGTGATCCGCGTTCTACTATCCGTCCCTTGTCCAGATAATATATCCTGTCGGAATCCTTAATGGTTGAAAGCCTGTGTGATATGACTATCTGTGTGATCTCGGATTCCTTCAGTTTGCGATAAATATTCTTTTCCGTCAGGGCATCAAGCTGACTGGTTCCTTCATCAAATATCACTATCTCGGGTCTGCCGATCAATGCCCTTGCTATCGCAAGCCTCTGCCTTTGACCGCCGGAAAGATTCTTTCCGTTTTCTCCGATCAGAGTGTTATACCCCATCGGCATGCTTTCAACCTCATCGGACAGCCCTGCAAGGAATGCTGCCCTTTTAACATCTTCCATTCCGAAACGTCCCGAAATATCAATATTGTTTCTTATGGTTGAATTAAAGAAATAGGTATCCTGTAATACCATACCTATCTTCTTTCTGTACTCACCTATAAGAAGATCACTTATCTTATATCCGTTTATCCTGATCTCTCCCTGCTTAAGATCGTATAAACCGAGAAGCAGTTTTATGATCGTAGATTTCCCGCTACCGGTTTTTCCGACAAACGCTATCTTCTCACCGCGATGAATATCAAAGGAAATATCGGACAGAATGTTTTTTTCGGATGACGAGTACTCGAAGGAAGCATTATTAACGGATATAAGATCAACTCTTTCACCCGCATCGATATCACCGGTTGTTTCGGGATCCGTATAATAGATCTCCATAAGCCTACCGATGACTGTCTTCACATATACCGCATCATTAATGTCATAGATAACCGACATAAGCGGTTCGATAAAATACGAAGATAATGATATGTAAGCTACCAATCCTCCGAGCGTAAGTGCACCTGAGCTTACATACACGGAACCGAAAGCAAGAAGAAGGATGGTTGGCATCAGTTTGATACTCATCAATACGCTCTGAAACAGATTATTGAAACGTTCTTTGCCCAGACCGTCATACTTCTGTTTAAAAAACAGGCATGTCCATCTGTTGTAAATATCTTCCCTGTAATCGGATCCTTTGACCATGATCATATTTTTGATGATATCCAGCAAAAAAGTACCGGTCATCTCCTGATCCGCTATGTTATCGTTTATAAGCCTCTGCATTTTCTTCATGCAAAATCCAAAAAAGATCATTTGCACGAGGGCAATGATAAGTACGATAAAAAACAATCCCGGCGACAATACAAACATTACCGTGCCGAAGATGATCACCGATAACCCGTCTATGACAGCGGAATTCAAAATCTTTACGATCATATCCTTGATCGTGGCTATATTATTGACCCTGCTGAGAAGATCTCCCGAAGCCCTCGTATCAAAAAAACTGAGTTTGGCTTCGAAAAGTTTACCGACCACTTTTTTGGAAAGTCTCTCCCAAAAACCGAAAGATACTTTCAGGAAGATATTATTTCTTATGTAACTAAGCAGGCCGTACAGGCATAATGTAGAAACGCCGAAAGCCAGCAGTTTGGGCAGACTGATATTCGTAATATTATCAACGGAGTATCTGACGATAAACGGTATTATCAGACTGCACAACTGAACAGCCACGGTCATTAATATACCGAGTGCAAAGCTTCTGTACTCTTTAAAATTTTCAAGAACTACACCTGTAACACTTTCGCTATAATGTTTCTTTTTACAGAAATCATCAGACGGCATAACGGTTATGAATATTCCGGAAAAGTCACGCATAAAACCTTCTTTGGAAATCTTCCGTCTTCCTTTTTCGGGATCGACTACCGTAACATGATCGCGCGATATACTTTCAAGAACAATGAAATGGTTATTATTTTGCAATACCATTATCGGAGCCACTTGTCTGTAATCATCAAAGAACTTATAAACATCAGCTCTGAATGCTTTACAGACAAGGCCCATTTTTTCACCGACTGAAATGATATCTTTGATCGAAGTACCGTTTCGTGAAGAAAGAAAACATTTACCCAGCTGATGCAGCGGTATATTATTCCCATAATAATGCAGCATCATCGTAAGACAGGCCGCACCACAATCGGTTTCCGATGTTTGTCTGACAAGAGGCACTCTCTTAAACGCTTTCACGATCACACTCCCAAATACTCAAGTGACAATACAGAAGGTATTGTGTTATCGAATACACGCAAGAATTCATATCCGATTCCCGAAAGACCGAGCATAAAACCATCCGTTGTATTCTGCCCCGGGACGCCGCACTTGAATTCCATCTTTTCAAAATCCGGCATCATCTCATCAATGTATGAATAAATGAAATCCCTGATTTTTTCATCATGAATATGCTGATATGCATAAAGAAGGATATCCAGATTACCCATATCTCCATGGCACATGCAATGTCCTGAACCGAATCCTTTGAACATAGTGGTATTTAATGCAATCTTTAATTCATTTTCGATCTCAGACTTATCGATTTCATTATTCACATACTTAAGCATCTGTACTCTGCTAAGCAAAACACCGGCTGCGCCGTGACACCATGCTACCGGTATGATACCGTGATCAAAATTCGATTCGCCTTCAAACATTCTGATATCGGCCCAGTTTCCTTCTTTTTCAACAAAGAGTGATCTTTCGTATTTTAAAGACTTGATTGCCGCCTCATAATACCTTGCATCACCAAGAAGCTTACTCAGTTTCATAAGTGCAACAGCAATACCTGCTGCGCCGTGTGAATAACCGGCAAGCGGATTGGAAGAACATGTAGGCTTCCATAATAACATGCCCTCTTTTTCCTCAGCACTCGAAAGCAGATGATCACCGCATTCTTTAAGTATCGCCGGAATCCTGTGGTCTCCTGTAACAGTATACAGATTGATAAGCTGTAATATGCATCCCGAAGTTCCGGATACGATATCATAATCCTTATCATGAGAGATCTTTGAAGAGATCATCTCAAGAATATGATCGTATTCGGTTCTGAAATCTTCATTCAAGATCTCCCCAAGACGGATAAGAACTCCGATAACGGAAGTTTCTCCGGAAAAACCTCCGAAGGTCAACTCCCTGTCTCTTTGTTTTGTAAGTTCATAATCTTCTTTTATCGCTCTTCTGAAAGTGATTAAACCTTTCTGCAGAACATCCAGTACTTTTTCATCACGTGTTACGTGATAATTTTCTGCCATGAAAAGAAGTATTCCCGATAATCCGTTATAGAGATCCAATCCTGCAGCTTCTATGCTCCACTGAGTCTCCTTGACTCCGACAACATTTGTAACGATCCAGTTGGCTTCTTTTTTGTCATCACTGAATATCGCTTCATCAACGAGTTTCTTTCCGATATTGGTTGCAATCCTGAGTGCTTTTTGCCTGATCTCTTTTATCTCTTCTTCAAACTTCTTTTTTACGACTATGCGGCTTACCGATTCTTCTTTATCTCCCGCAAAAGAAAGATCGATAAATCTCTTTTCAACCAGATAATCTTCGGGACTCAGATTTTTGATCTTATCGACAACCAGTTCCATACAACTGAAGCGGAAAAAATCATCCACACAGCCGTATTTATTGATAACGGTTCTTTTGTGCGGATAACAGCTGAAAAACGGAACATCGCCGTTAAGCATTTCCCTTAGTTCAAAATCAGCTATGGATTCATACTTTGAGTCCGACATAGCATCTTTGTACAAAGAAGAAAAAAGCATTTCCCTGTCCAAAGCACTTCTGAGATAATCCGGATGATTGGATATATTCAGCAAAAAAGAATACTGTTGTGTATCCCTAAGGATCTGTCTGACCATAATATCGTCAAAAAGTCTCAAAAGCTGTAAAAACTCTGTTTTATTTTTCTCATCCACAAGAAGTTTATAACTGTCATAAAATCCTTTATGGATCTCATTCTTATAATCAAATACATTGATCTTTTTATCCGTAGGAGAATTACCGGAAGCGGATATCCTGGCATTACCGTATCCGATCCTGATCTCATCGGACATTGCATCCTTGATTATCGGGATCTGTATCGGAACAGTCTGATCTTCATTTCCTCCAAGTGCACTCAGATCGACCCCGTCACCGGTTTCACTGCTCCATGATAATTTCGGCAGTATTCCCACTCTTCTGACCGAGCCTTCGATAATATCGATTATCTTCTTATTTGCTCCGTCCGAAGAATCATCATCCAACCTGTTATGAAACATGGCTTCCAGATCTATAACAACAGGATCCGAACCTGAAGCAATAATATTTTCATAATGGATATCCGTTGTTCTGGTCGAATACAGAAGAAACAAAAGTACACCGACCTTGTAGAAATACCGATTCAGATCTTCTTCGGAATCACATTTCTTATTGCTGATAAACTCCATCCAACCGTAGGATTCCTTATCAAGATATGTCACGGTGTAAAGATCTGCAGTAGGTTTCTTGCTGTTATACCACTCGAGAACACGGTTAAAAGTGATATCCAGTTTCAGGGATCTGGGTTTATATATGATCTTTTTGTCATCATCAATAGTGACAATAAAAACACTTTTTCCGCCGTTATGTGAATCCGATATATTTCCGTTTATTCCGGTTATAAGTTCCGGCTTTGCACCATCGAAAAAAATCTTTCCGATCCTGGAACGATCTTTTTTGAAAGCGGTAAACAGATCGGTTATATTTCTGATCCAGTTATGAATACTGATGGAAAGAAGCCTGTACATTACAGGATATTCTTCGAGAATACTCTTTCTGTATTCTTTATCGCACAGCAGTTTTTGGGAATAATATGACATTCTTTCAACGGAAGTGTCCCCTTGCAGCATTCCCTGCTCCCTGCAAACGTTTAATTCCAGTATAAGCACCCTGTAGCAAACGGAATATAAATGACTGACAAGAATGCTCAGTACATCTTTTTCGACATTTTCCCGGTAAAGCTCAGTAAGTGCTTCTTCATTTATTCTTCCTCTGAGCATCCCTACCGAGTACTTCAAAAACGGAATCAAAAAAGCCAAAAACGGAGGATCATTTTCCAATTCACCGTTTTGGGGATTGTTCCACTTAAACTCCGGCAGAGGTTCTCGGTCGAAGCTTCCGTTTTCGATGCATTCGACAAGATTTTCCCACTCCCGAAGATCATCATTCATATCAATTAAAAATTCATGCTCGTCCAGAAGAGAAAGTACTTCATCCGTATTCTTATCCCAATACTTCTCAAGCGAAAAACCATCTTTTCCTATCAGGTTCTCCCAATATTCCTTTCTGGCTTTAGTGATATTTATATTCGAAACGGGATATCCCGAATAAGGCCTGCGTTCATAAGAAAAAGTTCCGTTTTTGTAAGCGAGTAAGTTCATAAAATTAAAACCTGCCAATATCTCATATTATGACAATCGGTAGAGATTTACGTTTCATACGTTAATCTCTACCGATCATTTTAGGGGAGTGCGATTAACAACAAACAACTGTTAAGAACGGGCACTCGGTTGTAAAGGTGCAGAAATGACCACATGAGCCATTGTTGGTATAACAATTGCAGTATGAGTTAGCGGTTCCTGCACCAACGTAGTTATCCAGCTCCATGCTCTTCAGCTCCTGAATGGAGTTACCTGCAGGATTGGAATCTACACCGGTCTTGTCCTGCAAATATACAGGAGTCTTCCATGCATTGATCTTGCTCATAACGTTTACCCCTTTCTAAAAGATTTCAAGATTATCTTGAGCAAGACCATATTATTTAAAAAAAGCATGAATTTCCCTTACATGACACAATCACGAGATTAATCGTAATAATTCAATTTAATACTCCCATGTCATGTAATGGCATGGGAGTTAAATGATCAATTTGAGGATTTATGGAAATGTAACCTGATCTTACCGGATATCTGTACTGCGATCATAAGGATTAATGTGTACATAAGCACCACCAGCAATCTCTCGCACCGAAACTGATACAAAAGCATATAGATCAAGGATATAAAAATCAGTGCATATCCCGATTTTTTCCTAAAGTTCTTTTTTTCCTCGGGTGTAAGAGGCCGGTTAATGTCTTCCACCGGTCCGATCATAAAGATAACAAAAGCTGATATTACGAATACAGCCATGTTTATCGCTAAAGGGATCGTAATGAATTTAGCCGCAAGCAGTATTGTGAAAACCACGATATTCGAAAGCACCGAACAGGCAAGGTATGAATTCAGATGAACCCCGCCCGAATATGAACGCAACAGCTGAAATACCGCCAGGAACATTACCGCCTCGGGAAGCATTCTTATTACAGAGGAGAAAACTAAGCAGATGATCAGGTTTAAACCGACTTCCAAAACAAGGTTAAACCCATATACATATACTTCCCTGACTTCTTCTCCGATCACTTTATTGATTATAAAACTATCAGTTATTTTCCTTGCCAGCTTTTCCATTTTTAGCTAAATAATCCATTACTTCATCGGGCATTTTGGGATTATGAAAGATATAAGCACAGATGTTTCCGGGATAATCATCCATCAAAATCATAATGGATTCGGCTGCTTTTTTCTGGATCTTAAGACTGACTTTTTTGAAACTTGTTTTCATATTACTACCTCCTGAAGTAAAGAATTAACCTACTAATTTGTATACCTCATGTTTCATTTCTGCAGGCTGTTGTAATAATCACGAGTTTATATGTAATTATTCCCCGGGGCAGTAAAGAAGTATCTGAGCATTGAAAATGTTATTGTTTACATCAATATCAATGCAGCCGTTATAACGGTTCACGGATTTCTTTACGGAAGCAAGCCCTAAACCATGGTTTTCCGCATCTTCTTTGGATGACAGATAATTTCCGAGATTATCCCTTATTACCCTTCCGTCATAAGGATTTAACGCATCAATAAGAAGAGTATTGTTCCTAGCGATTATCTTTAGTGTTATTACTTTTTTATCGGGATCATCGTATTTTGATACCGCCTCAATGGCATTATCCAGAATATTACCGAGGATAATGCATATATCCTCATCATTAACGGTCAACCGGTCGGGGATCTCAAAGCATGTATTAAATCTGATACCACGTTTTTCCATTATCCTGTATTTATAATTCAGGAGAATATCAAAAACAAAATTACCGGTATTTATGCTGTAAGCTTTTTTATGCAGTATTTCAGAATCAAGCAGATTATCGACATACTCCTCCGCAAGTGCGTAATCTTTCTCTTCAAGGTATCCTTTCAGACAGAGCAGACGGTTCTTCATATCATGTCTTAACGTCTGGATTTCTTTTGTGGATTCTTTAACTTCCTGTATCTTTTCCTTATAAAGTTCAAGGCGGCTGTTAAATACGGACTGCTGTCTCTGTAATTCAAGCTTGTCGGCTATCTTATCATACATGGACAGATATACCGTATTCATAAGAACCAGTATAAATGTCGAAACGATCGCTGAAGTGGCGTATCCCCTTCCGGAAGAAACCCCGGAGTATTTATAGATGATATTCAAAATAACGACACTGCCGGCAGGAACTATCATTACCGCCAACCAATATGAAAAAGCGATATCCCGCTTAAATCTCGCACGGTTGCATGCCTTTATTATGATCATGACTACGAGCATCAGGATCTTGGACACCACGGAGCCAAGTATGTAATTTTCTGTCAGATCCATAGAAAAGAGAATAAAAACGTAACCGACCGCAAGATCGCTGATCATCGAAACAAGATTTAGAAAGATAATCCACAGTATTCTTTTTCTGATACTGCCATGATACAGAATGAAACTCAGTATCAGATAACATATAGAATTATAGACAAGTAAAAATACGGAATTGGTCAGAAAATGGGTTCCCAACATCAGGATAATGCAAAACACCCACCAGGTCAGATAATAATATACTTTACGTATCTCTTTTTTGAAGAAAAATACGTCGGTAGATTCCCTGACCGCATATACAAAAAGATATGCACAGATCAGGTTAATTAACATCTCCCTCATATACGTAGTCCTTTCTCATCAGCTCATTGTACTGTTTTCTTACGTTTTTCTGACGACTCTCGCTTATTTGAAGCGATGTTCCGTCCGTAAGAATAAGATTGTAAAAAGAAATCTGTGTAATATACCTGTAGTTGACCAGGAAGGATTGATGAATGCGGATAAACGGAACATTTCCGTCAGTCAGCTCTTTTTCTATCTGGCTGAGTTTTCCGTAAAATCTGATCTCCTCATTTACTCCGTGCAGAACGATCGATCTGCCCGAGCTCTCAAAATACAGTATGTCCTTGATCAGATATCTGTGTTGTACCTTATTAAACTGATACTCAAAATAAGCATCATTATGTGAAACTCTTTCATACGCTTTCATAAAGTAGTTTTCAAAGAGTTTTAAATCCACGGGTTTTTTAATGAACCTGAAGGGTTCCACCTCGAAAAGCTCGATAAAATAATTCTCGTAGCTTGAAATGTAGATAAGGAGAACGTTGTAATCACCGGAACGGATCTGTTTGGCTACATCGATACCGTTAACACATTTCATTTCGATATCGAGATAAATGATATCGAACTTCTCTCCGTTACAGATCGCATTCCAAAGTTCACTGCCGTCCGAATAGACTTCAATATTAAGGTCAAGTTTTCTGCTTTTGGAAATATTAACAAGAAGAGTTTCTATACCCGAAGCATATATAAGGTCATCATCACAAACAGCTATATTTATCAATGCGTTTCCTCCAATATCTAATCATCCCGCTGCGGGTAAGAAAAAAGGAACGATTTCTGAGTTACAGATTTTGTAACTCAGAAATCATTCCCTCGTAAATCAAAATATACATCAAATTATAACAAGTTATCAAGAGTATCTTTTATAGCTTTGATGAATCCTTCGGAATCAAGGATCACGGGATCCTTGCAGTCAGAGATAAGAGAAAGTGACTTAGTCATCTTGCCGTCTTCGATGGTCTTGATGCAAGCCTTCTCAAGCTTCTCGGCGAAATCGGAAAGTTCTGCGATTCCGTCAAGCTCTCCTCTCTTCTTAAGAGCACCGGTCCATGCAAAGATAGTTGCGATGGAGTTGGTGGAAGTCTTCTCACCCTTAAGGTGCTTATAATAATGTCTCTGTACGGTTCCGTGTGCTGCCTCATACTCATAAACTCCCTTAGGAGATACAAGTACGGAAGTCATCATGGACAGATCTCCGTATGCGGTAGCAACCATGTCTGACATAACGTCTCCGTCATAGTTCTTACAAGCCCAGATAAATCCGCCTTCACTTCTGATAACACGGGCAACTGCATCATCGATAAGGGTATAGAAATATTCGATTCCTGCGGCTTCGAACTTCTCCTTATACTCCTTCTCATACATATCGGCAAAGATATCTTTGAAATGATGATCATAGATCTTGGAGATTGTATCCTTGGTTGAGAACCAAAGATCCTGCTTGGTTGAAAGAGCATATTCAAAACATGCCTTTGCAAAACTGGTGATTGACTTGTCGGTATTGTGAATACCCTGAATGATTCCGGGTCCGTCAAATTCCTGAATAGTCTTTCTGGTCTCGGTTCCGTCAGCTGCGGTAAATACGAGTTCTGCCTTACCTGCACCTGGAACTGCTATCTCGGTATTCTTATATACATCACCGTATGCGTGACGTGCAAGAGTAATGGGCTTGGTCCAGTTGGAAACATAGGGTCTGATTCCCTTTACGAGAATGGGAGCTCTGAATACGGTTCCGTCAAGGATAGCACGAATGGTACCGTTGGGGCTCTTCCACATCTCCTTAAGGTTGTATTCGGTCATTCTTGCAGCATTGGGAGTGATGGTAGCACATTTAACAGCAACGCCGTACTTAAGAGTCGCATTAGCGGAATCTACGGTAACCTGATCGTTTGTTTCATTTCTGTGCTCGAGTCCGAGATCGTAATACTCTGTCTTAAGATCAACATAAGGAGTGATAAGCTCATCCTTGATCATCTGCCAGAGCACTCTGGTCATCTCATCTCCGTCCATCTCGACAAGGGGTGTTTTCATCTGAATCTTTGCCATGTTAATACATCTCCTGTTTGGTTATTAATCTTCGGGTTTGATAAGCCCGTTATCGATCATGTTCTTATAAGCATTTATCATATGCTCATGAGCAAGTCTTTCCGCATCATCCGCGTTCTTATTCTTGATTGCTTCAAGAATAGCTTCATGTTCAAGATTGGACTGAGGTCCTCTTGCCTTGCTGGACAATGTCTTCTTACGGATACGAAGAACATACTGATGATAATCTTTGAGCTGATGCTCAAGAATCTTTGATCCTGATGCCTCATAAAGAAGTTCATGGAATCTGTTATCAAGTTCAAAGATCTGCTCGTTATGGCCTTTCTGAGTATGGAATTTGGCAAGATATACATTCTCTTCCATCTCTTCAAGCTGCTCATTTGTGATATGATCAACAGCCCATCTTGCGGCAAGACCTTCCAGTCTTGATCTGAGGATATAGATATCCCTTACATCCTTATCGCTGATTCCGACAACATAAGCTCCCTTGTTGGGAATGATCTTGATCAAGCCTTCGAGTTCAAGCTGTCTGAAAGCTTCTCTTACGGGAGTTCTGCTGACTCCGAGTTCCTCACCAATGGCAATCTCTCGAAGCTCAACTCCTTCTTCATATTTTCCGTTAAGGATATCTTCTCTTAAACGGGAAAAAACCCTGCCTCGTAACGAATATTTATCAGAGGCGCCTTCCTTAACATCTTCTTCCATTTGTATCTCCTCCAAATGTGGGTAAATACTAAAAAAATAATACACGCTTAACAACGTGTATTATTGTATACAATCCTCTGCATGCTGTCAATCAATATATTAAAAAACGGGACGGTTTCTTTGGAAAACCATCCCGTTTTGATTGTTTATCTGCCGGTTTTAAGAAGCTCTGCATCCTCATTAAGGCTGTTGACCAGATCTCCCAAAGCATTAACAACTTCCTGATTCTGAAGGCTGACATCGTAGGTTTCGGTAGCATGTGCGGTAACCTCTTCCGTAACAGCTGAAGTGGTCTGAATGCTGTTTACGATATCCTCATTAGCCTGTGAAAGTCTTCCCACAAGATCATCAAGATCGGCGGTATGCTGCTTGATGATATCAACGGTTCCGGAAATCTTATTAAAGCTGTCCGCGGTATCAGCAGCGCACTTGCTTTCTTCATCATCGATCTGAAGAAGCTTTTCAATGGTGGTAACCATTGTGCCAACCTGATTTACAACATCACCGATGAGAGCGTTGATATTCTCTGTAGCCTTGGTAGTCTGTCCTGCAAGATTGGATATCTCGGTTGCAACAACCGCAAATCCTCTTCCCGCTTCACCTGCTCTGGCCGCTTCGATGGAAGCATTAAGTGCAAGAAGTCTTGTCTGAGATGCAACATCCGTGATGATAACGGTAATGGAATTCATTTCATCGGCAGTCTTTTTGAACTTCTCAAGAGCACCTGCTACATCCTTACCTGCGGAATCAACCTCACCGGTCAGTTCGGTCATCCTGCGGATATTTTCCTGTCCGACGGAAACCGCATCCGATGCTACTTCAACATTCTCGGTAATAACATCTGCGGAAGATCTTACGGTTTCGATATGATCTGAAATCTTGGTGGTCTGAACAAGCTGAACCTGAGCAGCCTCCGCAGACTCATTGGTACCCTGTCTGACCTCTTCCATAGATTCAATGGTTCTGTCAATCGATGACTTGAGCATTCCCATTTCATCGGAAAGCTGTCCTGCGGTATCTGTTACTCTGTCGGATACTGTAAGGATATTGTCCAAAAGAGCCTGAGTCTTGGCATTTGCTCCTTCAAGACTTTCGGTACGCGTTTTCTGAAGCTTGCTGTTGGTCAAACTTACCATTATCAGATAGGCAACAGTCACTACCATTACAAATCCCTGAATCTCTGCTACTGCGGAATCAGTGATAGTACCGTTTTTGAGAGAGATCACAATGGATATCATATTTACAACAACACATCCGATACCGATCTTGGATATAAACGCGGTGTCGTCATAAAGAGTGATGATAACCAGCATAGGGAAGACATATACAAATACCAGGATGTTTTCCGTGGTAAATAGAACAAAGCAGTACATGATGGCATATCCGATACCGATGAGATGTCTGATAGCCTCTGCAGCATTATTGGCTTTGTAGATGAACCATCCGATTATTGATGGGGTAAGTGCAAGAACTATGACCAGCAGAACATATCCTATAGTTCTGGTCTGTTTGATAATCTCTGCTATATAAGCCAGTGAAATGATACTGCACAGTATCGTGGAGGCCTGCAGCATCCTCAGATTGGCAAGTGACATCTCCTGATACTTAATGCTTGTCTTGTCTTCCATAAAATCTCTCCCTTCATGTGTTGAATGTTATTTATCGTTCAGCCCTAACGGGATTATTCAAGAAGTCATCATATGCAAGCTTAAGTCCGTCCTCAAGTTCGGTATGGTAGGTCCAGCCCAGATTTGTAGCTTTAGAAACATCAAGGAGTTTTCTGGGAGTTCCGTTGGGTTTGGTGGTATCCCATACTATCTTTCCCTCATATCCTACCGTCTTGGCAACAAGTTCTGATAATTCTTTGATGGTGATCTCTTTGCCGCTGCCGGCATTTACGGTCTCATTGCCGCTGTAATTATTCATCAGGAATACACATAATTCCGCAAGATCATCCACATATAAAAACTCTCTCAGGGGAGAACCGTCGCCCCAGCATACAACTTCGGGAGCACCGCTTTCTTTGGCCTCATGGAATTTTCTGATAAGAGCGGGAACAACATGTGAATGAGTGGGATGATAATTATCGCCCGGTCCGTACAGATTGGTGGGCATAACCGATATATAATCGGTACCGTATTGTCTGTTTAAGAATTCGCAATACTTGAGTCCGGAGATCTTGGCAAGAGCATAGGCCTCATTGGTCTTCTCAAGTTCTGAAGTAAGAAGGCAATCCTCTTTCATGGGCTGAGGAGCAAGTCTGGGATAAATGCATGATGAGCCCAGGAATTCAAGTTTCTTAACGCCGTTCTTAAATGCCGAATGAATGACATTCATCTCGAGCATCATGTTATCATACATAAAATCGGCAAGTGCCTCGGAATTGGCTATGATACCGCCGACTTTTGCAGCAGCCAGGAATACATATTCCGGTTTCTCACTTTCAAAAAAATCTTCAACCGCTCTTTGATCACAGAGATCAAGATCCGCATGAGGCATCAGGATAAAATTCTCATATCCCTGCTTCTTAAGCTCACGCAAAATGGCGCTTCCCACCATTCCTTTATGACCCGCAACATATATCCTACTGTTCTTTTCCATATTACCTCACCGCCTGTCGGGCCGCGTTTCAAAAACTTGCCCGAAGGGATAATAAAAGTTAAAATACTATGAGAAGTATTTAATAAATTATATCACAAAGATGTACCCGAAAGGAATTAAATGATAGAGCCTGTTTCAAGGGTAGAATCATATACAGGTGTAAGCAGCGTAGGTGCCAAAGCAAGCGGTAACGGTAACTCTGCGCCCTTTAGCATGGATCAGGCTCTGGCTGAAGAATCTGCCAAGGGTGAAGGTGTTTATTACGAACATTCTTCTCCTCAAAAATCCGAGAAACAGCAGACTAAAGCTTCCTCGAATGAAAAAGAAAACTCCGAGATAGTCGAAAAGCCCAATCCCGAAGCTCCCCTTGGTGCAATCGATACTGCTAACCTCCTGAAAAGCATCGGAAAATTTCTGTCCGGAATATGGGAAAACATAGTCAGGATATTCGGAAATATCTGGGAAAGCAAACCCTTAAACGAAGGCATGGAAAAGCCGGGCGACACTGTTGATGAAACCGACCCTCTTCACTCAGAAGATTCAATGAAATTCTACAGAGGCGAAACCGGGATGAATATAGGCGATTCAATCCCCGGAGACGAGTTCGATGCCTATACGGAAGAGCTTGAAAAAGAGGGAGCAGATCTTTCTTCAGATAATGCCGAAGAACACATAAAAGACTTCGAGGATAAGGCTATAAAAGATGCACTCATGACAGGTGATGAGGAAAGATTCGAAAGGATCATAACAAGAGGCGGAAGCAGACATGCTGCGATATCATCCACACTCCTCACCCAGTACGACTCAAGAGGCAGGATCATACAGATAGATCCGTCGGATGAAAATCTTATCCTGCATGGTACCAAAAGCACCACAAGGGGCTGACATTCCAAATAAGATCAATAAAAAAATCCCGCAGGTTTAACCTGCGGGATTTTAATATGCTTAAGTTAACGATCAGCCGTTCATCTGTTTTGCAACTTCAGCAGCGAAATCTTCGTTCTTCTTCTCCATGCCTTCGCCGGTCTCGAAACGAACGATCTTAGCGATCTTGAGGTCAGCCTGTACGCTCTTGAGGTAAGCACCTACATTCTGCTTGCCATCTTCAGCCTTTACATATACCTGCTCAAGAAGGGTTGACTCTTTGATCTGCTTGGAGATACGGCCCTGTACAAGTCCGCTGAAGATCTTGTCTGCGGAGATGTTTGCCTTGTCATCCATAGCAAGCTGAGCAAGAGTAGCCTTTGCAGCATCTGAAAGGAAGTTAAAGAGGAACTTGTTGTTCTTCTCAGCCTCATATGCGGTGAGATCCTCCTCACTCCAAAGCTTCTCGTTAACTGCCTTATCAAGGAGCTTCTGAAGAATAGGCTTGGGAAGGGTTGCGGGATCGTTGAGAGCAGAATCAAGAGTGATCTCTTCGATCTTCTTCATCTCATCAGCGGAGATATCCTCTCTGCTTACATACTGAGGATTCATGGAAGCAACCTGAAGAGCTACGTTCTTAAGAGCTTCCTTAACACCGTCATTAACGGTAGCGGTCTCGCCTACTACGATAACGCCGATTCTTCCGCCGCCGTGTACATAAGTAGCAACGCATCCGTTATCGGTAGAAACCTTCTCGAAACGTCTGATGTTGAGCTTCTCACCGATGGTAGCGATCATCTCAACCTGAACGTCATTAACAGTCTTGGAAGAATCTGCCTTCCAGCTCTCAGCCATGAAGGACTCGATGTCCTTAGCATCAGACTGAAGTGCCTGCTCAGCAACTTCCTTAACGAAGTTCTGGAACTTCTCGTTCTTAGCAACGAAGTCGGTCTCAGAGTTAACTTCTACAACAGCAGCCTTGTTATCGCCTTCGGTAGCGATGCAGCAGATACCCTCTGCAGCAATACGGCTAGCCTTCTTTACAGCCTTAGCCTGTCCGTTCTTTCTAAGGAACTCAAGGGCTGCATCCATATCTCCGTTAGTCTCGTTAAGAGCCTTCTTACAATCCATCACTCCGGCGCCGCTCTTCTCACGCAGCTCCTTTACCATGGAAGCACTGATTTCTGCCATAATATTTCTCCTTAAAAAACTGAGTTAAATGTTACGATTAAGCCTCTTCAGCTG
>JAEEGL011919110.1_pt1 | contig 34159 bp, 33 predicted proteins | sample 9134231 | NCBI WGS metagenome assembly JAEEGL01 (sample SAMN16246548, study PRJNA631951) | gut metagenome | biome: gut microbiome; feature: rumen; material: fiber-attached | host: Bos | place: Iran: Karaj | collected 2018-10 | reverse complement strand
TGACACATGTTGTTCATGCAAGGGAAGTGACAGATGTTTTTTGTGCTGCTGTGAAAAAATTGAATCTTATGAAACTAAATCAAGCAGTGTTGCTTAAAGGGGTAAATGATACAACAGCAGATTTAGTTAATCTTAGTTGGGCATTGGTTAAGGCTGGGATTGTTCCACATTATCTTCATTATTTAGATAAGGCAAAGGGAACATCTTATTTCCGTGTTTCTATTGATAAAGCAAGAGATCTTGTTGCAAGTTTGTGTGGACATTTAGGTGGACATATGATTCCAAAACTTATTTTGGATTTGCCACAAGGATATGGAAAAATTGCCTTGGATAAATCGTTTATTGTTTCAGAAAATTATGATGATGGGCACGTTTTAAAAATAAAATCTACTTATTCGGATAAAGTAAGTGAATATAAAGAACAAAAATAATTTTAATTTTCTTTTGCATAAAACTAAATTTTGTGATATGATATACCTGTTTATTGTGGGAGGTCCATATGAGTCTTTTTAAAAATACTTTAAGAGTTTTTACTTTAGCTTTTTTGGCATTATATGTGTTTATGGTTTTATGTAAGTCATATTTTTCCGATAAAAGAGAAAGTAGAAATGATAAAGACAATATGGAAATAGAAGAAAAAATACAATAAATATCTTATAAGAATTATTTCTGAATATTACATAAAATTGTTTTGCATAGCTTTTGTTTGTAAGGTAAAATATCTTTGTATTTTAAATATAAATGAAAGGATTTTTTTATGTGCGGTATAGTTGGTTATGTCGGTGATGCAAATGTTCAAGAAGTTCTTGTTAATGGTCTTAAAACTTTAAAATATCGTGGTTATGATTCTGCTGGTATTGCATTGTTTGATGAAGGTAAAATCAAGATATATAAAGCTACTGGTAAATTGGAAAATTTGTCAAATAAACTTTTAAATCTTAATAGTGAGATTAAAAAACCATCTATGGGTATTGGGCATATAAGATGGGCAACACATGGTGTGGCAAATGAAATAAATGCTCATCCACATACTTCAACTACTGGTGATATTGTTTTAGTTCATAATGGTATTATTGAAAATTTTAAAGAACTTAAAGCTGAACTTGAAAAACAAGGTTGTGTTTTTAAATCACAAACAGATACAGAAGTTGTAGCACATCTTATTTCTGAAGAATATAAGAAAACAAAAAACCTTAAAGATGCAGTGAAAAATGCTTTGCCTAAATTAATGGGGGCATATGCATTGTGTATTATGTCTGCAAATGAATCAGATAAGATTGTTGTCGTTCGTAAAAATGCACCACTTATTATTGGTGTTGGCGATGGGGAAAATATAGTGGCAAGTGATATTCCAGCTATTGTATCAACTACATCTAATATTATATACCTTAATGATGAGGAAGTTGCTGTTGTGAAAAAGGATAGTGTGGAAATTGAAAATCTTAATGGGGAAAAGGTTCCAGTTAAGGTTGTTAGAATTTCGATTGAAACAGATGCAATTTCAAAAATGGGGTATAAGCACTATATGCTTAAGGAAATACACGAACAACCAAATATTGTAAGAAATCTTCTTTGTGGAAGAATTGGTGATGTGAATCAGCCTATTAAACTTGATGAAGTTAAAATTAGTAGGGATGTTTTGAAAAATCTTTCAAAAATACAAATTATTGCATGTGGAACATCTTTACATGCGGGACAAATTGGTAGGTATTTAATAGAAGATTTAGCAGGTGTTTCATGTGAAGTGGAAGCAGCAAGTGAATATATTTATCGTAAAAATACTACTGATGCAAATAGTCTTGTTATTGCTATTTCACAAAGTGGGGAAACTGCTGATACTATTACTGCGGTAAAGCAAGCAAAAGAAAAGGGCGCATATATAATTGTAATTACAAATAGACCAGATTCCAATATTACAAGATATGCTGATAGTATATTAAATGTAAATGCGGGTATTGAGGTTAGTGTGGCTGCGACAAAATCATATACGGCACAGCTTTTGACTCTTTATCTATTTGCAATTTATTTGGCAGAGGTAAAGGATGAAGGTAAAGATAAACTTGTTAATATAAAAAAAGAACTTTTATCAATTCCAACAAAAATGGAGGAAATATTAAGTTCCGAATCTGATATTGAAAAGAAGGCTGATGCCTTATCAAAATATAAAAACTTTGTGTATATTGGTAGAGGTATAAATCTTCCAACTGCGATGGAAGGGGCTTTGAAACTTAAGGAAATAAGTTATATAAATGCAAATGCCTATCCAGCAGGAGAATTGAAACATGGTCCTATTGCATTATTGGATGAAAATATGCCGGTGGTATCAGTCCTTATTCCAGGACATATATCGTATGACAAAACAATATCCAATTGTGAAGAGGCAAAGGCAAGAAATGCAAAACTTATTACTGTGACTTCATCAAATGATGAAAATTTGAAAAAGTTGTTTGATGTGATATTTAAGATTCCGGAAGTATCGGATTTGTTGTCACCACTTTTAACAGTTCTTCCTTTCCAACTTATTGCTTATCATATAAGTAATTTTTTGGGTAAGGATGTGGATCAACCACGAAATTTGGCAAAGTCCGTGACTGTAGAATAAAAAATAAAACCTTCTTTTTTTGAAGGTTTTTATTTTGCGTGAGGGTGTGCTTTTTTATAACTTTCCACAATTTTTCTAATATCAACTTTTGTGTAAAGTTGTGTCGTCGAAAGAGAAGAATGTCCAAGCAATTCCTGAATGGTTCTTAAATCTGTTCCATTTGCAAGTAGATGTGTCGCAAAGCTATGACGAAGACTGTGAGGTGTTGTTGTTTGTGGAAGTCCCAAATAATCACGTGCCATTGCAATATCACGTTCGGCGACTCGGGCTGTGAGTCTGGCTCCTTTTACCCCACGAAAAATTGGTGAATTTGGTTTGAAATCAAATGGTGCAATTTTTAGATAGTCGTTAATTTTTTCCTTTATAATGTTAAGTATAGGAATAAGTCGTTCTTTGTTTCCTTTTCCCTTTATCCTTAACATATCATTTGAAAAAATGTCCGATATGTTTAAATTTAATGCCTCGGATATACGAAGTCCACAACCATATATTAAAGTGAAAAGGGCAATATCTCGTTTAGCAATCCATTTTTCCTTTATAAGTTTATTAAAACTTTCAAGTAATTTCATAACATCAACACTGGCAACTGATTTGGAAAGTTTTTTTGGAATTTTTGGCGAATGTAAAATTTGAATTGCTTGATTATTTGCAATTTCATTTTGTTCCATAAATTTAAAGAAGTTTTTTATGCTTGAGATATTTCTTGCAATTGAAACATTACTTTTATTCTGTCTTGTAAGATTTGCAAGAAAACTTCTGAATGTCGAAATATCAATCTTGTTTAAGAATTTAGAATCAATATTTTTTATATCTTCAAATTGTGTTATGTAGCTAATGAAAAAATCCACGTCACGATTATAGTTTTCAACAGTATTGTTGGAAACACGTCGTTCTGATATCAGAAAATCAAGCCATCTTTTTTTTATTTCTGTGATATGCATTTTTTCTTGTATATCCTTTTTATAACTTTTATAATAGCATAAGTTAAGAAAAAAAGAAAGGGGTTTTAAAATGCAGTGGGATGAATATTTTATTGGAATTGCTGAACAGGTTGCTTTGAAATCAAAGGATCCATCTACTAAAACAGGAACTGTGATTGTTGATAAAGATTATAGACCAGTGTCATTTGGATATAATGGATTTATTAGTGGTTGTAATGAAAATAAAATGACACAGGAAAGACCTATGAAATATCATCTTGTTCTTCATGCTGAGATGAATGCAATTTTATTTTCAAAAAGAGATTTGAATAACTGTATTTTATATACTTTGTATGCTCCTTGTGAAAATTGTTTAAAACATATTCTTCAAGTAGGAATTAAGCGTATCATTTATAAATATCCTTTTGTGCAAAGCAAGATTAATAATAATTGCAAAACTATGACGAATAATGAACAAGTGGAATCGATAACAAGAATCCTTCAATCATTACCTGATGTGGAATGTCGTAATATAAACGGGAAAACATATTTAGAAGAAATTTGGGGTGATTGTCCTGTTCCTGAATATTAATATTACAGGTTTAGTCTTCTTCGTTTTCCATATTATCACCATCTTTGAAATTTTCGTCGTTGTTGGGAAGTTTTCCTTCGTGAAGGTCTTTTAATGAATATATCGGTGGGGTTTTGTATTTTTCACTTTGTGGTGTGTAATTTATTGAATTTTTGTTTTCTTGGCGTTCTAGTTCTTCGTAAACGTCTTCCATAGTATAGATAAGTTTGTATTTATCACCAGATGCAGATGGAATTTCATCGTCTTCTAAATAATATGGTTGTTGTGGTTCTTCATCAAGTTGAGCAGGACCTTCGTTAAAAGCTTCGGTTTCTTCATCAAGTAAGATACGTCCTAACTCATCTCTTTTATATGAAAAGCCACCAAAGCGAGCAGGAGATGCAAAAACTTTGATAGAACAGAAACAAAATATTAATATAATTACAATCTTTTTCATATTTTAAGTCTATCATATTATTATTGATTTTTAAACTAAAAAAATATATTATCAACCTGTGGACAGTCGGGGAACTGCTGTATGGCTTTTGCTGTATAGAGGAAAGTCCGGACACCTCAAGGGAAGATAGTGGGTAACACCCATCCGGAGCAATCCGAGGATAAGAGCCACAGAGACGAGCCTATTTAGTTAGGAGTGAAACGCGGCAATCTCTATCTGGTGCAAGACTAAATAAGAAGGCGTTGATTACTCTTGGGAGCCTTCGGGTAAGTTGCAAAGAAATATGCAGTAATGTATATTCAAGATGAATAGTTCTCTGATCACAGAATCCGGCTTATAGACTGTCCACTATTTATAAAGGTAATATTATGGTTGCAACAGCAAATAGAATTAAAGTTAAGGTAAAAACAGCGAAGTATAGAAAAAAATCTTCAACAAAGTGGCTTCAACGTCAACTTAATGATCCTTTTGTAAAAAAAGCTCATGAAATGGGATATCGTTCAAGGGCGACTTTTAAAATTATGGAAATTGATGATAAGTTTCATATTTTTAAAATGGGGAAAAAGGTTGTGGATATTGGATCTGCACCTGGCGGATGGAGTGATATCGCTGTAAAGCGTGTCGGAAAAGGTAATGTGGTTGCAATTGATATTTTGGATATGAAACCTATTGATGGTGTGCATTTTAAACAGATTGATTTTAACAAGGATGAGGCAAAAGAGTTTTTGATTGAGGCTTTGTCTGGAAAGGCGGATGTTGTTATTTCTGATATTGCCCCTAATACTACGGGTAATGCGACTTTGGATCATTTACAAATTATGGCATTGGTAGAGCAGGGATTTTATTTTGCTGTTGATGTCTTACGTCAGGGGGGTATCTTTGTTGCAAAGGTTCGTCAGGGTGGAACGGAGGCATCGTTGCTTTCAGAAATGAAAAAACGTTTTACTACTGTTAAACACTTTAAACCCGAATCGTCAAGAAAGGAAAGTGCTGAAACTTATGTTGTTGCACAGGGTTTTAAAGAATAAAATTAAATATTTTTTTGGGGTAAACAAAAACGCTTCCTGTAAAATACAAGAAACGTTTTAACTTTTTATGAAAAAACTTTAGTTAAGCAACCTTTGTTTCACAACAACCACATGACAAAGATTGCATAGAGGAAATAGCTTTTTCTTCTGTGAAATATTTTCTTTCATAGAATTCTGATTTTTTTCCTTTGTTGAAATTTGATACAGGACGACAATATCCCATAGCACGAGTCCAAACTTCGCATTTAGTTCTTTGTGCATTATCAAGTGTGGTTTCGAAAGTTTTCATTTTATTTCCTCCCTTGTTTTCTTTTATTATATATTTTTTTTTCTTTTTATTCAATCAAAAACTAAAGTTTTTTTTCAGAATTTGATAATATTTCAGCATCGCATATTGGACAATACTCGTGTTCTCCGGCAATATATCCATGTTTTGGACAAATAGAGAAGGTTGGAGTAATTGTTATATATGGGACACGGTAATTTTCAAATACACGTTTGATTATGTTCTTACAATTATTTATGTCAGAAATTCTTTCTGCCATATATAAGTGAAGAACTGTTCCACCAGTGTATTTTGTCTGTAAATCATCTTGCATATCAAGAACTTCAAATGGGTCGTCAGTATAGCTAACTGGGATTTGTGTTGAGTTAGTATAGTAAGGAGCATCCTTTGTTCCTGCCTGTATTATATCTGCAAAATGTTTTGCGTCTTCTTTAGCAAATCTGTATGTTGTTCCTTCGGCAGGAGTTGCCTCAAGATTATAAAGATTGCCGGTTTCTTCTTGGAATTCAACCATCTTTGAACGAATATGTTCAAGAAGCTCAGCTGCCATTTTATGACCACGAGGATCTGTTATATCATATTCATCATTAGAAAAGTTGCGAATCATTTCGTTTACACCATTTACACCAATAGTTGCAAAATGATTTCTTAATGAACCAAGATATCTTTTTGTATATGGATAAAGCCCACCATCCATAAGTTTTTGAATTGTTTTTCTTTTTATTTCCAAACTTGTTTTCGCAAGTTCCATTAAGTGGTCAAGTTGGTAATACAAACCTTCGATATTTCCCTTGTAATTATACCCCAATCTTGCACAGTTAATTGTTACAACACCAATAGATCCTGTTTGTTCAGCAGAACCAAAAAGTCCATTTCCACGTTTTAGCAATTCACGAACATCAAGACGAAGACGGCAACACATTGAACGAACATCTGTCGGCTTAAGATCTGAATTCATAAAGTTTTGGAAATATGGAAGTCCGTATTTTGCAGTCATTTCAAAAAGTAAATCTGCATTTTCACCTTCCCAAATAAAGTCATTTGTAATGTTGTATGTTGGAATAGGGAATGTAAATGGACGACCCTTTGCATCACCAGCAGTCATAACTTCTATATATGCCTTGTTTATCATATCCATTTCTTTTTGAAGGTCGCCGTATGTAAAATCAACCTCTTTACCACCAATTTTTGGATGTTGAGGTGCTAAATCTCTTGGACATACCCAATCAAATGTGAAGTTTGTAAATGGAGTTTGTGTTCCCCAACGACTTGGAACGTTAAGGTTATAAATAAGTTCTTGAACTTTTTGTTTTACCTGATCATATGTCATATTATCGAGTCTTATGAATGGAGCAAGGTAAGTATCAACAGATGAAAATGCCTGTGCACCAGCCCATTCGTTTTGTAGTGTTCCCATAAAGTTTACCATTTGACCAACAGCAGATGATAAATGCTTTGGTGGAACAGATTCAATATGTCCTGGAACACCATTGAAACCTTCTTCAAGTAAAGCACGTAATGACCAACCAGCACAGTAACCAGAAAGCATACTTAAATCATGTATGTGGAAGTCACCATTTCTGTGTGCTTCACCAATTTCTTTTGGATAAATGTATGAAAGCCAGTAATTTGCAACAACTTTACCAGAAATATTAAGAATCATACCGCCCAAAGAATATCCTTGGTTTGCATTTTCATTTACACGCCAATCAAGTTGATCAAGATATTCAGTAATAGATTTTTCAACATCAATCTTTATTTTTCCAGCTTCACGATTTTGTGCACGTTTTTCTCTGTATAGAATATAAGCCTTTGCTGTTTCATAATAATTTGCATCAATTAAAGCTTGTTCTATAACATCTTGAATTTTTTCAATAAATACAGCTTCTTCGCCACTATATTTATGGTTAAGGAATTTTGCAACGGTATTTGTAAGTCTTAAAAGTTCTTCTTTTGAAAATGGAGTAGTAGCTTCACCAGCTTGTCTTATAGCGTTAGAAATTTTTTCAATATCAAAGTCAACGACTTCGCCATCTCTTTTTACTATCTTTGTAATATTAAGTTTACTTATTGGTGTCATAGATACAACATTTGCATCTTTTGAGTTATCAATAGCCACTTTTTGCCTCCCTTTCCTTCGTTTTAACACGTATAGAGAATCTGAAGATTCTTTTTAAGTGCTTGTTTTTTTTCCTTCTTTTTCCTCTTCTTACAATATATAGTGTTTTTAACATTATTGCAAACTATATTTTGTGTTTTTTAAAAAATAAATTTCTTGACTAGTGAAAAATACAGAAAAATCTATAATTTAACTTTTTTTTGTGATATAATATTTTAAGTATTAAAATAAAAATGGGAGAAATCTGCGATGTCTGTTCTTTATATGGTTATAGGTTTTATATGTTTCTTATGTGTATTTTGGGGAATCTGGGGTAGCCATTATTTCCTTTCAAGCTACGGTTTTGGGGGAGTCGCACAAATTTTACCAAGTGATATGTCTTATGTTTTATTTGCTGTTGGAATTCCTATATTGATACTACTTATGATAGCATTGGTTGTGTATGTTGTTGCATCAATGAACCAAACAAAACAAATAATTGCGAATCTTTTACAGATTTCAAGGTCCGAGATGTCGGGAATCCAAACTGTTGCTAAGTCTTTGATTGAAGTAAGAAAATTGGGGTTTTCTAATCAATTTTTTACGAATCTTTCAGTTATTTTAAATGATATGAGCCAATTTATTGCAAGTATTATTACAAAAGCGGGAATCGCGTCGGATGTTGTTGTTTATGATGCACTTTCAAAAACTGGTGATAATAGACTTTATGCTGTTTGTAAGATTATTTTGGATAAAAGAGAGAGTACACCTCATTTTGATGAAAGTTTAAGACGTCTTCTTAAAAGGGATGAATCTCTTGCTGGGGTAATTTCAATTTTTTCTGAAAAATATAATAAATTGTTAAGAATCGTTGCTAAATATGATTTAGATGGTTTTATTGTTTCTATTTTAGAGGAAGGAGAGCTTGGAAAAGTTAGAAATGTTCTTCTTAATGCTCTTAATATGAAAGATGAAAAAGGTCGTCATGCAAATGTATTCGATTCTGATGATAATGTATTGTCAGATGCTGATGATTTGAACGTTTTCCCAAGTGATAAGTAATTTTTTTAAAGTTGAAATTAACTTTTATTTATATTAGTATGAATATATATTTAACAATGTATGGTATTTTTACTTTTATAAAATGAGTGACAAAGACAAAATAAAGAGTATTGCGAAGAATAAGGTGGAATATAAGGCTGGTTTTAATCCAGAAATTCCGCTGGATGTTGTTGATAAAAAGGGTATTTCTGAAGATATTATACGATTTATAAGTAAAAAAAATAACGAATCCAAAGATATTTTGGATTTTCGTCTTGATGCTTTTCGTAAATGGCAGAAAATGGCTGAGCCTCATTGGGCTTTGTTTGAATATGATAAAATAAATTATGATGATATTTACTTTTTTGCCAGACCAAAAGAGGGAAAAATTATTGATGAAAAGATAGATGCAACTTATAAACGTTTGGGTGTTCCATTAAAGGAGCAGGCTATATTAAAGGGACAGGCTGTTGATGCTGTTGTCGATAGTGTTTCTGTAAGGACAACTTATGGAAAAAAATTGTTGGAAATGGGAATTATATTTTGTCCTATTTCTATGGCATTACAAAAATATCCTGATTTAGTAAAAAAGTTTTTGGCTCATGTAGTTCCACCAGAAGATAATTTCTTTGCTTGTCTTAATGCCGCGGCTTTTAGTGATGGGACATTTGTTTATATTCCACCAAGGATAAAATGTCCTATTGAACTTAGTTCCTATTTCAGATTGCAAACGGAAAAATTGGGTCAATTTGAACGAACTTTGATTGTTGCAGATGAATATAGTGAGGTTTCATACCTAGAGGGATGTTCCGCACCGATAAGAGATTCAAATCAACTTCATTCTGGTGTTGTGGAACTTATTGCATGTAAGGGTGCAAAGATAAAGTATTCTACTGTGCAAAATTGGTATCCTGGAGATGAAAATGGAAAAGGTGGAATATATAACTTTGTTACAAAACGTGGAATTTGTTTTGAGGATGCAACTATATCTTGGACACAGTTAGAGGTAGGATCGGTTAAAACTTGGAAATATCCGTCTTGTATTTTAAAGGGTGATAGAAGTAAAGGTGAGTTTTTTTCTGTGGCACTTACCAATAACTGTCAAATGACAGATACGGGAACAAAAATGGTTCATTTAGGAAAAGATACAAAAAGTACTATTATTTCCAAGGGAATCGCACTTAAAAAATCTGTTAATGGATACAGAGGGATGGTTAAGTTTGCACCAACTTCTGAAAATGCAAGAAATTTTACAAAGTGTGATACTTTGGTTATAGGTGATGATGCAAAGGCTTTGGCTTTACCAGATATAATTGATGCAAATATGACTTCTTTGGTTGAACATGAGGCTTCTGTTTCATCAATCAATGAAGATGTTTTATTCTTTATGATGCAAAGAGGTATAAGTGAAGATAAGGCTTTGGGACTTATTGTTAATGGTTTTTGTTCTGATATTATAAAAAAACTTCCTGCTGAATTTGCAGTGGAAGCAAAAGAGTTAATAAATATTGCGATAGAGGGTTAAAATGTTAAATATTAAAAATTTAAAAGTTAATGTTGAAGAAAAACAAATTCTTAATGGTGTGGATTTGCATATTGGGGCATCTGAAACACATGTAATTATGGGGAAAAATGGAAGTGGAAAAAGTTCTCTTTTAAATACTATTGTAAAAAATCCAAAATACAAAATTATTGAAGGAGATATCTCTTTTTTAGGTGAAAGTATTTTGGAAAAATCAGTATGTGATGTTGCAAAGGTAGGTATATTTTTAAGTTTTCAAAATGCTCCTGGTATAAACGGACTTACTGTTTCTGCATTACTTAAAAACTCAGTTAATAGTGTTAGGCAGGCAAGAGGTGAAAAACCACTGACTGCACCAGAATATTTTAAACTTGCTGATAAGTATTGTAATTTGTTAGAAATTCCAAATGAATGGCTTAAACGACAGGTAAATATTGGTTTCAGTGGGGGTGAAAAAAAACGTTTAAGTATGCTGGAAATGCTTTTCTTACAACCAAAACTTGCCTTGCTTGATGAACCGGATAGTGGAGTTGATATTGATGCTGTTAATATTATTGCAAAGGCAATAGATTTCCTTAAACCTTTAGGAACTTCTTTTTTAATAGTTTCACATTATGAAAAACTTATTTCCTTATCAAGACCTGATTTTGTTCATGTTATGCAAGATGGAAAAATTGTTCAGACAGGAGATATTGTTTTGGTTGAAAAAATTGTAAAACAAGGATTTGGAAATGAAAACGAATAACCTTTCTGCTATTGAAGACAAAGATAAAATTCCTTTTTCAAAAGGTTATAGTCTTGTTGCATCTTTGAATGTGCCAGAGTGGTTTTTGAAATTCAAAAGATTGGGTTTTGAATCTTATTTGAAAAACTATAGTTCGGTTAATTCTGAAATTAAAAAATTTATTGATAGCGATGATTTTAAATTACCAGAATTTGATGTTTTACCTTCGTTTGATATGTTTTTGAAGTATCAAATGCTTGATGTAGAGGCGTATACGATAGTCCTTATTAATGGAAGATATTATCCAGATTTTTCAATAGAGGAAGAACTTCCGTTTTCAGTTTTTTCTGATGGAATATGTTGTTCATTAAATGATGATTCTGAATTTTTAGATGGTAAATTGAAATGTGATAATAATGCTTTGGTTGCACTTAATTCTGCTTATCTTTCAAATGGAATTGTAATTGATATTGCGGATGGTGAAAAGCTTTTAAAACCAATACATATTATTTCAATTATTATTTCTGATGATGAAAAGTTATTTGTTAATCCAAGGGTATTTGTAAATGTTGGAAAAAATGTTTCGGTTGATATTATAGAATCAAATCTTTCTTTTGATGAAAAATATTTTGAAAATAAGGTTTGTCAATTTGTAATGGGTTCTGGTTCAACAGTAAACAGTTATAGATACTATAATATTTCAGAAAATTCATTGAGTGTAAGTAATGATTATTTTGATATAGGTAATAATTCAAAGTTTAATCAGACGGTGTTTTTTAAAAAGGCTGGAATCGTTAATTCTTTATATGAATTTGATGTTAAGAAAAATGCCTGTGCTGTGGCAAATATATCTTTGGCTGCTAAGTTGAAAGAAAATTTTGATATGACAGCAGTTATAAAGCATGGTGAAGATGATGCTGAAAGTAATGTTTCCTTGTTCGCAACATTGGATGATGATGCAAGGGTTAATTTTACTACTTCTGTTGAATGTGCAAAAAATGTAAAGGGAATCGATACAAAACAACTTTCACGTATGTTGTTCAATTCTCCAAATGCTTATGGTCGTATAAAACCATTGCAGAATATTTCTTCGGAAAAGGTAAAGGCTTATCACGGAGCGGTTATGAGTGGAATATTGGAAAATGATTTATTCTTCTTAGAAAGTAGAGGAATAGATAAAGATATTGCAAAAAATTTGATTTTAAAGTCTTGTTTGTGTAGTATTTTACAAAATATTCATAATGAAAAAATTTATGATGCATTTTATAATTTAATTTGGTTATAATATGTTTAGATTGTTATAGGAGGTTAAAATGAAAAAAATATTATCATTTCTTTTTTTGTTTTTGGGATTGTCCGTTTCTGTTTTTGCATCTGATGTTGATGATGTAAAAAAATATACGCAAGAACTTATTGATGATGCGATAGTCAGAATTTTCAAAACGGGTGTTGCATCAGATGAGAGAGTTATTCCTTTTAGAAAAGTTCTTAATTCAAATTTGGATTTTGATTATATTTCAAAATTTGTTTTGGGTGTGTATGGCAGAGGAATCAGTCAGGAACAACTTGAAAATTTCTCGAAACAATTTTCCGAGCTTAATGTTTATAGCTATATAAAGAAATTCGAATCGTATACAGATTCAAAAATTGATGTTATTGATGTCCAAAAAGGTAAAAAAGAAGGTCAATATTTTGTTTCAAGTAAAGTGCTTGCTATGAATCCTGGGGATAAGGATTATAGTGTTGATTGGCGAGTTAAAAAGGATGGTGATAAATATAAGGTTATCGATGTTATTATAGAGGGTGTATCTATGGCTATGAGTTATAAAAATGAATATGCACCTATTTTGAAAACTGCATCTGATGAAGGAAAAAATCCAGTTAAAGTTTTAACAGAAAAAATAGAAGATAAAGTTATAAAACTTAAACTTGGAAAATAAGTTTTTATATATTTTTGATGCCCTGAACTTGGTTTCAGGGTTTTATTTTATCTGAGTAGTTAGAACATATATTTCAATCTGATACCATATTGATGGAATGTTAAATCACCAGATTGAACACGACGTTGAGTTAAACTTTGTTCTTCGTAAGGTTCTGATACTGAAATACATAGTGTGTAATTGTCATTACTATCCTCGTATTCAAATCCATCAGGACATACAGAACCTGGGTCTTCATCAAGACCAATATCTTGAACAAGAACAAATTCAGTATCTTCTACATTGTAAACTTTTAGTATATTTCCAGAAGTTTTTACCTTTCCGTAATTGTTTATTTTATAGAAGAGGTCAATTGAAAGATTACCTTCTAGCTCCAATGAGAATCCTGCTTCACCACCAAATGCAAGAGAACGATTTGTACTTCCGATAAATGTTATTTCTCCATCAGTATATTGAGAATATTCTCCACTTGTAGGGGATGTTTCTCCAGCTTCCAAATCTGGTAAAGTAAATTCCCCGGTTCCATCATCTTCATAACCAATTTCATCAGATACTGTATAATCTTCTATTGTGTTTTGAGCAATACCAAGTTGGAAACCAATGTATGGTTTTAATCTTCCAAGAATTGTTCCAAACATATTTTCAAGGTTATATTTAAATCCCATACCAATGAATTTAGAATTTATACCACCACCGCTGATGACTTCGTAATCTGTGTCATTTACAACAGTGATTGTTGGAACTTCTGCATCTTCGTCTTCATCCTCGTCTTCACTTGGAGCAGCGCTTTCATCTTCTACTTCTTCATAATACTTTACCCAATCACCATATTTCATTCCAGAATATGATGAATACATAAATTCAACACTTAGGGTATTTGACATTACACGACCAACACCAATGGATAATCCGTTTGCTGTTCCCATATCATCGTTGGCATCAGCTTCGGCAGGGTCAACAGAACCATGTTCAAGATTTATACCGTCCGTTGTGTTTCCAGTAGAAAATGCAGCAAACATATAAAGTCCACTGTCGGCAAAAGGACCTTCATTCTTTTTGGTTTGATTATAGAAATACATACTTTTGTTTTTACCGTAAAGAGGAATTTCACTTACACGATTCATTGGCTTTGCGTATATAGAATTTATTGAAGGCGCAACGTATTGAACATTTCTGTTCGAATTGGAAAGTGTAGCACTTTGTCCACCATATTGTTGTGAACCGACGTAACGCATACCGACAGGGTTTGTATATTGTGCAGACACAGGAGATGTATACAATCCGAAGATTGTAGCTGTGGATAACAATGTAAATTTCAAATTCTTTTTCATCTTTTCCCTGCTTAGAACATTAATCTAAGTTTTACTCCTATCTCTTGTGTTTCAATTTTTCCCTTCTCTTCAGTGCCAGTTTCATATCCGGATTCAGAGTATTCTTCTGATTCACACCAACCATATTCATCTTCGTATACAAAACCTTCGGCTGTAGCAGCACTTGTGCAATTTCCATTGCTATCAGGATCTACTATATCAATGACACTCCAATCATAGTAGGAATAATCCTTTGATTTTATAGTTCCAAAATTTGATATTCTGTAATACAAATCAAGTATAGTCTTTCTATCAAGATTAACAGAGACACCAGCTTCAACTGCCCATGCAAAATTGCTTGTCATTGCACCAAAGTGAGTAATTTCACCATTGTATTGGTAGTAGCCAGCATATTCAGGATTTCCATCAGTTGTTTCTGGAACTTCGGCATTTCCAAATTCTGGATATACTGTATAGTCAGATAGTGTGTTAAATGAGAAACCAACACCACCACCAATGTATGGAACAACCATATTATCAAGTATAGGACCAATAAGATCGGTAAGAGGAACCTGAACATTTATCATAAATGCATTTACATTCACTCCGCCACCAGATACAGGAGATTCTGCATTACATGAAAAATCAAACCCATCATCACCAGCATAATCAATATCAGGAGAACATAATTGCTCCTCAGTATATATGGTCGAATCATATTTTAAACCAGATAAACTTGTGTATGAAACATCAACACGAACATCACGATTTTGTGTGACACCAAAACCTATATGTAAAGACTTTGGATCGCCAAGACCTTCGGATACATTATTTAATGGTATAGGTTCAATCATTGGATTTGTAAGACCTTCACCAGAGAAGGAACCAACACCATAACCAAGAGATAAGTAATATTCTGTTCCCATCTCGGTATTAGAGTTTTGGCTTTGTCCCATTCTTTGTGCCTGTGCAGCAGGACTTTGAAGGACATACTTATTTGGTGTTTGATATCCATTGACGTTTTCATAAAGTTGCATATTCATAGTAGGGTTTCGTGAATAATCGACAACGGTTCTTGGACGTGCAGTATATGGGTTTACATATGCTGGTGCACCATTTCTTTGGTATACTCCAACCTGTGGTGGAAGTCGCATTTGAGAAGTGTTTGAGGAATTTGCAGAATATACACCAACAGGGTTTGGTAATTGCATATTAGAGGATTGAGCATATGCTTCACCACATAGCATAACGCTAGTTATCAATAAAAGATAATTTTTTGTTTTAAGCACTTCTCTTTCCTCTCCATAAGAAATATACCCCTATTTTACCATAGAGGGAAAAAGAAGTCTAGTATTTTTTTATAAAAAATTTATAAATTTAATGTGGAATTTTATTAAAATCTTTTGCGACTATATTATCAAAATTTTTGGATAGGGTTTCAATTGATTCTATTATCTTGATTTTTTCATCATTTGTGAATTTTCCTAGGACATAATTTATAACATCAATTTGTGGGGTGTGATTTCTTGGATGGTCAATGCCAATACGAATTCTGTGATAATTGGAACCTATTGAATTATCGATATTTTTAAGGCCGTTGTGTCCACCATTGCTTCCACCTTGTTTTATTTTTATACGACCAGTTTCAAGATCCAAATCATCATGGATTACGATTATATCTTCTGGCTTTATTTTATACATAGAGGATAGGGCAAGGATTGCCTCTCCTGATAAATTCATATAGGTTGTTGGTTTTGCAAGGATTACATCTCCTTTTTTGGTGAAAAAATATTTATTTTTTTCCTTAAAATCAGGGAAACCTTGATCTTCCTTTATTTTATCAATTGCTATAAAACCAGTATTGTGGCGAGTGTTCTCGTATTCAGTTCCTATATTTCCTAAACCAACTATTAGTATCATTTTATTCCTTTTCATAATTTTTTGATGCGATTACTTCATTTTGAGTAATTTCTTTTGTAAATTTTTCATTTTCAGTAAGCATTTCACTCATAAGTTCTGGGCGAATTTTTTCTTTTGTAATGTTTATCATTTCATTAATATTTTCGTAATCTTCAAAACCTTCATTGTTAAACTTTTCTACTATATCCTCTAAGGTTAGATTAAAATTCTTTATATTTGTTAGTTTTCCAATATAAAATCCCTGTCTTGTATAAGAATCAAGGCATGGAATCATATTATTTAAGCAATCAAAAGCCGAGTTTGTCGTCCAGAAATTTCCCTCTGTCGCAATGTATGATTTACATATTGCATCAAGTTCTGCAAAAGTGTAGACAATAGAGCAATCAAGTGGTGAAAGCTGACTTGCATCATTAAAAATACCCTTTTTATCTTGCAACATGTGGGTAGTTTCGTGTGCAAGTGTCCGTTTTAACCTTAAAATTTGAATAGGAGTTCTTTCATTATATATTTCCTCTATTACATTATAAGGGATAATAATTCTGTCTTTTCCTATTATGTAAGAGCCATTACATGTATCACTTTTTTCACCTATTTCAAGGGTAATATTATATTTTTCAAGAGATTTTACTAAAATTTTTGTTGTTTCATTATCGTCTTCAAAGTCATAAATTATTTTTTTTAGATATCTGGCAAAACATTCGTCCGAATCCTTACATTCAATAGTAATACCAGGATTTTCAACAAATGTTTCCGTTTGAGGAATGGAATATTCTTCTGCAATAAGGTCAGAATTAAGTTTTCCATGCGATAAAAGGATACTGGATAATACAAAAATCTTTAAAAGTCTAGATTTCCTTAATTTTAAAGATGCATTTTTAAATTTGTTTTTAAGAATTTCTTTATCCATAACCTCATCCTTCTTTATATATAGATAACATATTTTAAAAAAAATTGCTATTATTATTTTTTTATAAAAAAAAAGTTGCCTATGTCTAAAAAATATGATATTATGTAAAAAGATAACGAAGGAAAAGGAGTTATTATGAAGAGATTATTGTTAGGTTTAGCCTTGGCTTTTGTTGGTTCTTCGGCAAATGCTGCTGGACTTTATTTAAGTGCCGGTTATGGAAAATCAGATCCAGAATTTAATATTTCAGAGTCTTCAGCTGCTTCTGGAGATTGTTGGGATAATTTAAATAATAAATGGAATCCTAGTTGTGCCTATGGTTCAGAGTATGAATATATACCAGGTTTCCCAACAGGTAAGGTTTTAGCAAATTATGATCCAAACACAGGTATTGGTTTACAGGCTGATGATTTTAGTGCTGGTTTACCTTCGAATTATGATTTTACTGTAAAGGATGGTAAAACAATGGCATTTGCTATTGGTTGGGATATTTCACAAAATCCATTCAGATTTGAATTTGAATATCAAAAGACAGATTTTAAATCACCAGGATATAATCTTGTTATAGATACTGGTCCAATTGTTGTTTATCAAGGTATGTATCAGTATCCTGCTGCTGCTGGTTATCCATCAGCTCCTGCTTCAGATACTAATGCTGAATATGGGGCAAGTGGTGATAATTGTGCAAATGGTATTTGTATAAACAAAAATGAGTTGGCAGATTCTTCGACTGCTTCAAAGTATCTCTATCTTGATTTTGATGGAACATTCTATCAGGATATGACTGCTTCTGTTAGTTCATATTTGGGAAATGTTTACTTTGAAATACCAGGTTTTGGTTCAATAGATCCATACATCGGATATGGTTTCGGTGTTGCAAAGTTTGATTATGATTTGTATGTTCCTGACAGAGATCCTTCTACTGGTGCTATTACTGGTGGTAGCGTAAGGTCATTTACATCTGCATATGAAGATGCATCTCAATTTATTGCTGGTGTAGAATACAGATTTGATGAAACACCTGTGATTGTTGGTGTCGAATATCGTCAATTTAAAGCTACATTTGAAGATGATGAAGGTGCAAAGGATGAGTTTAAACATAAGTATTTTATGTTTAAGTTAAGATATGATTTCGTTTCAGATGAATTCTAATCTTTTAATATAAGAAAATCTTCCCCGTCAGTGTGGCGGGGATTTTTTATCTTGAAATATTCCTTGAGTTTTTTTGTAATTTCTTTTATTATTTTATTTGCGAGGTTATTATGAAATTTTTAGATCAAGCAAAGATTTATTTAGAGGCTGGCGATGGCGGAAATGGCTGTATGTCTTTCCGTAGGGAAAAGTATATTGAATTCGGTGGTCCAAACGGTGGTGATGGTGGTCATGGTGGAAATATAATCTTTAAGGCTGTAAGAAACCTTAATACCCTTATTGATTTTAGATATCAACAACATTTTCGTGCCGAGAAGGGGCGTCCAGGTGAAGGATGTGAAAGAACGGGAAAAAGTGGTAAAGATTTGATTATTAAGGTACCTGTTGGAACAGAGATTCTTGCCGAAGATAAGGTGACTGTGATTGCCGATATGGTCAATGATGGTGAGGAAGTTTTGGTTGCAAAGGGTGGCCGTGGTGGTTGGGGTAATGTGCATTTTAAATCATCTACTAATCAGGCACCAGAACGTGCGGATCCTGGAAAACCTGGTGAACAAATGGCTGTTTGGCTTCGCCTAAAACTTATTGCAGATATTGGTTTAGTCGGTTTCCCAAATGCGGGAAAGTCGACACTTCTTTCGGTTCTTACTGCGGCAAGACCAAAGATTGCAAATTATCCATTTACAACACTTCATCCAAATCTTGGTGTATTCTATATTTTTGGTAAGGAGTATGTGATTGCTGATTTGCCTGGGTTAATTGAAGGGGCAAGTGAAGGTATTGGTTTGGGTCACAGATTTTTGGGGCATGCCGAAAGGTGTAAGGTTATTTTACATCTTATCGATGGAACACAGGAGGATGTTGTTAATTCCTATAAATCCATTGAAAAAGAGCTTAAAAATTATGGTAAAATTTTGGAAACAAAGCCGGAAATTGTTGTCCTTAATAAAATAGATTCTTTAACAGAGGATGAAGTGAAGGAAAAAGTTAAAGCTCTTAAGAAGGCATCAAAAAAAGATGTCGTCGCAATATCGGGTGTTGCTGGACTTGGGCTTGAAGATTTAAAGAAGAAAATTTTCGAGCTTATGGAAAAGAAATAATCTTTGATTACATCTTAAAGTTTTCACCAAGATAAACCTTGCGAACGTCAGGGTTTTTAACTATTTCTTCTGGAGAGCCTTCGCACAAAACGGTTCCATTATGAAGAACATATGCACGATCGGTAATTTCCAATGTTTCACGAACATTGTGGTCGGTGATTAAAACCCCATACCCCTTATCTTTTAAGTGAGAAACAAGGGTTCTTATATCATTGACAGCGATTGGATCAACACCAGCAAAAGGTTCATCAAGCAAGATAAAATCAGGGTTTGCAGCCAATGCACGTGCAATTTCAAGTCTTCGTCTTTCACCTCCGGAAAGAGCAATTGATGGACTTTCACGTAAATGAGTGATGGAAAATTCAGCAAGTAATTCTTCTAGTTTTTGTCTGCGATTATCCTTGTATTTTTCAACAACTTCTAGGACTGCCATAATGTTTTCTTCTACTGTTAAAGAACGAAAAATGGAAGCCTCCTGTGGAAGATAACCAATACCCTTTTGTGCACGAACATAGAAAGGAAGTTTTGTTATATTTTCACCAGCAAGAGTTATAGTTCCAAAATCAGGAGTGATTAATCCAGTTATACAATAAAAACATGTCGTTTTTCCAGCGCCGTTTGGTCCAAGAAGACCAACAGCCTCACCTTGTTTTATGTTAATAGAAACATTCTTTAAAACAGGACGTTTTGCATAAGTTTTTGCAATATTTTTAACAATTATTTCTTTTGGATTTTCCATATTTTAACCTTACTTTTTTGATGTGGTTTTAGTTGAAAATACACCACTTACTTTACTATCTTTATCCTTTGGTAAAATCTTTGCAATACCAGTATTCATATCATAAACAATTTTTCCGCCGGAAAGATTTGCTTCTGTTCCTTTTTTAAAACGAACATTGCCATCAATGATTGCAAATCCATTTTGAGGGTTATATTCCGCCCTGTCACCATAAAGCTCTTCTTCACCATCAATAAGTTTTATGTTACCATCAGCATTTACATATTTTATTTGATTTTTACCATTTTGGTTTTCAAAAGTTATCCTTATATAATCAGAAAAAATATGTCGTCCAGCGTGGATAATTTCAGCATTATTAGCGGTTGCATAATTCTTATTCTTGAAATATATAATCTTGTCTTTTGTTATAATTTTATTATCATTGCCAGTCATGATTGTAGGGTTGTTTTCCGAAAACAAATCAATGCGTTCGGCGTCAATATCATATATCATTTTATCGGTTGAAATGTTTTCTTTTGCTGATTTTATTTTTACATTATCATTGGCAAATATTTTGTATATTTTTTTATTTTTACCCTTGTATAATGCCTCAATATTATCGGCTTTAAGTTCATATGATGGTGTTTTTGCAGTAGCATTTTTATGCATCATTATTTTTTGTTCTTTTTGATTCCATTCCAAACCATCATCTGCGAAAAGTTCAATATCTTCGGCATATGTGGAAATACTTCCTGTAAATAAAAATATAATTAAAAACAGTTTTAACATATAAAATCCTTTAATCATGTTCAGTATTATAAAGTATGTATGTTTTAAAAACAATAATTATTTTTGTTCTATTAAAGATTTAAATTCATCTTCGGAAATTATTTTAATTCCAAATTTTTTTGCATTTTCAAGTTTTGAACCAGCATTTGCACCAGCAACAACAATATCTGTTTTTTTACTTACACTTGATGTCGGATGAGCACCAAATTTTCGAGCTATATCTTCGACATCTTTTCTTGAAAATTGTATAAGTGTGCCGGTGAAAACAATGGTTTTTTCAAAAAGAGGATTAGTTTTATCTATTTCAGTATTTTCGGGATTTTCAATTTTTATAAATTTTAAAAGTTCGTTTAACATATTTAGTTTGGTGTCGTCTTTGAAATAGTTTATTATATCAACAGCCATTTTATCGCCAATGCCATAAATAGATGTTAATTTTTCAAATGTTGCATTTTTAAGATTTTCAATACTTTTAAATTCATTTGCGAGAATTATTGCGGTTGCCTCTCCGATACCGAAAATTCCAAGGGAATAAATGAATTTATCAAGCTTTATATTTTTTGCATTTTCAATACTTTCCATAAGGTTTCGTATTGATTTTGGACCATATCCTTCAAGTCTTTTTATATCAATTATATGATTATCTATTAATGTGAAAATATCGACAGGTGTTTTAATCCAACCTTTTTCAAAAAATAGTTCAATGCCCGAATTTCCCAATCCATCAATATTGAAACCTTCACGTGAAATGAAATATTTAAGGTATTCCTTTATTTGAGCAGGACAAAGAGAATTTGTGCAACGAAATGCAACTTCATCATTTTTTTGTTCCAAAATACTTCCACAAATTGGACAAGTATTTGGCATTGTAAATGGAACTGTATTTTGAGGACGTTCAGAAATAATAACGGATACAACTTGTGGAATAACATCACCTGCACGTTGTATTATTACAGTATCACCGACACGAATATCTTTTTCCTTTACATAATCATTATTGTGTAATGTCGCACGTGACACAATAACTCCACCAACATTTATTGGATCAAGTTCAGCAACAGGAGTTACAACACCAGTTCGACCTACTTGTAAAGTTATTCCTTTTATAAGTGTTAATGCCTGTTCAGGAGGAAACTTATGTGCAATTGCCCATTTTGGCGCACGTGCGATAAATCCAAGTTTTTTTTGAAAATCCAGACGATTTATTTTATAAACTATTCCATCAATATCAAATGGAATTGCATGACGTTTTGTAGCAACTTTGTTATAAAAATTTTGCAATTCTTCATATGTTGTGCAGGTTTCAAAAAATGGTTGTATAGGAAAACCCCATCCCTTTGCTTTTTTATAAAATTCTGTTTGTGTTGACCATAGTATGTTAGGTTTTACTTCACCCCAAGCATATACGATTAAAGAAAGGTTACGTTTTTTTGTTATGTTGGAATCAAGCTGTCTTAACGATCCAGCAGCAGCATTTCGTGGGTTTGCAAAAAGTTTTTCGCCTTTTTTTTCTTGTTCTTCATTAAGTTTGAAAAAATCTTCTTTTGACATATAAACTTCGCCACGAACCTCTAAAATTTCAGGGGCATTTTCAATTTTTAATGGTAAAGTTTTTATTGTTTTAAGGTTTTCAGTAATATCTTCACCAACAGTGCCATCACCACGTGTTGCACCAGATATAAAAATACCGTTTTCGTATCTTGCATTGAAGGATAAACCGTCAATTTTTGGCTCAGCATCTATTTCCACAATTTCATTGCTCATTAAACCTAAATCACGGCGGATGTGTGTATAAAATTCTTTTAAATCATCATCAGTGTAAAGGTTTTCAAGTGAAAGCATTGGAATAGAATGAGTTATTTTTTTGAATCCCGATTTTACCTTGCTTCCCACTTTTTTTGTTATAATAGAATCGGCAAATAAATCATCTTGGGCAAGTTCACTTTCTAACTTTAATGCTTCGTTTTTAAGTTTATCATATTCGGCATCGGATACGGAAGGAGCATCATTTTGATAATATTCATCATCATATTGCAAAAGAAGTTTTTGTAATTCTTTTAAACGCAGTTTTTTTTCTGATAATGTTTTTGGAGCCATAATAAAATCCTTTTTCTTTCTATATACCTATATTATAAAGTGAAATTATAGAAATTCCAGCAGTTTCTGCACGAAGGATAAGTTTCCCAAGGGTTATGCCAACAGAATTGGTTTTTGATAAAATTTCAAATTCTGTTTCATCAAAACCACCTTCTGGTCCGATAAGGAAAGATATAGGTTTATTCTTGTATTTTTTCAAAATATCAGATGTGTCTTGTTTTAAATTCTGTCTTTCATCAAGATATATCAATGTTCGATTTTTAAAATCAAATTTTGAAATTTTTTCAATAAATGTTGTTAGCGGATTTATTTGTGGAACACTTAATCTTCGGGATTGTTCAGTTGCTTCCTTTGCAATGATTTTAGTGCGTTCAATATTTATATCCTTTATAGCAGTGTTTTTTGTTATAATTGGGGATAGTGTTTTTATGCCTAATTCTGTGGCTTTTTCTATCAAAAAATCTTGTCTTTGATGGCGAATTGGAGTAAAAATTAGTTCAGTATCGTTAAGATTTTCGTCATCAGGAGTTCTTATTTGTGATTCAATTTGGATTTTTAAATCTTTTTTATTTATTTCTATAATATTACAATCAAATTCACCGTCTTTTGCATTAAAAATGATAAAATGTTCATCTTTTTTTAGTCGCATTACGTTTTTTATATAGTGAAAATCATCATTTTCTATGCGAAGAAGACTTGAAATTCGAAGATTTTTATCAGAATAAAGCCTTATTTTACCCATAATTTTGCCTTTTCATTGTTTTTTTTGAGTATTATATAATAATTTTAATTTAAAAAAAGAAAAAAATTTGCTATAATGTAAGTATTATTTGGAAAGGTTATAAATGCAAAAGTTTTTTTTGAAATTTAGATTTTTTTGTTTGACATTTTTTGCGTCAATATCTGTTGTATTTATTATTTTGCTTTTTCGTCAAAAGTTGGTTTCAGAGGATGCTTTTGTAATGACTTATCCAGAGGTTATCTTTTTAAATAAAGTTTCTGTTGATAGGGATTTGGCTGTTTCTTCTCTTCGTGATTTAATAGTCCCTTTTTTAAGTCAGGAAAAACTTTTAGATGTGAATATAAAATCTATGTCTGATGAGATTGTTGGGTTGCCGTGGGTTGAGAATGTCGCTGTGATACGTGATTTTCCTAATGTCTTAAAAATTATAATAAAATCTAAAAAAATAATTGCGTATAAAAGTGTAGATGGTGAATATTACCCAATAAATGACAAGGGTGATGTTTTAAATATACCTGTGGATTATGATGGTGGACTTTTGGTTTTTGGTGATTTTGCTGAGGAAAAGTTATTGGATATTTTATCTTTTTTAAAGGGATATCCTGATATACTAAATAAAATTGTGGGTATGCAATTTGTAAATGGATTAAGGTGGAATTTGCATTTATATTCTTTGGATGAAAATGGACTTTTGATAAAGCTTGATAATTCTTATGAGGATGGAATTGTAAAACTTGCTGAATTTGATTTATTAGATGGGCTTTTAAGTAAAAATATTTCAGAGATTGATTTGCGAGATTTGGATAAAATACTTGTAAAGCAAAGGGGTGGCTATGGCGCTTGATAAAAAAAATTTGATTGGTTTTATTGATGTCGCATCAGACAAAATACGTGTGATGATTATGTCTGTTGATAGAAGTTTTAAATTTATCTTAGAAGGAAAGGGCGAATCAGAATCTGTCGGATATAAAGGTGGAAGAGTTATTAATTTTGATGAGTTTTCTAGATCTATTAATCAAGCATTAGAGATGGCAGAAAAACAAGTTGGAGAAAATATTTCTGATGTTGTGATTTCTGTTTCTGATTTAAAATATAAATCATATTTTTTGCCATCAAAGATAGATTTTTCTTTTGAAAGAAAAATTACGGAAAAAGAAATTAAACAATGTTTTTCTTTTATTCCTTTACAACAAAATATTGATTTGGATAAGGAGGTATTAATACATATTATTCCTGTCGAATTTGTTATAGATGAAAATAAAATTATTGATAATCCGGTTGGAAATTTTGCAAAAAACTTGTTAATAAAATATCATGTAATTACTGGTGATGCTTTGATATATTCAGAATTGATTTCTGTATTTAATAATTTGAATTTAAATGTAAAAAAGGTTGTCGCAAATGCTTATGCTTCGGCATTATCTGTGCTTGTTGATGATGATAAAAAGATTGGAAGTCTAATTCTTGATATCGGAAAATCTTCGATGTCTGCAATGATTTTTTCTGATAATAAAATTGTTTATAATGCTTCTTTTCCATTAGGGGGTGATGCGATTACAAATTCGCTTTCAAAACAAATAAATGTTCGTATTTCCGAAGCAGAAAGACTTAAATTAAAGTATGGAGCAAAGGCTCCGTTAGCATTAGATTTTTCTGATTATATAAATTTGTTTATGATTGGAGAAAATGGTGAAGATGATGCAAAGGAAGTTTTAAAATCTGATTTTTTAACTGTTTCAAATAATATAACAAAGGGTATATTTTCTATACTTAAAAAATGTCTTGAGGAAAAAGAGGTTTTGCATTTTGTAAACAGAATTGTTCTTACCGGTGGTGGATCAAAACTTTTGGGACTTGATGATATTATATCGGAGATTTTTTCTTGTCCGGTAAGGATGGCAAAACCTATAAAACAAGAAGAACTTTGTGACAATTTGAATGATGCTGTTTATTCTACACTTGTTGGACTTTTTGTTTATTATAAAACAAAAGATGTGGGTGATTATAAGAGTGTATTGTCAAATGATGTCGAACATAAAACTTTATTTAATAAATTTATGAAATTTTGGATGGAAAATTTCGGATAGAAAGGATTAAAACATGTCAGATATAAAAAATAATATTGTGGATGTTTATTATGATAAATCAAGATATGATATTTCATCAATAATTGCTCCGTTTAAAAAAGAAATAAAAAAAGTATTTTTATTATCTTTCTTTATAAATATTTTAACATTAATGATACCGTTGTTTGTAATGTTTTTGTTCGATGAAAAATTTTATATTTCACTTAAGGGAGATGGACTTTTTAATTTGGCTGTTTTAGTGACGGTTGTTTGTTTTAATTTTTTGTTTCGATATGAACGTGCTTCTGTTGTAAATTTTATCTTACGTTCAATAGATTCAAATGTTTGTAATGGCATATTGGAAAAGGTTTTCAAAATTCCAGCAAAAAAGATGGAAAAGAAAAATGATGCATTTTGGCATTCTGTTTTTTCTGATATTGATGTGATAAGAAATGGTCTTTCTGGTTCGTATATTATAAATCTTTTTGATATTCCATTTGTTGTTTTGTTTATGGGAATAATAGGAATATTGCTTGGTAAATATTTCTTTGTTATGATTTTTATTACTCTATTTTATTTAATAGTTCTTTTATCAGCGGGATATACTTTGGGGATTGTTGATGATAAGGAAAAATTAGCAGTAAAGGAACGCGATGAGCTTGTTTCAAATACTATTCGTGATTTATCATCGCTTAAAACACTTTCTCTTTCCGAAAAAATTATGTATATGTGGAAGGATTATCAAAGAAGTATTATTGATAATACTTATAAACGTAATTATACACTTGATATATTCTTGGTTATTTCTTTTGTTATTTATTGTGTAGGATTAATGATTTTTTCGTTGATAGGAGAGCATTCTTATAATCTTGGATTTATGAGTTTGGGGTCATTGGTTGCAATACTTTTGTTGTTTTCTCATGGTTTCTATCTTATAAATAATTTTATAAAATATTTTCCACAATATTTTAAATTTTTGAATTCTACGGAACGTCTTGCTCAAGTAATGGCAGAGCAGGTTGATGCAATTAAGGTTGAAGAGATAGAAGATATTACTTTGGGTAATATAGAGCTTAAAGATTTTACATTGGAAGATAATAGAAATAATGTTATTTTAAAAGATGTAAATTTTGTTTTTAAAGAGGGTCTTTTGTATGTTGTAAGAGCCAAAAATACTTTTGAAGGATCTTTATTCTTGAAGTCTTTGTTTGGTGGATATGAAGCGTCAAATGGAAAAATTTTGTTCGACAGGTATGATGTTGCAAATCTTAAAACTGAAAGCTTGAAGGATTATATCCATTATGCCAGTGAAAATGCTTTTGTTATAGAGGGAACAATAAAGGAAAATTTAACTTGTCTTGTTTCAAAAAATTCATTGGATAATAATTTTGCAGGATTTATGGATTATAAAGAAGTTTCAAAACTTCTTGGTTTTGATGATGTGGTTAATAAATTACCTAATGGATATAATACATTGATTGATGCAAGAACAGATTTATTGTCTTTGGAAGAACTTAAATTATTAAGTATTGTTCGTGTATTTGTTGGTAATCCAAGAGTTATTCTTCTTGATCAACCATTTTTGGGATTGAGAAAAAAATACAAAGAAAATATTATTAAATTATTACAGGATATTTCAAAGGATAAAATTATTATTATTTCTACACAAGAAAAAGAACTTTCTAAACGTTTAGTTTTAAATATTGAAGATGAAAAAATTTCAACCTTGACTGTGGAAGCTTTTGAGGATGCGTCGAAGGATTTGCAGAATAAAATTTATGGCGATGATATGGATCCTTCAGAAACACATGCTTTGTTTAAACGTATATTTAGGAAAAAATAGAATGAAAAAAAATTTGATTGGTGTAAGTATTCTTTCAAGTGATTTTTTTGATTTGAAAAAAAATTTTGAAAAAATCGAAAAATCTAGTTTGGATTTTGTGCATTTGGATGTTATGGATGGGGTGTTTGTTCCGAATATTTCTTTTGGTCCTCATTTTATAAAATGTTTGCGCCTGCATAGTAAAAAAAGTTTTGATGTGCATTTGATGGTGAAAAATCCGCTTCCTTATATTGATGCATTTGTTGAAAGTGGGGCTGATATTATTACTGTGCATGTTGAAGCGAAAAATACTTTAAAATGCTTGAAGAAAATTAAACAAAATGGCGTGAAGTGTGGTGTCGTTGTTAATCCAAAAACTTCAGCTAGTAAGGTAAAAAAATATCTTAAAATTGCTGATGTCGTTATGGTTATGACAGTAGAACCAGGTTTCGGTGGGCAGAAATTTATGTTATCACAGCTTGGAAAAATTAAGCAAATTACTGAGATGATAAAACTTTCAAAACGAAAAATTGAATTGGAAGTTGATGGTGGGATAAATTTTGAAACAGGAAAACTTGCATTTGAAAATGGTGCAAATAAATTAGTCGTTGGAAAATTTCTTTTTACTCAATCTGATTTTAAGAAAACTGTTGATAAATTCAAAAAATTATAGTGTCGGAATTTCGGTCCAAATAACGTCAGTGATGTTTTGTGCATGTGTGGCAAGCATTACTAATCTATCAACGCCTAGTGCTATACCAGTGCAATTTTTAAGATGCGATACAGCGTCAAGAAATTCGTAGTCAATTGGAAAAGTTGTTCCGTAAATTTTTTCTTTTTCCTTTTGATCATGTAAAAATCTTTCTTCTTGAATTTTTGCGTTTGTAAGTTCAGTAAATGCATTTGCAACCTCGACACCACAAACATACATTTCGAATCTTTCAGCGATGTTTGAATTTTGTGGTTTTGGTGCAGATAGAGAGGCCTGATGAATAGGATATTCATATAAAATTGTTGGTGTGTTGCAACCAAGGTTTGGTTCAATATATTCCAACATTAACTTTTCAAAAATATCATCCCAGGTGTCAGAATCAGATATTTGTATATTGAGTTTTTCTGCCTCTATTTTTATAAGATTTTTTGTAGGATTTTGAGGATTATCTATTGTTTTTAAAATATCAAAATTACAAAATTTTTGAAATGCTTCGGTAATAGTTAGTTTTTCAATTCCATTATTTAGATAACATTTTTTATTATTGTATTCAAAATATTCTTTTTTTGCTGATGTAAGTGTGGATTGTAATATTTTTTCACAATCATCCATTAATTTTTCGTAATTATATCCAATACGATACCATTCAAGCATTGTAAATTCGGGATAGTGTGTTGGTGATACGACTTCATTTCTGAATGTGTGTGTAAATTGGTAAATATTTTTAAGCCCAAATGATAATAATTTTTTCATAGAAAATTCTGGTGATGTATGCAAATACAACTTTTGTGAATTGGTTTCAGTTATATCATTGAACTGTGTTTCAAAAGCGAAAAGATGGACTTCCATACCAGGAGAATATTGTAAAATAGGTGTGTCAACTTCTGTAAAATCTTCTGATGAAAAAAAGTTTTTTATTCCTTGAATAATTTTATTGCGAGATAAAAGAAAAGGGAGTTTTCTTTCGAAATTCTCCCTTGTATTTTTGAAAATAAAACTATTATTTTGCTTCATCTTCTTTTTCAGCTTCCTTAGCAGCAGCTTTTTCTTCTGTTGCTGATGGAACATCAACTGTTTCAGGAGCAGCTGTTTCAACAACTTCTTTAACAGCAGCAGCAATAGTTGCAATGGTGAATGCTTCGTGTGAAGCAAATCTTAAACCATTTGGAAGTTTGATGCTTGATGAGTGAATAGATTCAGCAACGTCAAGATTTGATACATCAACTTCAATTGCATCGACCATATCTGCGGCTTTACAAATAACAGCAGCATTTCTTGTAACGATGTTAAGAACGCCACCTTTCTTTGTTCCAACACAAACATCTTCGCCAATGAATTTGAATGGAATTTCAACAGTGATTTCTTTGTTAAGGTCAATTCTTAGGAAATCAACATGAATAGGATTGTCTTTTACTTTGTGATATTGAATAGCTTGACAAAGAGCAAGTTCCTTTTTGCCTGTTCCTTCGATTTCAAGTTCGAATTGACGAGTTCTGAAACCTTTGATTTGCATTTGTTTAATCAAATCCTTTGGTTCAATAGAAATTAATTCAGGTTCTTGTTTATTTCCATAGATAACAGCAGGAATAAGACCAGCTCTTCTTGTAGCGCGTGCGGCCCCTTTACCACTGTTGTCTCTTTTTTGCACTTTTAATGTAACTTTATTAGCCATTTTTTTAAGTCCTTTTTGTTGTTAATGTTATATTAGTTGCCTCCAAGGGTGCAGACTAATGGGTCGAATTATAACATATCTCTTTGTAAAAGCAAGATTTTTTTTAGAAAATTAGGTAAAAAATTTTTTTTGTAAAAACTATTGACTTTTAAATTTATTTTGTCTAATATGCGTTTATTCAAACTAAAAATGAAAGGATAAAAAATGAAAACTAATAAGATAATTCATATTGAAGATAAATCTTCTTTTGTTCTTGATGCTCAAAATATGCCAGATACAATTATCTTGGAAAAAAGTACAAATTATAGAACTTCTTCAACAGGTGACAAATTTAGTATTGGTGAAAAAGCTGATATTCCAGTTGCTACTTTTTTATTGAAAAATAAAAATATTGTTTACCATGCTGTAGTGTATGAAACTATTTTTACAAATGAAATTAAAAAAGTTTTTAATGAAATAGTTGAAAAAAACAATCTTACAGTTTTGGATAATGTTGTTTTAGCAGCTCCTTCTTCATCATATATTCCAAGAAGTTATTTAGGTGATGGTAAATATAAAACAGCTCAAATTATCAATGAAAGAGATTATGATTAATTTGGATTATTAAAAGAGGTTTATTATGAAAAAAATTATAAGTGATGAAAGAAAACGTGAAAACAGAAAGTTGGCAGTCATTTTTTCATTGATGTTTGCTGGCATACTTTTAGCTCTTTCTGAAAGTGTGGTTTTAAGTAAAAAAATGCAAGATTCAGAGAAAGAAAAACAGGTTAAGTTGTCTTCGAACTTTGAATTTGTTTCTGCTTTGGCTACATCAGATGTTAATATGGAAACAAATGGGAAAAAGGTGAGTTATTTCGTCGATTTGGATTTTAATAATGATGGCATTACTGATAAAACAATTCCTTTGGTTGATAATGTTAAATATGTATCTGGTAATCGTTTAGCAAAAATGTCAAAAGTTAAAAAAGGATCACAGCTTATTTTTGAATGTAATTTGGATACTCATATTAAAGTTTATCCGATTGAGGAAAAGGTTTATCCTGAGATAGTTGTCGATTTAATTTCCGGAACAAGTGCTGTTGGATTAGTAGACAATCTTGTCGTTATTGATGGCGAAATAGTTGCTGATGCAAGAAAAGAAAATAATAAGGAATTTTTGGATTATCTTAATGGTATCCTGCCTGGTGAAAAATCTTTTGCTTTGAAGGATAAAAAAATTGATAATGAAATATTCGAACGTTTTTATAATACTAATTTAAAAGCAAGATAATATTTTTTCATTTATTACCTCTGGGGCATTTATTGCCCCTTTTTTTATTTTTCAAATTTTAGAATTCCGATTTGACATGATTTCCATAATACAACGTCTATATATCCTATAGGTTCATTTGTTTCTAAGGCAATACTTTTAAACATTTTATCGCAAGAATTTTTTACACTTTCTGTTAAAATAGAATTTTCTTTATCATTTTTGTTTCCATATAAGGTAATTCCAAGACGTTGAATCCATACATCATATTTTACCTTGTTTATGCCAAGGTTTCTTGCAATATGATTTTTTGTAATTTCTCCAATGTAAGGAAGTGTTGAAAGCATGCAAATTTTATCATCTGTATTTGATAAAATATAAAACTGTTTACAATATTCTTCTTTATTTTCCCATACTTTGCAAATTGCATTGATTTTATTTTTATTTCCAAAAATTGAAAGAAGGTTTTCAGGACAAACTTTGCCACCTTTACAAATAAAATTTTTAATTAAAATAAATTTTTCCTTTGCAACCTTTTGTTTGAAGCCACTTGCAAGTATTACATAAAATACTTCGAAAGCAAAATCTTCTGGCGATAATTTAGGCGGGTTTTTAAGCCTTTTTTTTATTATATCAAAACCATCTTTATCTGTTCCAAGACCACTTTCTATTAAGTATTTTTCTAATGAATAAAAAAGTTCCTTATCAATTTTTTTGATAAATGAATTGGAAAGTTTGCAAAAAACTTTAGTCATTATATTGTTTGCCTTTTTGGTTTTAATACTTTACGTTTTTATTGTATTGTCTTTTTCGTAAAATTTCAATGAAAATAAGGATAAAATAATACCTTGAAAAAATAATATTGTTCCTTTATAATTCAATAAAATTTAGTAAAAGGAGATTAAAATGGATAGACATCATGAAGTTGTTATAATTGGTTCAGGTCCTGCTGGATATTCAGCTGGAATTTATGCTGCAAGAAATGGAAATAAGCCATTGATAATTACAGGAATGGAATTTGGTGGTCAGATTACAAAGTCTTTTGATTTGGAGAATTATCCTGGTTTTATTGAAAAAATAGATGGTTTATATTTGACTGAACAAATGAGAAAGCAGGCCGAGATTTTTGGCGCGGAAATACTTGCAGATACTGTTATTGAGGCTGATTTTAAAAATCGTCCATTTACTCTTAAAACTGAAAATGGTGAAGTTATTACTGCTGATGCTGTGATTATTGCAACAGGTGCGTCATGTAGGGAACTTGGACTTTCAAATGAAAAAAAATTAACTGGTCATGGTGTTTCATATTGTGCAACATGTGACGGTTTTTTCTTTCGTGATAAAGAAGTGTTTGTTGTTGGGGGTGGAAATACTGCTGTGTATGAAGCATTACATCTTTCAACAGTATGTAGTAAGGTAACTGTTATTCATAGAAGGGATCATTTTACAGCAGAAAATATAAATCAAAAGCATTTCTTTGATGCCCCAAATTGTTCGGTTATTTGGAAATCTACTTTGGATGAAATTGTTGAAAAAGATGGTAAAGTTTCTGCAATCAAAGTTAAAAATGTTGATACTGGTGATATTACAGAATATCCAACAGAAGGTGTTTTCATTGCAATTGGTAATAAACCAAATACTGATGTTTTTGCAGGGCAAGTTGAAATTGATGATGCGGGGTATATTAAAACAAAACCAAATCTTTGTGCAACAAATATTGATGGTGTTTTTGCTGCTGGTGATGTTAAAAACCCTCATTTCAAACAGGTTGTTATTGCAGCAGCAAGTGGTGCACAGGCTGCTATGGAAGCGACTGAGTATTTGCTTTCAGTAAAATAATTTTAGGAACATCTACTTGTGGAAATGTTAAAGTTTTTATGTCATCATATTTTTATGATTGATATTTGTAAGGCATATACATTACAGCAGACTTTGAATACGGGGAAATCTTTGTTAAAGGATGCAGGGATTGAAAGTTTTGATTTGGATGCAAAGGTTTTACTTTCCTATGTTTTGGGTGTGGAAAATTATGAGCTTATTTCTCATCCAAATATTGAAGTTCCATTAAAACTTTATCATCAATATATGAAACTTATAAAACGAAGAGGGCTGTCAGAGCCAATTGCACAAATTACAAAGAAAAAAGAATTTTGGATGCTTCCATTCAAAATTTCAAAAAAAACACTTATCCCAAGGCCGGATAGTGAAACTTTGATTGAGGCGGTAAGGTCGGAATTTAAGGATAAAAATTTTCCACATAAAATTTTGGATATGGGAACGGGAAGTGGTTGTTTGCTTTTAAGTTTGCTTTCAGAATATAAGCATGCATTTGGTATTGGAATTGATATTCAATCCGGTGCTGTTAAGGTGGCAAGGGAAAATTCCCGAATCCTGTCCTTTGATGACAGGGCTGTTATTTTGAAACAAAGCTGGCATAAGAAGAATCCAAGTAAAAAAATTTCTAAACAAAAATTTGATATTATTGTTTCTAATCCACCATATATTACGGCTTATGATATGAAAATTTTGGATAAGGAAGTGAAGAAGTTTGAACCAAGAAAGGCATTGTTTGGTGGTCGTGATGGACTTGATGAATACAGGTCTATTTCTCAATCTATTTATGATTGGGATATTTTGGAAAAGGGTGGAAGGGTTTTTCTTGAGCTTGGAAAAGGACAGGAAAACGATGTCCGAAAAATTTTTGAGGCATTCGG
>JAEEGL012430396.1_pt1 | contig 34161 bp, 31 predicted proteins | sample 9134231 | NCBI WGS metagenome assembly JAEEGL01 (sample SAMN16246548, study PRJNA631951) | gut metagenome | biome: gut microbiome; feature: rumen; material: fiber-attached | host: Bos | place: Iran: Karaj | collected 2018-10 | reverse complement strand
TTCTCTTTCTTCCTTCTGCACTTCATCCGCTCTCTTATAGAGAGGAAGAACGAGGAAGTTAACCGCAAGGCTCAAGATAATGATCGCGAAGCCCGGGTGGCCTACGATCCTGTGGGCCATCGAGAATACGACCTCGAAGAATAACTCCAGAGGTCTTATCAGGAGGTCGAAGAAGATTGTCAGCAAAGAAGGGATCAATTGTTTTCCTCGCTGCTTAATTCATTAAGCGTCTCTATCAGATAATCGCACACAGAGTTTGTGGCATTACCGATGTTCTTCCAAGCTGTACTCCTTACCTCTCTTCTTGCTGATTCATAGGAAGGATCGTTGATACACTCATCGATCATGGATCTGAGATTACCCTTATAGTCATCGGTGATCTCCTTGCCGACCTTCGGCAGGATCTCGAATGTATAAGGAGTCTCATCAAGCCACCATGCGTCATAAGGATCCTTGGAGAATCCTGCATTGGCATACATGATCGGCTTGTCGAACACGAGAAGGAAGTCGAAGATGACACCGGAGAAGTCAGAGATCATGATATCTGCTTTGGCCAGGACATCGAAGTTGTCGTTGTCCCTGTTCCACTCGAAGTTCTCGTTATCGTGGTACTTCTTCATAAGCTTTTCGAGCATGTCGGCCTCAGATGAGAACGACTGCGGGTGAGGTCTTACGATGATGTGATACCCTGTGGCGATGAGCTCATCGAGGAACGGAGCTCCGTATTTTGTAAGTATGCCAGAAGGTCCCCACGAAGGTGCGAGAAGAACGACGGGAGCCGAATTCTTCTTGCCGGAAGCGGGGTGAGCGTCGAGACGCTTCTTCATCTCATCAAGATAAGTAAGACCCACGAGCTCTATCTTCTTCTCGGGAAGTCCTCTTAATGCCTCAAGCTTTCTTGTCTGCTGTACCTGGTGGTCGCCCGACAGAAGGAGAGAATCATAATAGTCCGTGCCGAACATCCTGTACAGGGAGATGTTACCGGGAGCGTGAAGGATGTGAGCGTAATGGTTTACAGTCTTCGAGCGCTTCCACTGGTATACGTCGAGACCCGGTGTGGTCGACAGAACGATATATGCATTAAGGATATTAAGTCTGGAGAAGGCCTTGTTGCCCTCGCCGATGAATTCACAAACGATGTGCTCACAGCTCTTGCCGTACTCCAGAGCAGGATCGTCGGGAGATGCTGTGTAGTAGTATGCCTTCTGTCCCCTCTTCTCGAGTTCTTCGCAGATAGGCTTAAATACGTTCCAATAACGCTTATGGTCAGAGAAGATGACGATAGGGAGCTTATTCTTGTCGATCTTGGCTTTCTTGCCGCCCGACAGGATAAACTTGATCTTTATCAAAGCAGTTCTGAGAAAAAAAACAACGACACCGATAATACCTATCAGTATCGAGAAAAGCATACTGCCCGTTCCGGGATCGATATAAAGTCTATACATTTTCTTCTCCTTCCAAATAAGACATTATAAAGGGAAATGTCTTTAAAATCATCTGTATCCGATACCGAAAGAATGCCAAATATTCTGGTAATCAGGGGATACGGATATAGCATTTATCACATCTTCCCTCGTTGCCCCGCCGTTAAGTTCATTGATCCAGTTCGTAAGCTCGCCCCTGGATCCGTTCCTTAACAGCATAAGTCTGTATACCGCTTCGATGAACTGCGCATTGCTGCAGCCGAACCCGCCGTTGTTATATACCTCCCAGATAACTGAGTCAGGAGTCCTGTTGGATCCGACCAGTATCTGGACCATCTGTCTTACTTCGTCTATGGACGGATATCTTAAGTATCCCATCCTGTATACCCTGACGACATAATCGGAAGTATTACGGTAGAAAGGATCGTCGCACATCGCATCATCATAAATGATCTCGTACGATGCACCGCAGGTTCCTTCATAATCACCTATGCCCGTGATATCCGCCCATGCCGTTCCGGGAAGATAATTATTCCAGCAGGTAACTTCGTAATCTCTTCCCTCTTCAAGAACATTGCCGTTAAGTTCTACCGTTATCTGTGAAGGTCTTACGGCAGAACCCGTATAAGCCGCGAAAGAAGATATGGTTATATCGGCAAGACTTATGTCATTCTCAGGAAGATCAGAAGATGAAAGATTCTCATAATAATCATTATTCTCAGAACCTATACGGAAGTAATCTGAGCTGTCTTCGGGCTGTGAAGCAAGCACCAATCTTCCGTCAGATACATTTACAAAAAGACCTGTCTCCACGTTATTAACAGTGAAGTAAGGGGTCCCTGCCACAGCACTTATATCCCACAGATAAGCGGATGACGCCTGATCATAATTACCTGCGAAGAGCTCTCCGTCGATAACACAGAGTGTCTTGGTAACGCCGTAAGAATCAAGAGTGATCTGATAATGGTCGCCGTCGGGAATGATATCGAAGACCGTGGCTTCATCTTCTCCCATACCGATCGTATAGTCATCGAATCCCTTCATCCTTACTTCGAGTCCGAGCGCGGTATCACCTGAATACAACTGATACTTCCCCTGCTCGACCGCAGCTGCGAGGTTAAGCGCCTTAAGTGCTGTAACCACAAGCAAAGCAGACACGAATGCCGCGTATACGAACTGGCAGACAAGTTTTCCCGTCTCCTTCTTACGCGTCCACATGAAGATGATAAGAGCCAGTGATACGACTATCAGTGCTATGGAAAGATAAAGACCTGTAAGGGATCTGTATCCGAATGTGTTCTGACCGTTAAGGATGTAACTTCTGATAAAGCCTTTATGCGAGCAGATGAACGCTGCGCCCGTTACACAAGAAAAGTAGGAGAAGAACGTCAACGCACTCGCCTTAGGTTCAGCTCCTGTAACAAGCAGCGCGACCAGGGCTGCATCGAGGACATATGTTATTCCTGTCTGAAGTGAGAGCACCATGCCCGCGGCAGCCAGGACCGCGATAATGATGTACAGCGGGTCACGTTCTTGACGCCTGTTAAGAACCGCCGTAATAACACCCGTAAAAGCCGCGGCGAGTCTTGCCACGCCGTTAAACTCAGAAGGTAAAGCATCGAGTACCGGAGTCATCGTGCCGAACAAAGATGCCAGCATCAGAACCAGAGCCGGTACTGCAAGGATACGGCAAATATCGATCTTTCCGAGTTTCTGTCGCAGGCTTTCCGTACTCATTGAAGCCTCATGTACATGTTGATATTGCCGTCATCGACTGGCATCAGGACCGCACGGGAATCCTCCGTCTCATACAGTCCGAGGCCGCACGCTTCGTTGATCATAAGGTAATACATCGTGTTGCCGATGCGCTCGAATCTCCACCTGAAAGCGTCGCCGTTACCTTCCTGATCCATGACAAGATCATTATCCGCACCGACGCCGAGATACATGGGAGATCCGCTTATTATCTTGCAGATCTTATAGGAGTCGGATTCCTTATCGTAGATGAATTCGAAGGTATCGTCATAGCGGTCATCGTGGTTGAATAAGAACACCTGATCATCACCCGTAACCGACACGCTTAGAAGTCTGAAAGATGTATAACAATAGATATGTGATGAGTACTCATCGCCGAGTACTTTGTTGCCGAAGGGCCACTTAATGGCGAATAAAGTCATCAGGATAATAAGGCATCCGGCAGCGATATAAACTAATGATCTCTTGTCGGTCTTCTTGGCCATCAGTAGATAAATCTTCTCTGGACATAGTAACTTGCAAGGAACAGTACTATATCAACAGGGATCTTGAATCCGATCTCCGGAACCGCCGGGAACAGTGCCACGAACAAAGTAACGAGTACTGCTGACAGCGACATCTGAATTACCGCGAGTAAGACATATCTCGGGAAAGACGTCGAATGCTGCTTACCGCTGCTGAATACAAACTTGTAATTAATGAGATAGTTATAAAGCGCCGACAGAACTCTGGCGGCTACAGTTGCCAAAGCTGCATATATGGCAGTATCTATGAACAAGATAAAGAGCTTACAGAACACATGGAAAAGCACCAGGTCGATCGCGGCAGATGATAACGAAGCGAACATGAACTTCGCGAAGATAATACCGAAGATCTTGTAGATCCTTATCGAATCCTTGACGGGATTGAAGTGTGTCTGGTGATTCTCCTTGGAATCGTAGATGGTCTTTATCGGAACCTCCACGATCTTATACTTGTCCTTGGTAACGACGAGCATTCTGGTCTCGAATTCGAATCGCTCTCCTTCGACATCGAGAAGCTCCTTCATGAAATCTCTTGATATACCGCGAAGTCCGGTCTGCGTATCGGAAACCTTAAGTCCGCACAGATAACCGAAGACCTTAACCGTAAGAGTATTGCCTGCACGGGACTTGAACGGAACATCTTCTCCGGAGAAATCTCTTACGCCGAGGATCAGACTGTCCGGGTTCTCCTTAAGTGCGTCCATGCACTTCTTGATGCACTCGACTGAATGCTGTCCGTCCGAATCCGCGGTAATGCAGCCCGTTGCCTCAGGCATGTTCTCGAGTATGTAGGTAAACGCGGTCTTAAGCGCTCTTCCCTTACCCTTGTTAACCTCGTGGTGAAGTACGACACCGCCAAGGGGCTTAACAAGCTCCTCCGCCTGCTCGAAAAATCCGTTGTAATCCTCCCCGCTTCCGTCGTCGACCACAACTACAGGACCGAGTCCTGCCTGCTTTAAGTCTTGTAATATCGCCGGAAATCTCTCATCCGGCTCGTAAGAGGGGATTACTACTGGGATCACTATATTGTCTTTCAGAACTGGAATGCTTCCTTGAGACCCGGGAAATTCCTGTCTCTGTCATTGATGTTAAGAGGTGTGCCGTCAGTGAACTTGTCACCGGTTACATCAGGCCACTCGATTCCGATATCGGGATCGTTCCAGCGGAGTCCGCCTTCATCACCCTGATGCCAGAAGTCCGTTACCTTGTAGCAGAACTCTGCTGTCTCGCTCAATACGAGGAATCCGTGAGCAAAGCCCTCAGAGATGAGAAACTGCTTCTTATTCTCTTCGGAGAGTACGAGTCCGTACCACTGTCCATATGTCTTGCTGTCCTTACGAAGATCAACAGCTACATCGAAGACCTCACCCTTGATAGCTCTTACAAGCTTAGCCTGGGGATGCTCCTTCTGATAATGAAGTCCTCTGAGAACTCCTCTTGTGGACATAGACTGATTATCCTGAACAAACACCTGTGTGAGACCGGCCTCTGCCATATCTCTCTGGTTATAAGTCTCCATGAAGTATCCGCGCTCATCTCCGTGAACTGCGGGCTCGATTACATAGAGACCCTCGATAGGTGTATTTGTTACCTTGATCTGACCCATTACTGCTCCTCCTTAAGCTCAACAAGATATCTGGACAAAGCATCCTGCCATGTGGGCAAAGGAGTGAAGCCGTTCTCGATAAGCTTTGATTTATCAAGTCTTGAATTATAAGGCCTTGCTGCCTTGGAAAGTCCGTACTCAGCTGTTGTAACAGGAGTAACCTTCGTGGACAGTCCTGCCTGGCGGTAGATCTCGCATGTGAAGTCATACCATGAGATATATCCGCCCTCATTAGTAGCGTGATAGTAACCGTACTTCTCGGTCTCAGCCATATCGACGAGGAGTCTTGCAAGGTCATAAGTGTATGTAGGAGTACCTACCTGATCATTAACTACTCTTACCTCATCGTGAGTCTTGCCTACATTAAGCATAGTCTTGATGAAGTTCTTGCCGTTCTTGCCGAATACCCATGCAATTCTTACGATGAAGTACTTATCAAGAAGGCCGGATACAGCGAGCTCGCCGTCGAGCTTGCTCTGTCCGTATACGTTAAGAGGAGCATAATTCCTGTCATCAGGCTCCCAAGGTCTCTCGCCTGTACCGTCGAACACGTAGTCGGTACTGATATAGATCATCTTGGCATCATTGATCCTCGCTGCCTGTGCGATATATCTTGTACCCTCGCTGTTGATCGCTCTTACCTTATCGAAGTTCTCTGCATCCTCTGCAGCGTCGACTGCCGTCCATGCAGCGCAGTGAACGATAACGTCAGGCTTGATTGTAGCTATAGCCTTGGATACCTCGGACTCATTCGTGATATCGAGTTTTACATAAGGGAACTGGGACTCAACGGAATCCAGAATATCAGTTCCTACAGCCTCGTATCCTCTCTTATCAAGTTCATTAAGAACATCGTGGCCGAGCTGTCCGCCTACACCTGTAACAAAGAATCTCATTTATTACTTATCTCCGTACATCTTCTCGTAGTAGTTCTGGTACTCACCGCTGATGATGGGCTGCCACCATGCCTCGTTATCGAGGTACCACTTGATAGTCTTAACGATACCGTCAGCGAACTTTGTCTCAGGGAGCCAGCCGAGATCGTTGTGGATCTTTGTAGGATCGATAGCATATCTTCTGTCGTGGCCTGCACGGTCAGTTACGTATGTGATGAGGTCTTCGGACTTGCCGAGTTCCTTCAGGATGAGCTTAACGATATCGATGTTAGCCATCTCGTTGTGGCCGCCAACATTGTAGACCTCGCCTACCTTACCGTTGTGGATGATAAGGTCGATAGCCTTGCAGTGATCCTCTACATAGAGCCAGTCTCTTACGTTAAGTCCGTCACCGTAAACAGGGAGAGACTCGTCGTGGAGAGCGCGGATGATCATGAGAGGGATAAGCTTCTCCGGGAAGTGATAAGGACCGTAGTTGTTCGAGCATCTTGATACTGTAACGGGAAGTCCGTATGTTCTGTGATAAGCGAGAACAAGAAGGTCTGCGCCTGCCTTCGAAGATGAATAAGGTGAGCTTGTGTGGATAGGGGTCTGCTCTGTGAAGAAGAGGTCGGGACGGTCAAGAGGAAGGTCACCGTAAACCTCGTCCGTCGATACCTGGTGGTATCTCTTAACACCGTACTTTCTGGAAGCATCCATGAGGACAGAAGTACCGAGGATATTAGTCTCGAGGAAGATCTGAGGGTTCTCGATGGATCTGTCTACGTGGGACTCTGCAGCAAAGTTTACTACGATATCGGGCTTCTCCTCTGCGAAAAGCTTATCAACAGCTTCCTTATCGCAGATATCAGCCTTAACGAATCTGAAGTTCGGGTTATCCATAACAGGCTCGAGTGTGGAAAGATTGCCTGCATATGTGAGCTTATCAAGGCAGATGATCCTGTAGTCGGGATGTGCCTTAAGCATATGAAATACAAAATTGCTTCCGATAAAACCTGCTCCGCCTGTTACGATGATATTCATGTCATTCTCCTTATAAAAAAATCAGGTACTAGTATAACCGATTATGTTCTGTTAATGAATTTGCCTTCGAGCAGATCCTTCAGGTACTGACCGTACTGGCTCTTGCCCATAAGTCTGATTGTCTCCTCGACCTGTTCTCTTGATATCCAGCCGTTGTTATAAGCGATATCTTCGAGACATCCGATCTTTCTGTGCTGGTGCTGCTCAACAGTCTTAATGAAGTTGCCTGCATCGAAGAGACTCTCGTGAGTACCCGTATCGAGCCATGTAAAACCTCTTCCTAAGATATCAACATTAAGCTGTCCGTTCTCAAGATAGATCCTGTTAAGGTCCGTGATCTCGAGCTCGCCTCTTGCAGAGGGCTTAAGGTTCTTGGCATACTCAACGACCTTGTTGTCATAGAAATACAGACCTGTTACGCAGTAATTGCTCTTAGGCTGCTGAGGCTTCTCCTCGATGGATATCGCATGCCAGTTCTCGTCAAATTCAACGATACCGAATCTCTCGGGATCGTCTACATAATAACCGAATACAGTAGCACCTCTGCCCTCTTCGGCATTCTTAACTGCTTCGTGAAGCTTATGGCCCAGACCGTGTCCTGTGAAGATGTTATCTCCGAGGACCATGGCAACAGTATCGTCACCGATGAACTCTGCACCGAGGATAAATGCCTGGGCAAGTCCGTCCGGAGAAGGCTGGACCTTATATGAAAGTGATATTCCGAACTGGGATCCGTCGCCTAAGAGAGCTTCGAATCTGGGTGTATCTGTAGGAGTGGATATAATGAGTATCTCTCTGATTCCTGCGCTCATGAGAACTGAGAGCGGATAATAGATCATGGGCTTGTCGTATACGGGAAGAAGCTGCTTACTTGTTACTCTTGTAAGAGGATAGAGTCTTGTTCCTGAACCGCCTGCAAGTACTATGCCTTTCATGTCGTCCTCCAAATAAGTATTACTCGGAATATTATACAACAGATGTCGCGGTCGTTGAAAATATATAATAATAATATTATTATTTTTACGTATGAAAGCACTTACAAAAGAAAAAATCTTTAACAAGACCAACCTCTGTGCACTGTTGATCGGTCTGTTCATCGCTATATCGGCGTTGGCTTTCATATACATTGATACACTCTCCATACAGTCTGAACGCCTCCCTGCCATGGAAGCTCTTCCTGAGATCACTTCCGAGGATATTTACAGACAGAAGCTCGTCTGCACTGAAGACGGCCTTAACAAGATCGGAATCCTTTGTGCGACATTCGACAGATATAATTCAGGAACTTTGACCATCGCTCTCGAAGATGAGTCCGGCAATGTCATCCAGACATGGAACACTGATGCTTCTTCTATCCAGGACAATTCATATCTGAACTTAACACTGGACAACGTAATAACCGACAGTGATGACCGCGTATTCTATCTAACTATCACTTCGGATTCTCAGCCGGGTTCAGCAGTAACTTTGTACACTACCAACTACGGCGGATCCAAGGGGCTTTCCTCTGAAGATGGAGACATGGACGTATCCGTCTGCCACACTCTCGGCTATGAACTCCCGGCATCTTCGCTTCTTAACGGCAAGACTGTACTCATCACGGTATTGCTCCTTATCCTGATGCCTCTTATCTCTGTGATCTGCGTCATCTTCTTCCCGCTTAAGAAGATGTATCTTATCGCCTTCCCTGAGCTTGCCGCGATATTCGGCTGTCACAGGTTCTTAAGGCATGCCGCACTCGGAGTATTCTCCCCTTCATTCATGGCTACAGCTTTTGTCGCTTTCTGCGTACTCTGGGCACTGGCAGTCATACTCACTTACAGACTTCTTTATGTCAAAGATATCTCCGTTCAGAAATATGCGGTTATAGTTCTTGCTGTATTCAGCATATTTACTATGGCATTCCTTACACCCGGAACGGGCAACGATGAGCAGGTTCACTACGCTTATGCATATAAGTATGCGAACATCTTCTCCTTCAAAGGATTCTCCGACCCGATAGATGATGAAGGCATGACCATGATCTATATGCGTGCCGAGGATGCCGAACTTCTTCAGACATTCAGGGACGTTCCCGTATACATCACTGAGGCAGCATACAAGAATACAGCCAAGTCATTCTCATTGTTCAGTCACGATAATTCACTTAACGAATACAGACTTGCCGATGTAGCCGATAACCCGACATTCTCTACGAACAATGCACCTCTGGGATATATCGCATCGGGATTGGGTATCGCCTTCGGAAGACTAATCCATCTCGGAGCTGTTCCGACCTTCTATCTTGGAAGGATGTTTAACGCAGCTTTATTCATCTTGCTCGTATGGCTGTCCATCAAGATCATCCCGGTAGGCAAGGAGACATTGCTTGTCATCTCCATGTTCCCGATGGTATTGCAGCAGACGGCTACTTATTCATACGACAGCATAATCATCGGAACCCTGTTCCTCTTTACTTCCATGACGATATCCGTATTCCTTCAGGATGACAAAGTGACCGTTAAGCAGTTCGTCATCCTGGGATTACTGTCTGTCGCGGTAGCGATCAACAAATTCGTATATGCACCCATCATACTGATACTGCTCGCCATCCCTTCAGATAAACTTCCGTTCAAGAAGCCCCGTATGGTAAAGGGAGCTGTCATCGCAGTCCTCGGTATATCTGCAGTCATATTATGCACCGTTCTTCAGAACAAGCTTGATGTGGCTCAGTACTTTATCCCGTCTTATGCATCAGGCAATGGCTCACTGATGGTCAACATGATCCATTACTGGGAGATGCTTCAGATGACCGCCGTAAACATCTCAGACTTCTATATCCATTCGCTTGTAGCTTATCCCGGATGGTATCAGATCTACGTTCCCGTAACGGTCGTCTCCGTATACTATCTGCTCCTCATATTCTCGCTGTTCAGAAACGACGATAACAAATTCCTCGGCACAGGAACAAAGGTATGGATGGGCATCCTCATCTTCCTCTCATGCGTACTCATCACTCTTCCCATGGCAGCCAAGTTCACCAATCCCGACAGTGAGACTATCGACAATATCCAGGGAAGATACTTCCTCCCTCTTATCCCCATCCTCGTTATGGGACTTAGAACAAAGCACATCAAAGCAGACCCTTCCTTCTTCAAGAAAGTTGAATTCGGAACTGCTTATATGGGATTTGTATTCTTCGGATTCTGTATCCTTAAGCTCTTCGGCGCTATCTGATATCAGCGAACGTAGTAGAACAACACCTTGTCTGCGCCGGGCAGATATATGAATGTTAACGTCGGCAATATTACCGTATAGAAGATCACGATAAACATAAGAAGCAGACACACAGTTGCGATAGAAGGAAGGATCTTACCTAACTTCGCAAGCTTCGGCTTCTTCCCCTCGAACTTCTCCTGTATCACCTTGGACAACTCATCCATACCGATACCGCACAGGATACATACGACAGGCAGCACAGTGATTACATATCTTCCCTGCGGCTGATAGTCTCTTGCAAATGAACTGTAGATCGAGAATGCGACAGGGAATGCCGCCGTAACAAGAAGCATCAGAAGCATAGGCGTACTTAACTTCTGTCTTGTCTTGTATCTTCTTAAGGTGAATACGAGAACGCATGCCCAGAATGCCGTCAGATAGAAGTCATAGAACTTGCCGTCAAGGCAGATGATCATGCCTCCGAACAAGCCGATGAAGCTCTCCACTGTAGTGGATACCCACCTTCCGTTATGAAGCATGTCGCGAAGGCCCATGCTCCATCCGCCGGGGTTGTTTACGGGATAGATCGCGTAGTAGACGGAGTAGTAATCAGCACACTCCTGCTGTGCTCTGTAACCCAAGAAATCGCCCTTATAGATGATGCCGTTCCTGATGAAATACCAGCCTGCTATGGCGAACACCAGAAGCGCGATTATGCCTGCGTTCCTGAAGATCTTCTTCCTGTCCTTTTCGACATGGAAGGCCGTGTAGAAGTACCCCGCGATAGCGAAAAGCACCCAGCCGTAGCCGAAGTAGTACGTCAGCATGCAAAGCCCCGTGCCCGCTGCAAGGTAGACCATATTCTTCATATTCCAGCCCGAGCGCGAGCCCTCGAGGACAGCGTCGAGCACCATGAATGCCGTGAGAAGCGACAGCACGTCGTTGTTAAGGTACGAAGACCAGAACGTAAACTGCGGAAGATACGCGACGATGCCTGCGAAGAAGTATACGGAGTGCTTGTTGTCCATAAGCTTGTCACCCACGCGGAAAGCGACGTAGATGGTAGCCATGCCCGAGAACACACTTATGAGTCTCGCGGCGAAGAGCAGCACCCGGGGATCCGATGTAAACAGCATGGCGATCTTAACGCAGATGCCCGCGATCATCGAAGGCAGATAAGGCGTGAATGCATAGGAATAACACCAGACGGGATTGACTATATCGAGTTCGAAGCCCGTGGGAAGCTTGCCGTTGTTCGCGATCCATTCCGCTACAAGCCAGCGGTAGATCTCATCGGGGCCGGCGTTGGCATCCATCTTCCACGCGAGTATAAGAAAGAGAATGCCGGAGAATAAGATCATCGGCAGTGCGAACTTATACTTGGTGATTATGCTTCTCTTCTTCTCCATCAGGCTCTTCTCCTGATCTTATTCAGAGCCCAGTTGACCGCAGTCTTGTGCTCATTCGAAGGAATGAATGCCACGCATACGATGGCACCGCACAGGACTTCACACACAAGACCTCTGAGAATGAACGTGAGTATCTTCCAGTCTGTGTTGATGAATGTGCATACATACTTACATGCGAAGACGCATCCGATGAATACCGCCAGATAGCAGATCATTCTAAGCCAGTAGAGTATGAAGAGCTTGGAGGACTTGAAGCACTTGTCGTAGACGACGACACTTCTGCATGTCCAGTAAAGGACCTGCGCGACGACGGTACCCGTAAGCACGCCCGGAAGTCCTACCTTGATCGCAAGGAAGATAGATGTACCGAGGTTTACGACTGCACCTGCAAGGCTGATCCATTTCTCGTACTTGAAGAGGCCCGAGCCGTTTATAAAGTCAACGAGAGAGCTGTGAACGAGACTGATGTACAGATCTGCGCAGATCAGAACGACGATCAAGCCGTCCATGATGAAGTCTGCTCCGAGCCAGATGTCAATGAACAGATCAACAAGTATCAAAGTCGGTACGAGAAGCACTACTGCCACAAGGAACCTGACGTAGGTATACATGCGGAAAGACTTCTCTTGAGTAACGGGATCCTTATCCTCGGCAAGACTTCTTCCGATGAAAGGAGCCAAAGGGCCAAGAAGGTTAACCGAGAGCTGCTTGATGACCGAGATGACGTTGAAGTAGTTATAGTAGTAACCTGCCACTACGGTACTTATGAGTTTGGAGATAAGAAGGATGTCAGTACATCCGTAGACATAGCCCGAGATCTTGCCGAGCGCGATATCCTTGATCTTATTCAGAAGGTCCTTAACGACAGCTTTATCTGTCTTAGTCTTGTTGTCGAGATATGTATAGACCTTACCGCACTTGATGTAGATATAGATGTTCGTGACGAATGCCTGAACAACGGAGCAGGCCACATAGATGAGGTAGCTCTTGAACAGAATAAGCACAAGGATCTTGAGGACGCTGAAGATGAACATCGCGACCGTATCGACAGTCTTGGTAACATATTCTTTCTTGTCCGCGACAAGCAAAGTCCTTCTGTATGCGAAGAAATAAGTGGATGCGCTCGCGAGTGCCTGCATCAGGAAGTAGACATAGTAGATGTCCTTGAACTCCATGTCGGTGATGAAGAACTTAAGGAACGGAAGAGCCGCGAACGAGAGCACGATGAAGGCAGTTCCGACTACATTATAGATAGTCTTCAACGCCCTCATGATGGCATTTATCCTGGCTTCATCCCCGTCGTTCAGAGGTTTGTAAAGAGCATAAGTAACAGCGATATCGAAGCCGAGATCTGCCAGAGCCAGCGTCGAGAGGACGTTGGTATAAGTGGCACTTAAGCCTAAGATATCTGTACCGATATATACGATGAAGAGCTTTCTTGAAGCGAATCCCAGGAAAGCGAATATTATCTGGTTAATAACACCGATGAGGCCGGTCTTGGCTATGGTCTTCTTATCACTGCTCATCAGTATCTCCGATCACTTCACCGACGATGCGGTTGAATGTATCAGTAAATGCTTCAATTCCGTATCTGTCCACGATGACCTTACGGATATGGTCACTGTCGAAGGTAATCTTTCCTTCGAGGAAGTCACTAAGATGCTGTGCCAATGCCTCGCTATCCAGTATGCCGACTATACGTCCGACTGAATCATCGACATAATCCTCTACACCGCCGCAGCGTGTGGAGAAGATAGGAAGTCCGCAGCATGCTGCCTCCAAAGGTGCGACAGGCTGGCCTTCCTGTATCGACGTCATGACAAAAGCATCAGCTCTGTTATAGAGTTCCGCTATGTCTTCTCTCGCGACAGAAGGGATCATCTCGGCGCGGTCAGTAAACTTGGAATTCTCTATCTTCTTAACGAACTCATCGACACCCTGGCTGTAACCCTTGTTGGCACCGTAGCCTGCGATGATGACCTTGAAAGGCTTATCCGCTATCTCGGTAAGTCTGTTCATTGTCTCGATGAACAGATCGTAATTCTTATAGAAAGAGTGGGAAGCCACGATGAGGAAAGTCTTGCCGTCATGTGCGGAAGGTTCACATCTGAACTTCTCCGTATCAATAAGATTTCCGATATATTCGATCTTCTTAAGATGAACATTCTGCATCAGTATCTGCCTTACCTTGTCGTTACTTATGGCAAGGAATGCAGATGCGCCTTCGAGCGCTTCCTTGAATGTATCACTCATCGAAGTTCCGGGTATCGGGAACGGCGAATGCTCGGACAGGATATAAGGAACACCGTAGTGATCTGCGAACAGCTTTGCATACTGAGCCGTACCCTGCGCAGAGATTCCGTATACAAGATCGAACTTCTTGCCGAGTCTGTCTGCAAGTCTGTCTATATGCTTCTTCCAGAACTTCTTATCGGACTTCGTGTCGATCGATCCGAGACCGGCGATGCCCTTCTTCTTGATAGTGAATCTGCTGTATGCATTATTGATCAGCGCATACCACAAAGGGCGCGATACCACGCTCTCATATTCATGGAAGTTCTCCTGATCCCCTGTATTAACAAGGAATATATCCTTACCTGTGATCCTCTTCGGAAGGTACTTAAGTACAAGTGTTGTCGCGGGATTCAACTTAAGAACGGTAACATCATATTCGCGCGACAGTAAAGCGCACTGTTCTTTGAAGAAAGAACCGGCGAAGGGATTCTCCTTCGTCGGATACCATGATGTCGTAACGAGTATGCTCTTTCTCGAAGAGGGCATATATTATCCTTTATCTTTCCGCTCTCATCGGGTTCTCGAGGAAGTCCTTATAAGTAAGTCTGATTCCTTCCTCAAGTTCAGTCTTGTATGTCCAGCCAAGGTTAGCCGCCTTGGATACATCAAGGAGCTTTCTCGGTGTACCGTTAGGCTTGGAAGGATCCCAGAGGATCTCGCCCTCGTAGCCTACTACCTTGGCAACAAGCTCTGTCAGTTCCTTGATCGTAAGCTCCTTGCCCGTGCCTGCATTGACTGTCTCATTGCCGCTGTAGTTATTCATAAGGAACACACACAGATCAGCAAGATCATCTACATACATGAACTCACGAAGAGGTGATCCGTCGCCCCAGCATGTTACGCTCTTAACACCCGCTTCCTTAGCCTCATGGAATCTTCTGATGAGTGCCGGAAGAACATGTGAGTGTTCGGGGTGATAGTTATCGTTAGGACCATAGAGATTGGTCGGCATTACGCTTATATAATCTGTTCCGTACTGGGTGTTAAGGTACTCGCAGTACTTAAGGCCGGAGATCTTGGCAAGGGCATACGCCTCGTTAGTCTCCTCGAGAGAGCTTGTAAGGAGGCAGTCCTCCTTCATGGGCTGAGGAGCAAACTTCGGGTAGATGCAGGAAGAACCTAAGAACTCGAGCTTCTTACAGCCGTTCTTCCACGCTGCGTTGATAACATTCATCTCGAGGATCATGTTGTCGTACATGAAGTCTGCCTTCGCAGTCGCGTTGCCCATGATGCCGCCTACCTTGGCAGCAGCAAGGAAAACATAATCGGGCTTCTCCTGCTCGAAAAACTTCTCTACCTGATCCTGCCTTGTAAGATCCAATTCCTTATGGGATCTGACGATGATGTTCGTATAACCCTGCTTCTCAAGCTGCCTTACGATGGCACTTCCTACCATGCCCTTATGTCCGGCAACGTATATTTTCGCGTCCTTTTCCATCATATGAAAAGATCTCTCCTGTCAGCCTATAGAATATCCGGTACTGCCGTCGCTGTAGTAATCCTGCTGAAGGTTATATACAGTCTTATCAGCAGCATCGGTATTACCTATCTGAACTTCGATGAGCTTAAGCTCGCTTCCGGCAATGACAGTATGACGGACCTGTCTGGGGATCTCCACGACATCTCCGGTCCTGACAAAACGCTCTTCCTCGTTCATGATGACGCGGCCTGCACCGCTTGCTACGATCCACAGCTCTTTCCTTCCGTCATGGCTGTGATACTTCATTCTGCTACCCTCTGTAAGGGTTACAAGAATAGTAAGATTGTCCTTCTCTTCGTGAAGGACGGTATAGCTTCCCCAGTCCTTCTTGACTGTTAAGGGCTGCGGGTTCTCAGATACTGATCTAATTATCGTTTTATCTTCCATAGTCATCGCCTTTCTAACAGCATATTATACCACGGATATCAGCCCTTAAGATAATCGTATACGGACCTGATACCCTCTTCTATGCCCTTGAGTTTAACGGGACTGACACTCATGACTCTGGAATTATCCAGAATGATCTTCTTAACATCAACGGGACGCGCCGGCTTATACTCGCATTTGACGCTGTTATCTATGCTCTTAACTATCTCGATTATCCTGTTCTGTGAAGTGCCTGTAGCAGAGCTTATGTTAAAGATCGTCTCTTCTCCGTCATACTCTGCAAGATTACCGAGGATCGTGCATACATCTTCGATATAGATATAATCGCGGACTACCTCTCCGTCACCCCATACTTCAACAGGTTCACCTGCCAAAGTCTTTCTTATGACAGCGTCGATGAATCCTACACCCTTGTTGTGATCCTGTCCGGGACCGTAAGGATTGGATATTCTAGCGATCATCATCTTGGACTTAGCCTGGATATCGAATACGCGAAGCGCGTTCTCTATACACAGCTTCACATTGCCGTAATGGTTGATGGGTCGCGTGGGAGCATCTTCCTTGATCGGCATTGTCTCCTGTACACCGTAGACAGTTCCGCCTGATGAGAGGAATATCAACTTGGTATCCTTCTCCTTAAGCATGTCGAAGAGCTTTACCGTCTGAATAAAATCCCTGCTGTATCCCATCATGTACTTCTGGTTGGAATTACCGGGATTAACTGTCGACAATGCATGATAGATTACGTCTTTGTCTTTGATCACTTCTGCAAGAACATTATCATCAAAGAAATCTCCCAGTACATAATTAACACGGGGATCAGCCACCGGCGGTTCTGCGATGTCAAAACTCGTCACATTCCATCCGCGGTCAGCAAGGGACCTGATTAAGTTTGTTCCGATAAACCCGTTTCCGCCTATGATAAGAACATTTTTACCCATACTGTAATCTTCTTTCAGACATTGTCATTACAAGAAATTTTAACATACGGCATGAGTCGTATGAGTTACAGTTTGCCGTTATTCATGTCTCTGTACTTCTTCGGAGTCATGCCGCTGTACTTCTTGAACACTGTCGAGAACGCACTCTGGGACGGATACCCGAGTGACAACGCGATCTCGAGTATCCCGTACTCTGAACACGACAGCATATTCTGCGCAGTCTTCATCTTGGCATCGGTAATGAACTCGCTTACCTTCTTCCCCGTCTCCCCTGCGAAAAGCCTGGAGAAATATTCCGGATTTAACGACTCCCTCTCAGCCAGCTCTTTGATGGTTATAGGCTTATTAAGATTGTTGTATATGTAATCGATCGATCTTCTTATATGAATACTTACGACATCGACCTTCTTGATCTTTCTCATCCTCACGGCATAGTCTATCTGCATATCGGCGATAAGATCCACGACCTGTTCAACGCTTGTTGCCTCGTCTGCTTTATTGATATATATGTCACTTAACGTATAAGCAGTATTCATGTCCATACCGTCTTCTATACACAGCCTGCTTATAACTGCCGCTGAAGAAACCAGATGATAAATGGCATTACGTAGCGGATCCTGTGACAGCTTTCCTCTGCCATCGTGATCGTTAAGGAAATTCTTACGTGCGATCTTGAAGCGATCCCTTACGCCTTCGACGTCACCGTTTCTTATCCTGTTATACTGACTGAACTCGGCACCGTGATCTGCACGGACAAATTCTTCTTCTCTTTGAACGTAGAGTCTGTAGTCCAACAGCTTATCTGTATCCAATTCGCCACCTCCAGTCTGTATTTCCTCCACATTCTAGCCTAATTTTCACATTCTCGCCACATTTGGTCTGGTTTTTGTAAAAAATATCTTCTATTTGAAAATTGCTTTTCCAATTCTGTTTTACCATACGCTTACCAAAAAAGTTAGGAGGTACGAAGATGGGTTCGATTAAGAACGATATGTATATGCAAACGGTTTTCCGGTCTGAGCTGGCACTTGTTCCCCGCTGGCTCCGCCTTACAAAGCCCAAGCTTGTCACAGCGTTCATCGCGGAAGCGGCTTTACTTGCCATGATCTATTATGCGCTTACCCCGGGTATTAATATGATCGTCTCAAGCAAAGTTCTGCTTGCTGTACTTATCCCCGTCTCCGTACTTCCCGCTTTATGGTTCTTCTTGGCATTCCATAAAGGCTTCGCGGCATACCGTACGGCAGCTTACATAGCCGAGTATAAGAGAATGAAAGAGAACCGCTTTGCCCGTAATCATTGGGACTATTGTGACAAGCGTGAAGAATATGCCCCCGCTGTCTACCAGAAGGCAAGGTTCTGTCCGTCATGCGGACTTCTTCTTATGGCAGGAGAGAATAAATGCAAGTCATGCGGCAAGCTCAGAAGATGGGCCGCATAATATAGACTTTACTTAGAAGGAACTCTTATCCAGTCGCTGCAGTATACGATCCCGTTATCGTAACCGTTAAGGAGCGTATTAGGGCAGTAGACTCTTTTCTCCTTATTCTCATTAAGCCATGCACCCCACCAGCTGAACGTACTGTTCGCGATGATATTGTGCTTGCACTTACTCATAAGGTACATATCAAGATAAGATTTATCTCCCGTATTGCCCTCGACGGGGATCGCACCCTCGATGCCGAGCATCTCTATGGCTGCGTTAACATCATTTGAGAATATGAAGAAAACCGGATTATCGACAACGGCACTTACCATCTGGACCGCCTGTCTGTAGTATTCGGGTGTGCATATATTGCCGTAAAGCTCAGAAAGATTGAGATAATCTCCCAGACGCATATGTATCGATACAGAATTGCAGTTGGTGATCTTCTCTTCCATCTGCTTTATATATTCGTCATCAGTTCCTCTGAAGTTGATACTCTCGCGGATGATTGCCTCGCTGAAAGGGATATACTGCTCACCGAGAAAGCATCCGCCCGTAACGTAGCCTCTCTTCACACTGAGAAGCTCCGGCGTGAACTTATAGTCGCGCTCGTAGTATGTGGGACCGACCATGATCCTTCTTAAGTATCTGTGGTATGTATCATCATTACCGAACAGGCAGTACTTCTCGGGACATCTTTTGATATCGATGCCGAGCTTGGGAAGTTCGAGCTTACGAGCATCCGCTTTGCCGTCCTTGGGCTGGGCATTGCCGTACCAGCTTAAGTCCGCATAAGCATCCAGTCCTCTTGCTTTGTATTCGGTATAAAGACCGAACTGTGACAGCTGGTTGCCGAGTCCGCCGGAAAACTGAACTATGATCATGCGGCACCTCCCTTATATCTTCTGTAAATCTTCTTCATCAATCCGGGACAGATCTTCGCCGCCGTTACCGTAACAGTATACTTGCATCTGTCGGTGAACGTTCCTCCGCAGCTGCTTCTAAGGGCCTTCTCATAAGAACGGAGCTTGTCCCTGTCCTTTATCCCCTGTATCTCCATGCTCGCCAGAGCCTTCGAGAAATCGTGGTACTTAACGTTGCCCCACTCCATCTTCTGCCTCAACATCGGGCCGTAGTAAGGATCTTTATTAAGGTAGTCGTACAGTTCGATATGCATCGGCACATAGTTCATCGTGCTGTCCTGCCCGCTGTGGCGTCTCGTTAACATAAGGCACTTGTTAAGCACCCCGACTCCGTAGCCGTAACGCTCAATATCCATAAGAAGCTTTATGTCGCAGCACGGTCCCACGGCAGGATCGAATATAAGCTCGTGCCCGTGAAGTATCTTCCTTCTGTACATGATAGAAGGACACACAGTATACGTTCCTTCTGCAAAGTACGCATCGAAAAGCTCATGCCCCATATATATCCTGTACTCACCGTCAAAGGCCGGCTTCCACTCATCAACAGAACCGTCTTCGTGGAAATCAGTATTCATACATGACACGCAACCTACTTCAGAGTGAGCTTCGAGGAAGTTATATTCTTCTTCGAGCATCGAAGGAGTCATCTTATCATCATCATGGAACAGGACAACATAATCACCGGTGCTCATCTTGATCGCCGAATTGATATTATTGATGCCTCCGATATTCTCGGGATGCTTAACATACTTAAGCCTCGGATCGTCAAATGACTTAACGACATCCTCCGTATCATCGGTCGAGCAATTGTCGACTACAGTCAGCGTAAAGTCTTTATAAGAAGATGCAAGCACGCTCGTGATGCTCTCACGAAGATATGATGCTCTGTTATAAGTCAGTATGAATACTTCAAGCGAACTCATTGATCTTATCTATTACGTAATCGATCTCTTCATCCGTCATGCCGTAGAACAAAGGCAGTGACAATTCGGTCTTGCTGATAGTCTCAGCAAGAGGGAAATCGCCCTCCTTGTAGCCGAGATCTTCATAAGCGCCCTGCATATGCATCGGGATAGGATAGTGCTTGTTGGTACCGATACCTGCATCATTAAGATGCTTCTCAAGCTCGTCTCTTCTGTCACATCTTACGGCGAAGATATGCCATACGGGATCAGCATAATCAGCTACATAAGGAAGTATAACTTCAGGATTCTTAATGCCCTCAAAATATCTTCGTGCGATAGCTCTTCTTGCCTCATTCATGCGGTCAAGATGAGGAAGCTTCGCGGATAAGAATGCTGCCTGCATCTCATCAAGTCTGCTGTTATTGCCCTTATAGATGTGGTGATACTTATAGTCTGAACCGTAGTTGCCGTAAGCTCTGATCTTATCTGCAACATCCTTGTCGGAAGTAACTGTCGCACCTGCATCGCCCAATGCGCCAAGGTTCTTTCCGGGATAGAAAGAGAAACCTGAAGCGATACCGAATGTACCGATCTTCCTTCCCTTGTATGTCGCACCGTGTGCCTGAGCGCAGTCCTCGACTACATGGAGGCCGTGAGCATCAGCTATCTTCATTATCGGATCCATATCGCAGGGCTGGCCGTAAAGATGAACAGGCATGATCGCCTTCGTCTTATCAGTTATGGCAGCTTCGATCAATGAAGGATTGATATTATAAGTTCTGATATCAGGCTCTACGAAGACTACCTTCGCGCCCGTGTATGTAACAGCAAGAGCTGTCGCGATATATGTGTTCGAAGGTACGATTACCTCATCGCCTTCGCCTATGCCGAGAGCTTTAAGCGCGAGCACGAGAGCATCAAGACCGTTGCCGCAGCCGACGCAGTAAGGCATGCCAATGTAATCAGCGAAAGCCTTCTCGAACTTCTCATCTTCCTGTCCCTCGATGTACCAGGAATTGTTATACACAGTCTCGAAAGCAGCGCGGATATCGCTGTCGAGCTCCTTCTCCATGGGACGGAATGTAACGAACGGGATCTTCATATTACTTCTCACTCTCCTTGGAAGCGACGAACTTTCTGAATTCATCGTAGTTTCTTATGTAGTCGGACTCGTCGTAATACTCGGAAGCGAGCACGAGAAGGACTGCATCGGGAGTGAAGTCATACATCTCTCTCCACATGTCGTTCTCGATATACAGACCTTCGTTAGGCTTATCAAGAAGGACCTCTGCCGTCTCATGACCGTCATCGAGATGGATCTTGCAGCTTCCGTGCACGCAGATAAGGATCTGCTTTAAGCACTTGTGGGCATGATGTCCTCTTACGACGTCTACGAGAGTATCGTAGATATAATAGACACGCTTGATCTCGAACGGCAGATCCTTCATCTGCTCTATCGCTACCAGCTGTCCTCTGTCATCTCCGTGCGGAGGGAATGTATATTTCTTGATATCCATAACCAATGTCCTCAGTTAAGTTTCTCTTTCTTCACTACCTTATTAAACGCCTTCTTGATAAAGAGCCCCGGGAAATCTCCCATAAGTGTCTTCTTATTCTCAGAGGCGATGACCTGTCTGAAGGTCTTATCACTGAATCTTATTATATACTGCTTTCTGAATTCAGTCGTGTCTGTGTCCTTGATCTTCACCTCATAAGAGTTCTTATGAGTCGTCAGCGCGAGCTGAAGTTCATCCTTAAACTTCTCCGGACTTATAAGCGAAGCCTTGAGCTCCTCGCCTCTTCTCGTCCTGTATTCCTCGTCATCGAGAAGCCTGTCTGCCTCTGCCACAAGCGAGTCAACGTCGTCGTACTCGACCGTGTCCTGCAGGCTCAATATCTCTTTGTTCTCGTCGTTGCACCCTTCTTTTCGAAGTGTGAGGGGCACCTTCTTCGCGTCCGCCGCGAACTGCATCATGAGGCCTCCGATGAACGGGAACGTGTTAAGGTAGAACGTGCACTGCTCCATGAGCTCAAACAGATCCTTACGCTCATCTATGCGGTACACCCTTCCCGGGAACTTCTGCGCAAGCTTCTTTATCTCGGAGTCGTCACCCGTGCCTGCGTACAGGAACACGAGGTCCTCGTGCTTTGTAAGAAGCTTGTCGAGGATGACATAGTAACGGTTCTGAGGGTCGCCCAAAGTCTTGTAGACGGAGCCTCCCGAGAACACGATCTTCTTGCCCTCCGCGTCGAAAGGCAGCCCGCCGAACTCCTGGTCCCTGTGGTAAGGATAGAACGGCATGATTATCTCTTTAGATTCCGGCACGCCCCTGTACTTCACTGAGACACACGCACCGTAGTTTCTGAACTCGAGGTTGTAGTCGAACACGTCCTTGCCGAGCCAGAACGCGTGGTCCGTCAGGTTGATCTTGAACCTCTCGACAATGCCCTCGTAAGCCTTGAACACAGCCATGCCCGCGGCGTCATCGGGAGTGGAATACAGGATCGCACGCGCAGGCTTATACTGCTCGAAAAGCGCATGTATGTCCTTCACTTCCTGCTCGCGGTTGTCGTAAGAAACGTAGTTCCAGATGACGTTGCCGCCCTCTACTGCCCTGTGAAGTTCAGGCTGCGTGTCCTTGGATTCGACCTTCGTAATATAGATGATCTTATATCCGAGCTCGGACAAAGCGTGCATGTACACAAGCGCCAGAGCTCTTACATCGAAGCCGAAGCTGTCGTAGTAAAGAATGGTATTCTCGTCCGTGTCTTCCTTCGTAAATCCCGGCTTAACAAGCGCCGATGATATATCGGTCAGGATCTTCTCGAGATCATCGTCGTAGTAGTACTGGTTGTATTCTTCGAGAATGAAGGAAGCGGCCGTAACGGCATCGAGAGCCTTGCGGTAATTACCCTTACCAGCAGATGTTCCGGCGATCTTCTTAAGCTTATCGGTCATGTTCATGACCATAGTCTTCTTCTGTTCTTCAGTCATTTATACCTCGAGCTTGCCGAACTTACCCTTAAGAGCGTCGCGCTTTCCCATTCTCATATACTTAAGTTTCTCAAGCTTGTTGTCTTCTGCAAGAAGCGTCTTTATCTTCATCTTAAGAAGGTACTTCTTGTACTCTTTCTTAACTCTCGGGAACTCCTGCATTACGTAAGTGCAGTTCCTGAAGATGTAGTACTTTCTTACCTTGCTGTGGCCCATAGCCTCGTAGCTTTTGCCGAGGATCTTGCCCTTGATCGGAGCTCCGAGATTATGCTGCATAGTAAGATCCAGCACCCTTCTCATCTTAAATCCCTTATCGACAGCTCTGTAGCAGAACTCTCTGTCCACCTCATCGATGAAGAGCTTCTCAAGAAAGCCTCCGATCGCGATCGACTCCGTCACATCCATGATCGAACCTGATGTGATAAGCCAGTCGGGATTCTCGTTATTAACGACGAGGTCGTCGTCCTTGTCACCTGAGTTATGGATACCGACCTGAATGACCTTATCTTCCTGAGTAAAGATCGCTTCTGCTTTCTCTATGTAACGGCTTAATGTGTCGCCCGTAAAATACGAGTCATCATCCATCGTAAGAAGATAATCGTAACCCTGTTCGGAAGCGGCATTAAGACCTGCGTTAAGAGCTGCGGCGATGCCCATGTTGCCGTGCATCGGGATGATCTCGATGTTAGATGAGGCGGCTCTTATCTTAGTAAGAAGCTCCTCATTAGGCTCGTCAGAATTATCGACGACAAACACCCTATCCGTCTCACCTGCATAAGATGAGATCCTCTTAGTTACTTCCTCGTCGGGATTATAGATGACTACACAGGAGGCTAATCTCATTTGCCTTCCTCAAGCCTTGCAGCGGCATCTCTTACCGCTTCAAGATATGCCGTACCGTTAACGGTATCAGGCTCAAGATATGCGCCTTCGCTCCACTCGTTCCAAGCTGTTATGAAGACGAATTCCCTGTCCTGATCCTTCGATATCTTAAGAAGTTCATAAAGATACTTGCCGAACTTCTCAGGTGTCTGTCCCTTTATGATGCGCGCCTTCTTGCCTCTTCTCGGAGTATCGTCGAAGCCAACGATGCCGCTGTAGAAAGTATTAGGCTTATGGCAGTGCCTAGCGGAGTACAGAATGCTCTTCCACTCCTTGTCGTAGTCCGCGATGCGAAGGTGCGGCTTCTTGTTTATCTTTCTTATGTAGACCTCTTCGAGTCCTTTTCGAAGTAGTTCATGCTTGTCGTTGAACTGAAAAGGCTCGTAGTAGAAACGGTAGTCGAGGCTCACACCCTTCCACGTGCACTTGCTCATGCACACGACTCCGGGAAGACCCGCTTCCTTACCGAGCTTGTCCCAGTAAGCTGCCATGGCCTTGATGATGTCAGGGTCCGCGTTCATTCGCATGAAGGAGAACACGGGCTTGCCGTCGATCTTGATGTAACGCTCGTCCTTGAAGAACGGCAGCAGCCAGTCGAAATGCTTCTTCCACTCGTCCTCGCCGCCGTACTTAAGCTCAGCTAAGATCTCGGGACCCTGCTGCTTCTCGCCTTCGAATGACGGTGCCCAGTTGTTGCCCTTAACGGCACTCCAGGAACGGATCCAGGACGTGTTGTCCCATATGAACATGTAATGGATATCAAGATCCTTGTTGTTATAGAAGATGTTGGCCGGCGTCTCCATGAAATGCTGCTCGGAAGAGAACCAGTAGTGGTAGATTCCGAAGCCGTAGATGCCGTACTCGTTCGCAAGCTTTACCTGTCTTGCGATGTCCTCTTTCTTATCGAGACTGTAGTAGTACTCGTCAGCAGGAACTCTCGGCTGAACGTGACCTTCATACTGAGGTGTTGCCTTCTTTACTGCGACCCAGTCCGTGAAGCCTTCGCCCCACCATTTGTCGTTCTCAGGCATCTGATGATACTGAGGCAGATAGTTGGCGATTATCTTGGGCTTTGTCATGCCGTTACCTCCACGATCTCGGTGTTGTAGTTCTTATGCGACTCTCTAAGGTATATCTGCAGGCATGTAGATACCAGCGCGATATGCACCCAGAACGGAGGTCTTAACACATTCTGATTAAGCTGCAAGATCACGAACTCGAAGAAGAGTGCGATCAGCATCGCATATACGGGTTCACGGTCCCTCTTGTCGCCGGGTCTCTTCTTGGCCTTAAGATATCCGCCGATCGTAAGGTCATACAGATACTTGAAGAAGAAGAAAGCTCCGAAGATTCCGTAAGCTGCAAGCGCCTCGAGCGATACGCACATGCTCGCGCCGCCGTTGTTGGCTACAGTATATGTTCTCGACTTATATTCGATGATACCTGCATCGATGCCTCCCAGGCTGCAGCCGAGGAAAGGACTGTCGAGGAAGAGTTCCCATGTATCCTTGAATCCCGCGGTTCTCGCGTCAGCCGAGTGCGAGGTCGTACCTCCGATACCAAGACCGCTAAGATAATGCATAACGAACGGTACCTGGAACTCGACTGCTATGATGAACAGGATGCCGCCGACACCGACCATGATCGGCATGAGCGTGAACAGTATCCTGATAAGTGATGCTCTCTTGTGGATATAGATCCTAAGACACATAACGCCTCTGTAGACGACGTAGATGAGAAGGATAAGAAGTCCCATTCTCGATGTGGAGATTACGACCGCGCCGACGTTAAGAAGTGTCGAGATGATCAATGTCCTCTTTCTCATGCACTTGTAGTTTCTTCTCTCGAGAAGGTACAGGCAGATGATGGATCCCATGATCATGTATGTCGCATAGAACGACGGCTCGTATGAGAAGCCGTTACTTCTGTGAAGATCGTTGTACTGAGTTACGTAGAAGTTGATGCCTACAAACTGCAAAGCGAACTGCAGGAAGCCCACAACCGCGAGTGCGTTAAAGCACCAGATATACTTGCCGACAAGAGACTGTATAGTCTCCTGCTTACTGAGAAAGTATGTGAAGGTCAGCACCTGAATGCAGTCGAACATCAGCCACAGGTCGTAGCCTACGGCATTGAATAAAGTCTTCGAATTCACTATGCATATCGTGTTGAATACTATGACGATCAACAGATTATAGTACGGCGTAAGTATCTTAACGTTGCCGAACTTGATGATACGAAGAAGGAAGAAGAACATGACCACGAGAGTAACAAGCTGCGATACTCTTACGGTGAGACCTGCGACCTCGAACGCGAGTACGATATCGCATGACGCCGTCAGGATACTGAACCAGATAAGCGCATTGATGATCGCCGATCCTTTATTGAAGCGAACCAGTGAAAGATTCATTACAGACCCTCCACAAGATCCCTGATGTTCTTCTTAAACGTAGCGAAAGTAAAATTCTCTATTACACGTGCCTTGGCAGCTTCGCCGTACTTCTGACGAAGATCAGGATCAGATGCCAGAGTCTTAAGTGCTTCTGCATAAGCTGTTGTGTCACCATTGGGGCACTCGATACCCGTCTGTCCGTCAAGGCTTACATAATTAACACCGGAACCTTCGATAGTGAACGTAACTGCAGGATGACCGAAGTACATACCCTCTGCAAGCGCGAGACCAAATGCCTCATTCTTTGTTATCGACGGGAAACAGAAGATATCGCATGTAAGAAGTCTCGCACGAAGCTCGACGTCGCTTACAAGACCTAAGAACTCGACCTTATCGTCTCCGGAAGCCTGAGCCTTAAGCTCGTCTGTAAGAGGTCCCTTGCCTGTGATACCGATGGCAAAGTTGTCGTCTAACTTCTTAGATGCCTCGATAAGATACTTGAAGCCCTTATACTCGACATGACGTCCGACAGCAAGACATACTGTCTTACCTTCGTACTGAGACTTAAGCTCTTCAGCCTTCTTAAGAACTTCCTCATCGACAGTAAGTCTGTTCTCGTTAATGCAGTTAGGAACCACCACACACTTGCCCGGAGCAGAAGAAAGCCATTCACTTCCCTCCACATAATTGGGGCTCGTAGCGATGATCTTAGAGGATCTTTCGATAAGCCTTCTGTTCTGACCCTTGAAGAAGATCTTCAGGAACTTCTGCTTAACGATATCAAGATGCCAGTATGTGACAAGCTTGATCTCGGGTCTCTTCTTAAGGATCTTGAGAAGATAGTGTGTACCGAACGGATTCGGATAATGAAGTATCACTACATCCGGATTGAACTCATCGATCGCTTCCTTAAGTCTCTTTCCGTAAGTAGCGGAGATCGACTGCGAAGAGATCTTCGCGAAGCATCTGCAGCGGATTACATCAATACCGTCGACGCTATCCCTCGAGTCCTTCGACTCCTTCGGAGTGCCGTGATCGAATGCGAAGATAAGCTGCTCGATGCCGGGCACTTCCTTAAGTGACACTACGGCATCACGGGCAATCTGCTCAGTACCTCCCGAGAAGGGATAGTAGTATTTGGAGATATGTAAGACTTTAAGTCCCATGGCTTAGTCTGCGATATATCCTGATACAGGCTTTCCGGAGAGCATGATCAGCTTGAGCTGGTCTCTTATATCCTCGAACTTTGTCTCGCCGTACTTAACTTCAAGGATAACTGCATCTACCTCAAGAAGAAGCTTTCTTGCAAGAGGATCGTCTATAAGGCTCGGTGCATTATGGACCTTACGATCCTTGATCTTGTCCTTGAGGCTCTTTACTGTGTCACCTGTACCGATTACAAGCAAAGACTTAAGCTCGGAACCGTATACGGAGAGGTTAGCAGCAACTGCTTCTGCCGCATTATCGTTGGCATCGCACATTCTGCCTCTCTTACGGATCCACTTATCGAACTTGCCGTTATGCTTATAGAGCTTCTCCTCGCCGTCTCTTGTGGAACCAAGATCGAACAGTGAGAATCTGTTAACAAGCTGCGACTTTGTAAGCGCGATGCTTGAGATGATGTACTTGATGATAAGGATAAGTGCGTAGAACAGGAATGCTGCGAACAGACCGATAGCACCGAACTTGATACCTTCCTTAGCTGCTGCCAGGGGAACGTTAGGAAGCTTGTGCATGGTGTTAACCGTAAGGTTGCCGTGCTGCTTCTGGAGGTTCTTAAGGCTCTTAACGTAGATCTCGAGGTTCTCCTGAAGATCAACAAGCTGCTCGGATGTCTCTGTCTGGAGCACCTGGATCCTGTCGTCCTTGATCATGTTGAAGAAGTAGTTAACTACTGTTGTCTCGTGCTCGCATACAGTCTCGCCTGTAGCCTCACGGTATGTCTCAGCCTCATCGATGATGTACTGAAGAAGATTAAGTGCCTGCTCTGCAGATGTTCCTACAGTTCTTACTACGATGATGCCCACTCTGGAGCCGTCTGCAGTGGATACTGCGAAGTTAACATCTACGTCAGTAGATACGTTCATGCCGGAAGATGAGCTGGAAGGAGCGGAGTCATCGATGTTTCCGAATGTGATATCGGATACCGTGATAGCTTCCTTCAAGTACTTAACGTCCATGCCGAGTTCTTCAGCATATGCGTCAAGATAGTTACCGTTCTTAAGATAATCGACATAAGCTGCGATAAGAACATTAACTGCATTGGAAGGAGCTCCGTCAGGAACTGTGATCATGATGTCTGCTTCTGCAGTAGGAACATACTGGGGTACAACGTTCATGAGGATGGAATCGTTGTAGTAATCAGTAAGTGCCATGAGGTCACGTCTGGTCGTGTAGATGATGTCGTTCATATTGTTGATGGAGTCGAGAGTTGCAACCTCTTCGAGGATCTGCTGCTCTTCTGCAGTAAGGATCTCGTCCTCGGGAAGCTCGATTCCGTTCTTCTGTGCGTAAGTAGTATTGTCCTGCTTCGCGATCAAAGCGTCAGGATCATTAAGATAAGTCTGATATGCTTCGGCAAGCTTAGAAGCCTTGATGCCTTCCTTAGCACCCATGGCGCCTCCGAGGAGGATTCCTGCAATAAGCATCAGGGCAAGTGCCTTTCTCCAATGAAGGAAGCAATAGGTCAACAGGTCCTTAATGTTGATCTCTGTCTCGTCCTCGTTGATTATGTAATTCATTTTCAGATCTTGACTCATTTTGTCCTCCGAAGGGCATTTTTACTATGCCATTATATCATTCTTATTATTTTTATTTATATAAGGAGAAGACTGTAAAATAGTTGAAATATCAGCCGTAAGAAGCAGCAAAGTTATGTTATATGATAACTCGAGCATGTGGTGTTCGATGACAAAAGACAGCGCGATCACACTGATAAACACCATGCCGTAGAACATATTCTGGCTCTTTAGCCTAAGTCCGATCAGAGCATAGATCACGAACAGGACTATAAGCAGAAGTATGCCGTACTTGAACAGATACTTAACGTAAGCCGAGTCGTAGAACACATAAGCGTAGTTCCTGATACCGCCGTTGGCGTTGCCGTTCTCAGCGAAGTTCGGCGCACCGAGAAGCTTGAACCCGTACAGATCCATACCCGTCTTGCCGAGGCTTAATCTGTACGACGTCATGAAGTCCAGCTTATACATGAATGCGTTATTGGGATCATAAAGATACGTTATGACGAAGATGAACACGGCACACACGGGCATAAGGATCCACGAGTAAACCTTCTTCGCCGCGTCTTTGAGCCCGTGACCCTTTCCTGACAAAAGCTTCACCACTGCCATCAGCACGAGCATAAGAAGAGCACCCGCCATGTCCGCTCTTGCAGACGTGAAGTAATAGAACACGCCGAAAATCACACCCGCGCCCACTATCTCAACATAGGTCACACGCTTCCACCTTATGATGAAGTAAGTAACCACCAGATAGAAGATATGCGCGAAGCAATCCGTAGGATATATGATGCCGAGCGAGTGTCTTATATTCTCCTGCTCGCCGTAATTAGTCAGGAAAGTGTAGTCCACGATAATGCCCGTCTGCGAACACACAAGCGCCAGCAGGCTGATGAAAGCACCCGTGAACACATAGAGGATACCGATCCTCTTGAACGAGACCTTGTACGCGCCTCCGGTAATGAGCGCCGCATCGAGCACCATGAGGTCTCCCCTCGCCGTGAAGAAGAATACCCCGAGCCCGAAGAAAGCCGCCAACGCCGCTGCTGCAGGCAACTTTATCTCAGTTCGAAAAGAATATAACCGGTATACAAAACAGAAGAACAGCACGCCTCTTACAAGGCTTACTACCGCCTCCGGAATGTCCAGTGAGAATGTCGTAGTCTGAAGATAGAAGAAGATCAGATAGCACGTAAAGCATGCGAGGTACAAAGCCTCAGACATGAGTTTACCGTCTCTTAATGATCTTTTAAGGAACGTCACTTTGATCCTTTCATTCCAAATACCGTGCCTATGGTCTTGAAGAAAATCTTAATATCGAGACCTAAGCTGAAGTTTCTTATGTACTCGTTATCGAGTCTTACTATCTCCTCGAAGTCCTTGATATCGGATCTTCCCGATACCTGCCACATACCCGTAAGTCCGGGCTTCATTGCAAGTCGGCTCATATGGTGACGCTTGTAGTTCTCATACTCATCAAGCGTAGGAGGTCTTGTTCCGATAAGCGACATATCGCCCTTTAAGATATTCCAGAACTGAGGAAACTCATCGATACTGGTCTTACGCATGAAGTTACCCGCAGGGAAGATTCGGGGGTCGTTCTCCATCTTGAACATCAGACCCTTCATCTCGTTCTTGGACATGAGCTCCTTCTTCCTCTCCTCTGCATCGATATACATGGAGCGGAACTTATACATGGTGAATATCTTACCGTTCTTACCGACTCTCTTCTGCTTAAAGAAGACAGGACCCGGCGCCTGGATCTTAATGATCGGAGCAAGGAACAGAGTAAGGATACCTGTAAAGAACAGACCGATCGCCGCGAAGATGATATCGCATATTCTCTTCACGAGAAGTTCTCCCATCGTCGCGCGGCTGATCGTGGATGTGATGACGGTATAGTTGCCGATCTGATTAAGTGTCGCATTGTACATATTGGGAGTCTCGAGGTCCATCGCACGGTGAACCGTGATACCCATGTTGATAAACGCAGATGCGAGACGTCCTCCCGACTTAGTCAACATGAACACGTCATTGATCGGATGAAGCTTAACGTAGTCGAGCATCTCCTTCTGCTTGATGACGGGGATCCCCATAAACTCGGGCTCGTTATATGCATCAGTAAAGATGATGCCCTTGAAGTGATAGAAACCGCTGTTGTTCTTCATCAGTGTATCAACGAAGGTCTCTGCGGTATCGGTCTGTGCAACGAGCAATACGCCTGAAGAATCACTTCCCTCCAGGAACTTGATCCTTAGGATCTGCTTCCTGAAAGTTCGTAGCAGCATCATGATCGCTATCGAGAATACGAAGTAGTATCCGATCATCAATCGGGAATAGATAGCGGATACCTTGATCACATATAAGAATGCGAAGAGCGTGAACAGGATCTCCGAATTGATTATTACTACACTCCAGAATTCCTTTAAGTGATTTCTCTTCACGATACCCGTGTGAGGTCCCGTAAAGAGCATGAATACAAGGTATGCCAGTATAAGCACGACATTAACCAGTCTGAATGCCTTCGAATCATCCGCACCATTGTCCGTGATGATCCTCATGAAGTCACTAAGACCATATCGTGTGATTATAGCTAACACAAAAGCGATCTCTATACTGAAGAGATCTATGAATATGAAATCAATATGTTTTACGCGAGAATCGGCTCTGGCGTCCATTAGATGCCTTTACACCTCTACCGACATGATCTCGATTACGACAGGCTCGAGAGGCTTGTCGTTGTAGTCCGTCTTAACAGAAGCAACACTATCAACAACCTCGATACCCTCGACAACCTTACCGAAAGCAGCATACTGGCCGTCAAGATAAGGAGCATCCTTATGCATGATGAAGAACTGTGAACCGGCAGAGTCGGGATTCATGGATCTTGCCATGGACAGAACTCCTCTTGTGTGGTTGAGGCTGTTAGGTACGCCGTTAGAAGCGAACTCCCCCTTGATGGAATAACCGGGGCCGCCCATACCTGTACCCTCGGGATCTCCTCCCTGGATCATGAATCCGGAGATGATCCTGTGGAATGTAAGTCCGTTGTAGAAACCGGAACCTGCAAGCTTAACGAAGTTCTCTACTGTGATAGGAGCAACATCAGGATAAAGCTCAGCCTTGATGTCTCCCATGCCCTTGATCTTGATTGTTACGATAGGATTAGTCATTATTCATTACCTCTTATTTCTTGTGTCTGTATCCTCTTAAGATATCATCTCTTATCTGCCAGAGCTTAGGTGAGAGATCCACATAATAGTTGTGAGGATTCTCGAATCTCTTTACAGCATCCCAGAGTGTATCGAGCTGCTTGGTGCAGTAATTTCTTATCTCGCTGATGCTCGGTCTCTCATAGACAAGCTCACCGTTTCTGAAAATCTCTACGAGTATCTTCTTAGTCGTATAGTTTGTAAGTGTCTTAGCCTTCCATGTCTCGACAGGATCGAAGATCTCATAAGGCTCGCCGTCAGGAATAGGCTCACCCTTAACGAACAGAACGTCCGCCATAGCCTTGCCTGTCTCCTTGTCATAGAATCTTACGATCTCCTTATCACAAGGAGTTGTAACCTTAGCTGTTGTCTCGGAGATCTTCATCTTGGGAATGACATTACCCTCGTCATCCTCTACAGCAGCGATCTTGTATACGCCTCCGAATACAGGCTCTGCCTTGGATGTGATTAGTCTCTCGCCTACACCGAACGAATCGATGCATGCACCCTGTGAGATGAGGTCTCTTATAAGATACTCATCAAGGGCATTGGATACAGTGATCTTACAGTCTGTAAGTCCAGCCTCATCAAGCATCTTTCTTGCCTTCTGAGTCATGTATGTAAGGTCTCCGGAATCGATACGGATACCGAGGAGTCTCTTGCCCATAGGCTCGAGGACTTCGTGTGCACATCTGATCGCATTAGGGATACCTGACTTCAGTACGTCGTATGTATCTACGAGCAGCAGGCACTTGTCAGGATATGACATCGCATAAGCCTTGAACGCCTCGAACTCATCATCGTAGAGCATAACCCATGAGTGAGCCATCGTGCCTGAGAGCGGGATATCGAACTGCTGTCCGCAGATAGTACAGGATGTTCCTGCAGCACCTGCGATATAAGCTGCACGCGCACCGAGTACGGAAGCGTCGAAGCCCTGTGCTCTTCTTGCACCGAACTCCATGATCGGTCTGCCTTCTGCAGCACGCACGATCCTTGCAGTCTTTGTAGCGATAAGCGTCTGGTGGTTGATAGTACAGAGCAAAGCCGTCTCAAGAAGCTGTGCCTGAAGTGCAGGTCCTCTTACCTTGATAAGAGGCTCTCTGGGGAAGATAGGAGTTCCCTCAGGAACAGCCCAGACATCACATGTGAACTTGAAGTTTCTTAAGTAATCGATGAACTTATCATCGAAGCCGTAACCGCTTAAGAACTCGAGATCCTCTTCAGTGAAGTGCAGATTGGCAAGGTAATCGATTACCTGCTCGAGTCCTGCCATGATGGCATAACCGCCCTGCTCGGGTACATTTCTGAAGAATGCATCGAAGTAAACTATCTTCTCTGCCTTACCGTCGTCAAGGTAACCCTTGCCCATGGTAAGCTCATAGAAATCCGTAAGCATCGTCATATTTGTTCTGTTATTCCAGCCGTCCATATGAGACCTCCTTAATGTGCTCACAAAAAGCTCCGGGGGAATTCCCCCCGGAGCTTTAATTATACCATTCTTTAGGTATGTCTTTAAGTGCCTGTTGGCTTAAGACTTGATGATCTCCTTAACGGATGTAGCAAGTCCTGCTACGCCCTGGAGCTCCGAAGGAATGATGATCTTCGTAGCCTGGCCGTTAGCGATCTTCTCCATAGCCTCGAGTGAACGGATCTTAACGAGTCCGTCATCAGCCTGAACATCCTTGATCATCTGCAGACCCTGAGCCTTAGCCTCGTTGATCTTGAGGATAGCCTCTGCCTGACCTTC
>JAEEGL014847345.1_pt1 | contig 34162 bp, 34 predicted proteins | sample 9134231 | NCBI WGS metagenome assembly JAEEGL01 (sample SAMN16246548, study PRJNA631951) | gut metagenome | biome: gut microbiome; feature: rumen; material: fiber-attached | host: Bos | place: Iran: Karaj | collected 2018-10 | reverse complement strand
GGAATATTCCACACCGTCCAGCTTGACCTCGGTGCCGGCGTACTTGGCCACGACGACCTTATCACCGGGCTTGACGACCATAGCGACCTCCTTGCCGTCCACGATGCCGCCGGGGCCCACAGCGATGACCACGGACACGACGGGCTTTTCCTTGTTGGCGGTGGAGAGAATGATGCCGGACTTGGTGGTTTCTTCGGCCTCCGTGGCTTTCAGCAGCACACGGTCAGCCAAGGGCTTTAACTTCATAGGAATGCCTCCTTAAAAATATTTACGATGCAAAAGCTTAGCACTCTATATTTCTGAGTGCTAACCTATTATATCATGTTTGCTCTGTTTGTCAACCTTTGATTTTGTAAAATTTTTATGATATACTATTCGAAAAGATGTCCGAAAAACGCTTTGACAGACGTTATTGTGTATAGAGGCAGTTGAAAGGAGGTTGGATATGGAACAACCGTGCAGAGAACCGGCGGCGCGCAGCCGGGACTATGAACGTACATATTTGGAGTATTACCGCCTGATGTTCCGTCTTGCCCGGGATATCCTGGGCAGCGACGATCTGGCGGAGGACGCCGTTTCCGACGCGCTGGTCAAGCTTTACGAGCATTATGACTGCGTCGAGTCGCCCACAGGACCGAAAACGAAGCGATTCGTCTCCGTGCTGGCGGAGCATGCGGCCATCGACCTGCGCCGTAAGCGGAAAAGAGAGCGTACCGTGCCCCTGGAAGCTGCGATGGAACTGCAGGCGCCCGCGGACGATGCGGAAGGCCGGATGGATCTGGAAGCTGCTTTGGCATGTCTGCCCAACGAGCAGCGAACTGCGATACTGCTGTCTCTCAGCTGTGGTCTTAGCGCAAAACAGGTGGCAGAAAACCTGAAATGCAGCGTCAGCAGGGCGGAGAAGCTTATCAGCCGGGGAAAAGCAGCCCTGCGCAAGAAAATAAAGGAGGTGGAACCATGACGGATGAAGAACTGTCCAGACGTCTGACAGAATCCTTGGACGCACGCATCCGGCGTGCAGAAGCCCGCAATGAGGAAAAGTCAGAGTTGTCAGAAAACCAGAAAAAAAAGAAAAGAGTGGAAGAAAAACGCAAAGCAGCCCAGGATTTGGAGAAAAACTCCAATCAGATCAAAGTTGTTTCGGCCCGCCGTATGCAGCTGAGGATCGCCGCAGCCGCCGTTTTTACCATCGTCGCTCTGGGCGGCGGAGCGCTGCTTCTGTCACATCTATCCAAGCGTTCAAATCCGTCCGCAACGGGTCCGTCCGATCCGTTCAATACAGCGCAAACGTATGTTCCCACGGAATCGAACGACGTGGAAAAGGAACCAAGCCCTTCCGGAACGATCTACTATCTCACAGGATTTTACGCTACGCCCTGCCTCTATCAAACCGCTTCCTATCGTACAAACAACAATGACAAAACAATCACTGCACTGATCGACGATTATGATGTGATGAGCACAGATCGTCAGGGTCGTTATGTATTGAACAAATCCGTCTGCAAATCGATCGAAACAAAGGATAACGCGGACGGCTCCCGTACGGTCACAGTTGTTTTGCAGGATGGGTTGCGCTGGAACAACGGAGAACCCATTACCGCGACGGATTATCTGGTGAGCGCGCTGATCGACCTTTCCCCGGCGCTGGCCGCGGAAGGCGTCGACAACAGCGTACAGGCTGCGTATTTTGAAGGCGCCACCGCTTATATGGCAGGGGAAGCGGATACGATTTCCGGTCTGAAGCGGATTGACGAACACAGCTATTCCGTCACCATTCCCGCCGATGCGGTAGAGCGATACTACGATTGCGTCAATGTGTCCCTGCGTCCGCTAAACGCAGCGCTGTTCGGCGCCAAGGCCGAAACGGACGGCGAACAGGTACGACTCAGCTATCTTTCCCCAGATGGACTGGATCTGGAGCGCGGCAGAACGACCTGTGCGGGCCGCGTCTGTGCCGGTCCCTATCGGATCGAGGGTTATGACGAAGAAACAAACGAAATGATCCTGCGGGTCAACGAATACTACGCTGGAAATTTTGAAGGACAGAAGCCCGGTGTGGAAAGCATTGTGATCCGGCATTTTGGCATGGAGGATGATTTTAGCCAGCTTCCGAAAGAGCAGGTCTATTATATCCCGCGGATCCAGGATGCCGATTTGAACCAGTATTATCAAAAAATGGAGCAAACCGGAGCACTGAAATCAGCCAGCTATCTCCGGGATGGCTACGGATATCTGCTGTACGAATGCGATATGGGACCCACTCAGTTCCGGGCGGTACGTCAGGCCCTGGCCTGTCTGATCGACCGGGAGCGCTTCGCAATGGAATTCTGCCAGGGCTATGGGGTCTCGATTGACGGACCATATATCAAATCATCCTGGGAGTATCTGCATAATGCGGCGGAACTTGAGCAGCAATTGGATTCCTATTCCTATGACCCCGATCGGGCAGTGGCCCTGCTGGAGGAGGACGGCTGGGTCCTGGCGGAGGATGGCTCTGCCTACGTATCAGGCCTGCGATGGAAGGAGGTCACACCAGAGCAAGCGGGGAATTACACACACAATGTCACGCTCCCGGATGGCAGGATTTTGATGCCGCTGCTGATCGAGAGTATGCGCTCAGAGGGCGGAAGCGTAACGGACCTGCTGGACGAATACACGGAACAAAACCTTGCCGTGATCGACGCCGGAATGCGGGTACATACCGCAGCGCTGTCCTTTGATATGCTGCTGGATTGCCTGAACAGAGCGGAATGGACCTTCCGGGAAGACAACACATGGTATTATATTGATGGAGAGAACCGTACCGGCCCGAACAACTTCTGCCTGACCCGTCTAAGCCAGCAGCTGCTGCCGAAGTATGATTTCAGCTCAGAATTTGGCCTGAACGGCATTTCCCATTACGATATCAAATCGGAGCTTGCCCAACGCTCCCGCCAGATGCTCCAGGCCACGGACGACGCCGACTTTGCCGCGCAATGGAAGGATTTCATTCTGGAGTGGAACCGGGAACTGCCCTATATTCCGATCTACGCCAATATATATTACGACTATATGGATCCTAAGATCCGCGGCCTGAAGCCTGACAGCTATTGGCCCTTTGACCGGGCAGTTTTGTATGCCACAATTGAAGAAAAAATGGACGAGACCGGGAAGGAACCGGATACCAGCGCAGTGCCATTGCAAACAGAAGCGGAGAACTTATCTGAGATCGCGGAGATCAAGGAATATGGTTTAGATGGAAGCACAAATCTGTCTGTGACGCTGTTCCCGGAGGTCCGTAACGCGGATCTGACCGAGCTGGAAACCCGGGGACCGATGCAGCTCCTGACAGTAAACTCCGATCATCCACTGGAAAAACTGATTCTCCCGGACAACGCGTTTCATGTTGTTCTGGAGATTCCGGCGGTGCAGAGTCTGGACGCTTCCAAGGCAGAGGACATGGTTTGCCTGCAGGTCTTTGGCTCGCTGGAAGAGGCGACGCCCAACCGGAAAACGGAAAGACTGATCCTGAACGGAGAGGCGCTGGAGGCGCTGACTGCTTTCCGTTCGGCAAAACGGATCGACCTGTGCGGTCCGACAAATCTCAGTCTGCTATCCGCCTTTCCGCTTCTGAAGGAGCTGGGCCTGGGCTTTCGCGCTGTATCAAATACTGTATGGGATCTGAGTCCCATCAAGTCTCTCAGCCTTACGACCCTGTGTTTGGAAGACTATGCAGAGCTTTCAACCGCCGAGCTGGAAACACTTTCCGGCGCGTCGATACCGACCCTGGAGATCAGCGACAACAGCGTTCATGATCTGTCTGTGTTGGCGTACCTGCCGGATACCAGATGTCTGCGGCTGAGCGTTCTCTCTGCGGCGCAGCCTGAACGGGTCAAAGATATGGCAAGACGAGGCATCCCCTGCGGCCCGGAGAAAGTTGGAATGATCAACACCGAGATTCCCAAGGAGCAGCTGGAAGCCTTCGCAGCCGAGAATGAGCTGTATCTGGTGCTTCGCTGAACGGAAAAAATCAATCGGCGTGACGGAAAGTAAAATGCTTTCCGTCACGCCGATTGATCTTGCGAAGGCTTTATTTGCCTTCCAGCTCCAGAATGGTCCGGAACTGGGTTTCGTAGAGCTCCCGATAGATGCCGCCCTGGGCCAGGAGCGTTTCATGGTCGCCCTGTTCGGCGATCCTGCCGCCCTGTACCACCAGTATCCTGTCCGCCTTCAAAATGGTGGAGAGCCGGTGAGCGATCACGATGCTGGTCCTGCCCTCCATCAAATGCTCCAAGGCCTCCTGGATGGCGTTCTCGGAGATGGAGTCCAGGGCAGAGGTTGCCTCGTCCAGGATGAGGATCTTTGGATCCTTCAGTATGACCCGGGCAATGGAAAGGCGCTGCTTTTCACCGCCGGAGAGCTTCAGCCCCCGGTTGCCCACGATGGTTTCGTAGCCCTCGGGTTGATTCTCAATGTATTGGTGGATGTTGGCGATCCGGCAGGCCTCCTCCAACTCCTCGTCCGTGGCGTCAGGCTTGGCATAAAGCAGATTGTCCCGGATGGTGCCGTTGAAGAGATAGCTCTCCTGGGTCACAACGCCCACATTGGTGCGAAGGTATTTCAGGTCCATATCCCGCACGTCCACGCCGCCCACGCTCACGCTGCCGCCCAGCACGTCATAGAGCCGGGGGATCAGATTGACTACCGTGGACTTTCCGGAACCTGAGGGCCCAACGATGGCGTACATCTTTCCGGCGGGCACCGTAAAGTCGATGTCCGTCAGCAGGGGCTTTTCGGGGTCGTAGGAGAAGGCCACATGGTCGTAGCGGATGTCGGCGTGCTTCATGTCGGGCTTCATGCCGTTGTCCTTGGAGACGATGGGGTTCTTCCGATCAAAATAGGCGAAGATACGGGTGAAGAGGGCCAGAGAGCGGGTGAAATCCACACCGATGTTCAGGAGACTCTGGACGGGCCGGTAGAGCCGGTTGATCAAAGCCACCGTTGCGGTGATGGTACCGACCGTAAGGCTGGTGTCGCCCCTGGAGATAATCAGCCAGCCGCCGGCAAAGTAGATCAGCAGGGGACCCAGCTGCGTGAACATGCCCATGACCACGCCGAACCACTTGCCGCTTCGCTGCTCCTTGAGCTTCAGCTTGGTAAGCTGCTCGTTGAGCCCCACAAAGCGCGCATATTCCCGTTCCTCCCGGGCGAAGAGCTTTACCAGCAGCGAGCCGCTCACAGACAAGGTCTCGTTGATCATCTGGTTCATCTCATCATTTTTGGCCTGACTCTCGGTCAGAAGCTTCCAGCGGGTCTGGCCCACGCTGCGGGTGGGGATGATCAGCAGCGGGATCACCACCATACCGACCAGCGCCAGCTGCCAGCTCATGGTGAAAAGCGCAACCATGGAGGTCACCACCGTGGCGATGTTGCTGACGATGGAGGACAAGGTCCCGGAAATCACGGAGCTGACGCCGGAGATATCGCTGTCCATGCGGGTGATCATGTCGCCCTGCTTCTCCGAGGTGAAGAAGGCATGGGGCATATGCTGCAGATGGTCGTACATCTGATTCTTCATGTCGAAGATGATGCGCTGGGAGATCCATGCGTTGATATAGCTCTCCAGCACGCCGATGACCTGGGAGACGGTCAGGGTGGCAAAGGCCGCCAGCAGAAGCTGGATCAGCAGCTTCATGTTTTTGCCCACAAGGGCCTCGTCTACGATCCGTCCCGTGATGATGGAGGGCAGCAGCCCCACCGTGGCGGAGAGCAGGATCGCCAGGAAGACCAGGAGGAACTGGGGCCAATAAGGCTTGAGATAGGACAGAATACGAAGCAGCAGTTCTTTTGTGACCTTGGGCTTGTTTTGCTTTTCCTCTTCGGTGAGGAAGCCGCGCGGACTGCGTCCGCCGCCGGGACCGGGCATGGGATCACGTCCTTTCGTTTTTTGGGATCAGGCATTTGAGAACAGGCGTCAGGATCGATTGTAAGGGCTGCTCTTTACCGCGGGGGAAGCAGCCGCGGGAGACGGAAACCTGGGAAAGAGAAAACGGAAACAGGGGCGCTCAGGGGGATCGTTTCCTGCGGCGCAGGAGCTGCAGCAGCAGGACAGCACAGCAGACCCCGGAGAAATCCAGCAGTACGTCCATAAGCTCGCCGCTTCGACCGGGGATGAAGGTCTGCAAATATTCATCGGCTGCGGAGCACAGCAGGCCGACGCCCAGGGGCAGAAGGACATTTCCCCGCGTCAAGAGCCGCCAGTCCAGCCACAGCAAAGCGCCCAACAGAAAGAACTCGCTGAAATGCGCCAGCTTCCGAACAAAAAGCATGCTCATAGCGGGCAGGATTCGACGCAGCAGCGAAAGGACCCACCCGCTTTCCGCATCCGAGACCGCGGCCGTCTGGGCAGAACGGGAAAAGATAAAGCAAAGCCAAAGAGCGGTAGCCAGGAGCGCGAGCGTCAATTTGATGCGTCTTTTCATGGAATACCTCCGCGAAGTTCTGGTTCTAAACTACCACAGAAGCCATAAAAATGCAACGAATTTTCGGTTTACAAACAGATAATAATCTGTTATGATAAAAAATACAGAGAGACTGGAACAAGCTGACAGGAGAAGAAACATGAGGAAGGAAGATTCAAACAGGGAACAGATCCACGCGGACCACAGGAAGCGCATGATGGAAAGCTACCTTTCCGCAGGATTTGATGGTTTTTCAGATATAGAGGCCCTGGAGTTCCTCCTGACCTTCAGCATACCCCGCAGGGACGTCAACCCCCTTGCCCATAAGCTGCTCCAGGAATTCGGCGAAATCCACCGGGTGTTTGAGGCTCCGATCTCTCAGCTTACCCGTGTTTCGGGCGTCGGTCCCCGTACCGCTGCGCTGATCCATCTGACAGCGGACCTCTGGAGCCGCTGCGAGCTGAATCGAATCGGCGCAAAGCTGACGCTACGTAACATCGGAGATATCGGCCGTTTTCTGGCTGCCAAGGCGGAGGGGCTTCGGGAGGAAAGGGCCTGGCTTCTTTCTCTGGACGCCCAATGCAGGATGATCGAATGCCGGGAGCTCTGCAGCGGCGCGGTGAACGCGGTCAACCTCCCATTCCGCCGGGTGGTCGAAGCTGCGTTGATGGCCAATGCCACCAGCGTGATACTTGCTCACAATCATACGACCGGAACGCTGCTGCCCTCTGTTGAGGACATCGAATATACCCGGGACCTGTTCAAGGCCCTGAATCTCGTGGATGTGATTCTGTTCGACCACATCATCCTGGGCGAACGCAGCTACCTCTCCATGAAGAACAGCAATATGCTCCCATAGCGGAACTGACAAACTCCTCCCGAATGCGCTGCATTTCGGGAGGAGTTCCCTTTTTCCCCCTCTGCGCATAGGATATTCGGGAGGGATCCACATGTATGAACTGTATATGACGCTTCGCTCGGTGACGCCGGGTCAGAAGGGAAGAGACGCGCTGCGCCGTGCCGGCGTCGGTTGTGAGCTGATACGGGCGCCCCGTGACATCGCGCCCGGCGGCTGCGCCTATGCGCTGGCGCTGCGGGACCGGGACCGGGACAGGGCGCTGTTGACATTGGATCGTGCGGGACTGCGACCGGAGGGGATCTATCGGCGCGGCGCGAACGGGAGCTTTGAGAGGTGCGGCCTATGATCTATCTGGACAACGCCGCCACCACACTGCGCAAACCGCCCGCAGTGGTCCGGGCGGTGACGGAGGCGATCCGAAGCTGCGCCAACCCCGGCCGCGGCGGTCATGCCGCGGCGGAGCGCGCGGAAGAAACGGTTTGGCGGACTCGCTCCCTGGCGGCCCGGTATTTCGGTATGGAGCCAGAGAACGTATGTTTTACCTGCAACGCTACGGAAGGCCTGAATATCGCGCTGCGGACGCTGGTGAGACCGGGGGATCGGGTGCTGATCTCCGGACTGGAGCACAATGCCGTTACCCGCACCCTGACCGGTATCGGAGCTGCGCTCAGCGTTGTTACAGCGCCTTTGTTTGATGCTGAGGCCTGGCTAAATGGGTTTGAAAAAGCGTTAACGCCCCAGACGAAGGCCGTTGTCTGTCTCCATGTGTCCAATGTGTTCGGTGCGCAGCTGCCGGTGGACCGGATCGGCACCCTATGTGCGGAGCGAGGGATCCCCTTTGTGGTGGACGCCTCCCAATCCGCCGGGCTGCTTCCCGTCCGCCCGGAACAGTGGAAGGCGGATTATGTCGCGGCGCCCGGTCATAAGGGGCTGCTGGGTCCTCAGGGGACCGGTCTTCTGCTCTGCAGAAGAAAGACAGAGCCGCTGCGTTACGGAGGAACCGGCAGTCTCTCCATGGATCAGGCTATGCCGGCTGAGCTGCCGGACCGTCTGGAAGCCGGGACTCTGAACGTGCCGGGGATCGCCGGGCTTGGCGCAGGGATCGCATATCTGACAGCCCAGGATCCGTCGATGCTCATGGATCGGGAGGAACGTCTTCTTTCCTTATGTAAAAACGGTCTCAGATCCATCGGCGCGGAGCTGTTCGAGGGGCCCGGACAAGTGAGCGTCCTGTCATTCCGGATTCCTGGAATGGATTGCGAAGAAACCGCCTCGTTCTACGCAGACCGCGGCGTCGCGCTCCGTGCGGGACTCCACTGCGCTCCGCTGGCTCATCGGACCGGCGGAACGCTGCCGGAGGGGACAATCCGATTGTCCCTGTCCGTAATGAGCAGGGAAGAGGAGATTCGGGCATTCCTGCAGACGACCCGCAGACTGATCCGGGAAAAATAAAAACAGCAAAAAGAAAGCACTTGCTATTTCGGCGGGAATGCAGTATAATTTATTAGATAAAATAGGATTACTATATGGAGAGCTCTATATCCATAACATAGGCAGGAGATTTTCATGAAAGAAATTCAGGAGTTTTTTTCCAATCTGAAAAGCACCTTTCCCAGCTTTGACGTCACGGATGCCATTGACATTCTCGTGGTAGCCGGACTGATTTATTATGTCATCAAGCTGATCTGGAACACCAGCGCCAGGCGGATCGCCTGGGCGATCGTGATCCTTCTGCTGGCGACCCTTCTCACTGAGGTGCTGAATCTGCACACGGTCAACTATCTGTTGGACCGTGTGCTGCAGTTGGGCTTTGTTGCTCTGGTGATCGTGTTTCAGCCGGAGCTCAGAAGACTGCTGGAGCGAGTGGGCAGCAAGGCCAGCGACGTGAAAAACCTGTTCAGTCTCAGCAATACGAACAACCAGTCTGAAGCGCCGGAGGCCATCGAAGAGGTTGTATCCGCCTGCGAGACCATGTCCGCGGAGCGGATCGGCGCCCTGATCGTGTTTGAACGCAGCAATTCCCTGGAACAGATCGCCGCCACCGGCACCCGTGTGGATGCTGCGGTCTCCGAGGAATTGATCCGCAATATCTTTTTCCCGAAGGCTTCGCTGCATGACGGCGCCATGATCATTCAAAACAGCCGGATCCTGGCGGCCGGCTGCGTGCTGCCCCTGTCGGAGAACCGTTCTCTTTCCACGGATCTCGGCACCCGGCATCGCGCAGGCGTCGGTATGAGCGAGACCAGCGACGCGGTGATCGTGATTGTATCAGAGGAGACCGGCGCGATTTCTGTGGCCATCGGAGGAATGCTGAAACGGCATTTGGCCAAGCAGACCCTTCAAAAGCTTCTCACGCAGGAGCTGATCGGGGAGAACAAAGCCCGTCCCAATGTTTTGAACATCATCAAGAACCGCAGAAAAGGAGGCGACGACAATGTCTCAGGGCGGTAAGAAAATCGCATTCATGCTGGCCTCTCTTTTCGCGGCCGTCCTTCTGTGGCTATACGTTGTCACGGTCGTCGCCCCGGAAGCCACCACCAGCGTCAGCGGGATTCCCATCAGCATTGACGGTACGATCATTTTAGAGGAGCGCGGCCTGATCATTACCAATCAGGATGTCAGCACGCTGTCGCTGAATGTCAGCGCGTCACGTGTGAATCTGTCCAAACTGAACGCCGACTCCATTCGCGTGAACGCTGACGCCAGCCGTATTCGTGAGCCGGGTGAGTATCCGCTCACCTGTACTGTCACGTTCCCCGACACCGTGCGCTCCAGTGAAGTGGATATCCTCCGCAAGAGCCCGGAAGCCGTTACGATCACGGTCAGTCGCCTGGAGAGAAAAACGATTCCCGTTACCCTGAACTGGACGGGCGACCTTAAGGAAGGTTTCCTTTTGGAGGCGGACAACGCCGTGATGGATCCTGCTGAGGTTGTGGTTATCGGACCGGACTACGAGGTGGAGCAGATCAAGGAGGCTGTGGTCTCCTACAATGTGTCCGACCTGGAGGAGACCGTGATTGATACCGTTCCCCTTTCCTTCCTGAACGAGGAGAAAGAAGAGGTGGAATTCTCGGATCTCACAAGCGTCAACGTCTCGCAGGTCAATATGACGCTTCCTGTGCTTCGGACCAAGGAAATCAAGCTGGAAGTCAATATGCTCGAGGGCGGCGGCGTGAGTAAAAACAACGTGAAGGTTCAGATGGAGCCCAAATCCATTTGGGTAAAAGGACCTGCCGATTCCATCGAGCGGCTGGAGGACAGCTTCATCGTCGGAACGGTGGATCTGTCAACCCTTTCCGATCGGGAGGAAAAGACGTTCTTGCTCTCTCTGCCCACCGGCGTTACAAATGTCAGCGGCGAGGATCAGGTGACCGCTTCCTTCCGCATTACCGGCGTCAGAACAGACACCATCTCCATCTCCGATATCCGTCTGGTAAACGAGCCGGAGGATTATATCACGGAGATTTCCACCCGAACAGTCCGGGTCGTGATCCGCGGCGGCAGCGAAGAAATCCGGGAGATCAAGCAGAACGCGGATAACGGCTTCTATATCCTGGCAGATCTGACCGACTATGACCAGACCGGCGCATTTACGGTCCCCGGACGGGTCATGAACGACAGGCACCCTGATATTGGCATCATTAGCTCGGTTGAGATCGGCGTGGTGATTTCCTATTACAGCAATCCTGAGGATTGAGGCGGGAGATCCACATGTTCGGCTATGTCAGACCTCGCCGCGACCTTCTGAGCCAGGAGGACTATGAGGCTTACCGCGCCGCCTATTGCGGCCTGTGCCGGGCGCTGGGAAAGCGGTATGGGTTTTTTGCCCGCTTCCTGGTCAATTACGATATGACCTTCCTCTATCTGCTGCGGGCCTCTGCTGCGGAAGCGGCGCCGGTAAAGGACTGCTGGTGCCCGGCCCGCGTCTGCGGGAAAAAGCGATGCGCCCTGGATCCGGAGGGCTATGAAACGGTGGCCGCCTGTACGCTTATCCTATGCGTGGAGAAGCTGCGGGACAATATTCGGGACAAGGGCCTTCTCCGGGGGTTGCCCTACAGATTCCTGGCTGGCTTTTTCCGCCGTGCTTATCGAAAGGCGGCAAAACGCTGTCCGGACTTCGCCGAGCTGACAGCAGTTCAGCTCCGCTCGCTCCATCAACTCGAAGCGGCGAAAAGCCCTTCCATCGACGCCACAGCGGACGCCTTTGCCCGGATCGTGGCGGGCTGCGCTTCAGATCTGGAAACCACGGCGCTGCGCCGCCCCATGGAGCAGATCCTATATCATACCGGCCGTTTCCTGTATCTGGCGGATGCGCTGGACGATTTGCGGGAGGACTGTGAGCAAAACGCGTACAATCCGCTTCGTTTTCGCTTTCAGCCGGAAGAGGGCTCCCTGACCGAGGGGGATCTGGCGTATCTGACCCAACTGACCGACAGTTCCGTCAATCTCGCCGGCGCGGCGCTGGTGCTGCTCCCGACCCGTGCACACGAATCCCTGCTGGAGAACATTATCTATCTCGGTTTGCCTGCTGTATTTGCGGCTGTAAAAGCCGGTAAATTTCAGGCGCGGGCGAAACTGTGGACCCACAGAGATCCAAGAAAGAAACAGCATAAAACGCCTGATTCAGAATAAAGAACGAAGATCCAAAGGAGAACGACAGATGAAAGATCCCTACGAGGTGCTGGGTGTTTCCCGCACCGCCTCAGACAGTGAGATCAAATCCGCCTACCGCGAACTGGTAAAAAAGTACCATCCCGATAACTATGCCAACAATCCCCTGGCTGACCTGGCCTCCGAAAAAATGAAAGAGATCAACGAGGCCTACGACGCCATTACCAGGGCCCGCAGCGGCTCCGGTACCGGCTATCAAAGCAGCGGAAGCAATCAGAGCGGCTATCAGAGCTATAACAGCTACAGCCAGTCCAACGCGTCCTATGTCCAGGTCCGCTCCTATATCAACCAGAACCAGCTTGACGCCGCGGAATCCCTGCTCAATACCGCTGCGAACAGAGACGCGGAATGGTACTATCTGAAGGGAACCATTGCCTATCGCCGCGGCTGGCTGGATGAAGCCCGGCAGAATTATCAGACTGCCGTTGCCATGGTGCCGGGCAACTACGAATATCACAACGCGCTGCGCACGGTTCAGGGCGGATATACACCCTATCGCCAGAACAATTATCAGCGCAATGAGATGGATACCGCCTGCGATATCTGCAACACACTCTTGTGCCTGAACTGCCTGTGCGGAGGCTGTCGATGAGCCGCACCAAAAAGTTGACCGTATCCGCGCTGATTGCCGCAGTTTGTGTGATTTGTCTGGCCTTGAGTCTTGTGATCCCCCGGGTGACGCTCTCCCTGGCAGCCCTCGCCGGGATTTTTCCCGCTGCGCTTGTCATGGTCTGCGGTTATGCTTGGGCGGCGGGCGCCGCTGCGACAGCTGCCCTGCTGGCGCTGCTGCTTCTGCCTGACAAGACGGCAGGCATCTGGTTTCTATTCTTTTTCGGACACTATCCCATCTGGAAGGCTCTGATCGAAGGCCTTCAGGCCAAAATCGGCAAGCCTTGGCTGGGCTGGGCTTTGAAGCTCCTGGGCTTTGCGGTCTGTATGGCGCTGCTCTATTTCCTCTTTGGAAAACTGTTTGCGGCAGGCATTCCCTATGCCTTTTCCGAATACACCGCGGGGCCTTATATCCTGGTGATTGCCCTGCTGCTGGCCTTTGTGGTGTACGACATCGCCTTTTCCATCCTCATCAACTGGTTCCGGATCAAGATCCTGCCGAAGCTGCAAGGATAAGCGCTGAAAGAACCGCCCCTTCGACGTGAGGGAAACATATGAACATCGAAAAACAAAACGCCCTTCGGGTCCTTGGGCTTCCGGAAACCGCGACGCCCGAGGAGATTCGGGCGGCCTATGACAAGCTGGAGGATCGCTACAGCGAAGCAAACTATTTTGGAAGTCCCCTCTGGGATATGGCGGCGGAGAAGCGGGAACTGATCCGCGCCGCTTACGCAGAGTTGTCTCAGGAGGAGCCCTCCGCGGCGCAGCCGGCGGTAATTGCACCGGAGCGTCCTGAAAGCTCGGTCAGCCTCCGCGTCCGCAAGCTTCTGAACGCCAATGATCTGGACGGCGCGGAACAACTCCTGTTATGCCAAGCGGAGCTGGAATCAAATCCCGAATATGTCTATCTGCGGGGGATGATCTGCTGGAAGCGCGGCTGGCTTGACGAAGCGACGCAATATGTGGAAAAAGCATCCGCCATGGCCCCGAAGAATACCGAATACCGGGCTGCCTGCGAAAAGGTGAGGGCCGGGCTGCCGGCTTCCGCAAAGCTGAAGCAGTCGCTGAAAAGGAAAGAGACCTGCGGCGTCTGCGGCGCATGCGCGGGAGAATGTGCCTGCGAAATGCTCTGCGAGAGCATCTGCGGACTTTTGGGATAAGATATGTTTTGAAGGCAATTTCAAAGAAATATTGTCGTTTATCTTTCAAATATCAATTCATAAGGAGCGAGCGATTTTGATCAAGAGCATGACGGGATACGGACGGGCTGTCGGTGTGTTTGCGGACAAGCAGATCACCGTGGAGCTCCGCTCCGTGAACAACCGATATCTGGATTGCGCCGTGAAGCTGCCCCGGCTCTACGCCTTTTGCGAGGACGCTGTCAAGCAGGCTGTGAAACAGTCGGTCTCCCGGGGCAAGGTGGACGTGTTCGTGACCGTGAACCTGACCCAGAGCAGCGACGTGGCGATCGGCCTGAACCGTCCGGTGCTGGAGGGGTATCTGGCCGCCATGAAGGCCATGGCGGACGGCTATCCGGTCCGGGATGACATCAGCGTCAGCACCCTATCCCGGCTACCGGATGTCTTTACCGTGGAAAAAGCGGAGCAGGACGAGAATTTGCTCAAGGAACAGCTGCTCAGCGTCGTCCGGGAGGCCCTGGACGGCTATAATGCCATGCGTGCCGCGGAGGGCGAAGCCCTTGCCAAAGATCTGATTGCCAAAGCGGAGCTGATTCTCGAGAAGGTGGCGTTTGTAGAGGAGCGATCCCCCAAAACCGTCGCGGAGTACCGGGAAAAGCTGCTGGCAAAAATGCAGGAGCTCCTGGCCTCCACCGACGTGGATGAAGCCCGGATCCTGACAGAGGCCGCCATTTATGCCGATAAGGTGGCGACGGACGAGGAAACGGTTCGTCTTCGCAGCCATCTGGATCAGCTGCGGACCATGCTGCGTTCCGCGGAACCCATCGGCAGGAAGCTGGACTTCCTGATGCAGGAGATTAACCGGGAGACCAACACCATCGGCTCCAAATGCTCGGATCTGGAGATCGCCCGTACCGTCGTAGACGTGAAAGCGGAGCTGGAAAAGATCCGAGAGCAAATACAGAATATCGAGTAAGGCGGCTCATATGAAATTGATCAATATCGGCTTTGGAAATCTGGTCTCCGCGCAGCGCTTGCTCACCGTTATCAGTCCCGATTCCGCTCCCGTTAAGCGCTTGGTGCAGGAAGCACGGGACCGGGGCATGCTGATTGACGCCAGCTTTGGCAGAAAAACCAAATCGGTTCTGATGATGGATACGGATCATGTGATCCTGTCCGCACTGGATCCGAAGATCATCCGCGGACGTGCGGAGGGCCTGGATGAGGAGGAAGAAGATGAAAAAGGGTAGATTGATCGTGATTTCCGGTCCCTCCGGCGTGGGCAAGGGAACCGTAGTCAAGGCGCTGATGGAGCGGGATCCGAAGGTCAGGCTTTCGGTTTCCGCCACGACCCGGGACATTCGCCCCAATGAGATCGACGGAGTCCACTATTATTTCATCACCCATGAGAGATTTGAGCAGATGATCGCGGAGGACCGCTTCCTGGAGCATGCCCAATATGTGGGAAACCGCTACGGCACTCCGGAGGCGCCGGTCAACAGCATGCTGGAGGAAGGCCTGGACGTGATCCTGGAGATTGAGGTCCAGGGGGGCCTGCAGGTCATGCGTCGACGGCCCGACGCCATCTCCATTTTCATCGCTGCGCCCTCCTTTGAGGTCCTGGCCTCTCGTTTGCGCGGCCGCGGCGACACGGACGAGGAGAAGGTCCTGATGCGTCTTCAGCAGGCCAGAATGGAATACCTTGTGGCCAGGCAGTATCAGTATATTGTAGTAAACGACCGGCTGGAGGACGCTGTCAGCGACGTACAGGCCATCCTTCGGGCCGAGACCCTAAAAACCGAACACCAAGAGTACCTTTTGAAGGAGGACGATTGATATGCTTTACCCCCCTATGAGTGAGCTTCTGAACCACATCGACAGCCGCTATCTGCTGGTGAACGTCGTTGCCCGCCGGGCCAGACAGATTGCCATCGAGGCGAAGGAATTCGGCGAGGAGACAACGGAAAAGCCCGTGACCATCGCCATTCGTGAGGTTGCAGAAGGTAAGCTGGCCGCCGAGGTCAAAAAGGAATACCTGCGGTGAGACACGGATCCTGCCCGGAGAACTTTACACTATGATCGCGCGTGTCGCCGTTGACGGCCTGGTCTATGCCATAGATAAGCCTTACAGCTATCTCCTGCCTGCCACCATTTCTTCCGCCCGTCCGGGATGTCGCGTCAGCGTCCCCTTTGGCGCCGGCAACCGCCTGCGCGAGGGAATGATCCTCTCGTTGGAGGATGAAACTGCGGACGGGCTGAAACCGGTCGAAGCTCTGCTGGATCCCGAGCCGGTTCTCTCGGAGCGGATGTTGCGGGTGGCGGCCTTTGTGCGGGAACGCTATTTCTGCACATTTTATGAGGCGATCCGGGCCATGCTGCCGGCAGGTCTTTGGCTGAAAAGCCAGGCGGTCTACGCCCTGGCAAAGCTGCCCGAGGACTGGCAGAGCCGCACAGCCGAGGACAAGCTCTCCGAAAGGCTGATCGCTTTGCTTCAAGACGTGGGCGGCAGAATGCGGGAGGAAACGCTATTTCGCCAAATGGGCAGCGGCGCGGAGCTCCGGGATGTCCTGCAGCGTCTGCGTGATCGCGGTTGGATTCGTGCGGAGACGGAGCTGCGCAGGAAAAACAGCGATAAGACAGAGCTGATTCTGGAGCTGACAGCCGATTCCCAGCAGATCGAGGACCATCTTCGTGTACGGGGAAAAACCGCACCCATGCAGCGGGCGGTCATGGAGCTTTTATCCACCGTCGGCGTGATTTCCCTGAAGGAGCTTCAGTACTTTACCGGTGCGTCTACACAGACGGTGCGGTCTCTGGAGCGGGCCGGCCTGCTGCGGATCTACACACAAGAGATTTTGCGCAGGACCCATATCGCAGCTTATGAGGGCGATACCGCCTTTGTCCTGACGCCCGGACAGGAGACGGTATACGAGGGCCTTCTGGAACAAATGAACCAGAGCAAGCCGGGAGCTGCCCTGCTCTACGGCGTGACAGGCTCTGGTAAAACAGCGGTTTTTATCAATCTGATCCGAAGCTGTTTGAAAACAGGGCGTTCCGCGCTGCTGTTGGTTCCTGAGATTGCGCTGACGCCTCAGCTGCTGAGCCTGTTTTCCGCATGCTTTGGGGAAACGATCGCGGTTCTCCACAGCGGTCTTCGCGTGGGAGAGCGCTATGACGAGTTCAAACGCATTGCCCGCGGCGAGGCCCGCGTGGTGGTGGGGACCAGGTCCGCGGTGTTTGCGCCGATGCAAAGGCTCGGCCTGGTCATTGTGGACGAGGAACAGGAGCACAGCTACAAATCCGAAAACAGTCCCCGCTATCACGCCAGGGAAGTGGCTCTCTACCGGGGCAGCAGAGAAGGGGCCCTTGTGATATTGGGCTCCGCTACGCCCAGCGTCGAAACCATGTACCACGCCCGGACAGGGGATTACCGTTTATACCGCCTGCCGTACCGCTTCAACGGCAGAGCGCTCCCCTCCGTGGAGCTGGTGGATATGAAGCAGGAGCTGGTCAACGGGAATTCCTCCGCGGTCAGCGACCAACTGCTGGAAGCCATTTCTCAGCGTGTACAGCGGAAGGAAAAATCCATCCTGTTGCTGAATCGGCGGGGGAGCAACCGTCTGGTCCTCTGTGTGGACTGCGGCTTCGTGCCAAGCTGTCCCCGCTGCAGCGTCAATCTGACCTATCACATGGCGAATGAGCGCCTGATGTGTCACTATTGCGGCCACTCCCAGCCGGTTTATGATCGCTGCCCGGAATGCGGCGGCCATCTGAAACGGGTTGGCGTGGGTACGCAGCAGTTGGAATACGATCTGGGGAAGCTGATGCCTGACGCAAAACTGCTGCGCATGGACTCTGATACCATCACCCCAACCAATCCGCACGAAGCCGTGCTCAAGCGCTTTGCGGAGGAGGAGGGCGCGATCCTCATCGGCACCCAAATGGTCGCCAAGGGTCTGAACTTCCCGGATGTGACGCTGGTTGGCGTCGTAGACGCGGACAGCTCTCTCTATTTGGACCACTACCGAGCCTCCGAGACGACCTTTTCCTTGGTCACCCAGGTAGTAGGCCGGGCGGGACGGGGAGAGAAGCCAGGGACAGCAATCATCCAGACCATGACGCCCCGAAACGCCGTGCTTCGGCAGGCGGCAGCCCAGGACTATGACAGCTTCTATCAAACGGAGCTGCCGTTGCGACGGCTGCGAAATTGTCCGCCCTATCAGGACCAGATCCAGATCGCTTTCGTTGGATTCCCGGAGCGGCATGTGGAAAACTGCGCCCAGCAATTTGCCAGGACGCTCTGGAGCCGCTTCCAGCAGACCGGCCTCGTTTCCCAGGTGACGGATTTGTTGGGTCCCGCCCCGGCTGTCGTAACAAAGATCAATAATAAATTTCGTTATCGTCTCACCTTGCTCTGCACCAATTCCAAAGCTCTGCGTCTGGAGCTGAGCCGCCTGATCCAGAGCTTTTCCAAAGAAAAGGAGCACAAGGGCGTCGGCATTTATGTCGATGTGAACGGATATGAATAGGAGAATACAAAAATGGCATTGAGAAAAATCCTGACGGATGAAAACCCTGCGCTGAAAAAGGTTTGCCGCCCCGTAACGGCCTTCAATGATCGCTTGGCCACATTGATCGACGATATGAAAGAAACTGTGGTCCATGCCAACGGCGTCGGCCTTGCCGCGCCGCAGATCGGCGTTCTGCGGCGGGTCGTGGTGGTGGATCTGGGCGACGAGATCGTGGAGCTGGTGAATCCGCGGATCCTGGAGCAGGATGGAGAGCAGGACGGTCTGGAGGGCTGTCTCAGTGTCCCGGACCGCTTCGGCATGGTCAAGCGGCCCAATCACGTTAAGATCGAAGCGCAGGATCGGAACGGCGACTGGTACGAATACGAGGGAGAAGCGCTGATTGCCCGTTGCTTCTGCCATGAACTGGAGCACCTGGATGGCCACCTTTATACGGAAAAAGCCTATCACATGCTGACCCAGGAGGAGTATGAGGAGATGATGAACCGAGATCAGGAGGAGGACGAATGAGACTCGTCTTCATGGGCACCCCGTCCTTTGCCGCTGTCTGCCTGAATGCCGTGCTGGAAACGGAGCATGAGCTTGTCGGCGTCTATACCAAACCCGATACGCCGAAGAACCGGGGCATGAAACTGATTCCTTCCGAAGTCAAGCGTTTGGCCCAAAGCCACGGATTGCCCATTTATCAACCCGTCTCCCTCCGGGACGACGCGGTCTATGAAGAATTGAAGGCTCTGGAACCGGACCTGATCATCGCTGTGGCCTACGGCAAGATCCTGCCCCAGCGGGTGCTGGATATTCCGCCTCTGGGCTGCGTCAATATCCACGGCTCCCTGCTGCCCGCTCTGCGGGGCTCCGCCCCGGTCCAGTGGGCAGTACTGAACGACCTGCCTGAGACCGGCGTCACGGCCATGTATATGAATGCCGGCATGGACGAGGGTGATATCATTGACGTCCGCAGAACAAAAATCGGAGCAAACGAAACAGCCGGAGAGCTGATGGAGCGTCTCGCACCCATCGGCGCCGCCCTGTTGAAGGACACGCTGGCCGCTATCTCCGCCGGGACGGTCACACGGCATCCCCAGGATGCTGTGCTTGCAAGCTATGCTCCCATGCTTACCAAGGAGCTGTCTCCCGTGGACTGGTCTCGCCCGGCACGGGCGATACTGGCACAGATCCGGGGCTTGAACCCTTGGCCCGCTGCGACCGCGGTTCTTGGCGGCGTGGAATTCAAGCTCTGGGAGGCATGCCCCTTTGAATCGGAAGTCCACGCTGTTCCTGGCACGCTGTTGGCGTTGACGAAGAAGGGCCTGGCTGTGGCCTGCGGCGACGGCGCGCTCCTGATTACCCGTCTCCAGGCCCCCGGCGGCAAGGCAATGCCTGCCGCAGATTATTTCCGGGGTCACCCCATCGAAATCTGACCACCCCATATTGGCCGATGACATGATCGGCCCGCATAGTTTGACGAAGGAGGGCCTATGTCCGCAAGAGACACCGCCCTGAATGTTTTGATCCGCTGTCGACGAGAAGGCGCCTGGATGGATGCCGCTTTGAAGCAGCAGCTTTCAAAAGACCGTCTGGACCGTCGGGACGCAGCCCTGGCGACCCGGCTCTGCGCGGCAGTGCTGCAAAACAGAATGCTGCTGGACGAGTGGATCAGCCGTTTCTGCAAGGGAAAGCTCTGCTCCCTGCAGCCGGTGGTGCTGGACATTCTGCGGCTTGCAGTCTGTCAGATCCGCTTTTTCGATAAGCTGCCTCCCTCCGCAGTGGTGAACGAAGCAGTGGAACAGACCAAGCGCTTTGCGAACCTCAAAGCCGCCGGTCTGGTGAATGGTGTTCTGCGGGCCATGCTCCGGAATCCTTCTCAGCTGAGTCTTCCCGCGGAGCTGTCCCTGCGATACAGTCACCCCGCCGAGCTGGTAGAGCTGCTTCGCGAGAATGTGGGAGACAAGGATCTGGAGCCCCTGCTTCGCAGTCACAACGAAGCGCCGGCCGTATGCATCCAGACCAACCGAACTAAGATCGATACTGCTGCGCTGAGCGCGGCTCTGGAAGCGGAAGGGATCCAGATAAAGCCGCATTCCTGGATGTCGGACTGCCTGATGATTGTCGGCGGCGGGATTGAACAAAGCGCCACGTTTCAGAACGGACTGTTCTATGTGCAGGACGCCGCGGCGAAGGCAGCCGGATTGGCGCTCGATCCGCAGCCCGGCGAAATGATCCTGGACTGCTGCGCGGCCCCTGGCGGGAAAAGCTTTGCCGCAGCCATCGCCATGGGGAACAAAGGCTCCGTTACAGCCTGCGATATCCATCCCCACAAGATCCAGCTGATCGAAAAGGGCGCCGTGCGCCTGGGTCTGGACTGTATCAAGGCCGAAATCCGGGACGCCGCCGAGCCCGTTCCCGCTTGGAAGGGGCACTTTGACCGGGTGATTGCAGACGTACCCTGTTCCGGCCTGGGCGTGATCCGAAAAAAGCCGGATATCCGTTATAAAGACCTCGCCCCGCTGACGGCTCTGCCCGCTGTACAGCTGCGAATCCTGAAGAACCAGGCGGAGTATGTGCGGCCCGGCGGCGTATTGGTTTACAGCACCTGCACCGTGCTGCGCCGGGAGAATGAAGCGGTTGTGGAACAGTTTCTGCGGGAACGTCCGGATTTTGCCCCATCCGCCTTTACACTGCCCGGGATCGGGCAGATCGACGACGGCATGAAGACCTTCCTGCCCTGCAGAGACGATACGGACGGATTCTTTATCTGCCGATTAGTGAGACGCTATGAATGAGATCAAATCCCTGAGCCTGGAAGAACTGAAAACAGAACTACAGGCAATGGAGCTTCCATCCTTTCGTGCCAGGCAGATCTATACCTGGCTTCACCGAGGCGTGAGAAGCTTCAATGAAATGACGGACCTCCCGAAGACCTTGCGGGAAGCGCTTTCGGAACGTTACCTTTTGACGGTCCCGGAGGTGGTACGTCGACAGCAATCCGCCTTGGACGGCACGGTCAAGTACCTGTGGCGCCTGCATGACGGCAACTGTGTGGAAACAGTACTGATGAAATACCACCACGGCAATACGGTCTGCATCTCCTCCGAGGTGGGCTGTCCCATGGGCTGTGCCTTCTGCGCCTCCATCATCGGCGGCCTGGTGCGCCGCCTCTCAGCGGGGGAAATGCTGGATGAAGTGCTTTTTACCGAGCTGGATTCCGGACAGGCGGTCTCCAACATCGTCCTCATGGGCATCGGAGAACCGTTGGACAACTATGAGAATGTCTGTCGATTCCTGGAGCTTGTGAACAGCGGGGAGGGCATGAATATCGGCATGCGCCATATCAGCCTGTCTACCTGCGGCATCGTTCCGCGGATCCTGGAGCTGGCGGAGGGCAAGCTCCAGCTGACCCTTTCCGTGAGTCTTCACGCGCCGGATGATGAGACCAGAAGCAGGATCATGCCAGTGAACCGCCGCTGGCCTGTGGACGAGCTTCTGAAGGCCTGCCGCACCTATTACGACAGGACCAGCCGCCGGATCTCCTTTGAATACGCCATGATCCGGGATGTCAACGACAGTCCCGAGACAGCCCGTCTGCTGATCAAAAAGCTGAAGGGCTTGGCTGCCCATGTCAACCTGATTCCCCTCAACAACGTGGAGGAGAGTCCTCTGAAGCCCAGCGGCCGCGCGACGGTGCTCCGCTTTCAGAGGCAGTTGGAGGAGGAGGGGATTCCCTGCACCATCCGGCGGACCCTGGGCAGCGACATCGACGCCTCCTGCGGACAACTGAGAAGAAAGTATCAGAAAACCAGCTTGTAGCGGCGCTCAAAATGCGCCGGATCGCGGAAGCGATCTGTTATCCTATCACAGAAAGGAGCCAAGCCAAATGGAAGTATGGGGTCTGACGGATCCCGGTCTCGTGCGGGAGCAGAATCAGGATTACTATTTGCTCCAAAAGCTCGGGAACCATGATCTGGCCGCAGTCGTATGTGACGGAATGGGCGGCGCCCGCTCCGGCAACGTGGCCAGCCGCCTGGCAGCTGAGGTTTTTATTGAAGAGCTCAAACGGGGCTACCGTCCCGTAATGACCCAGGATCAAGCGGATTATCTGCTCCGCACTGCGATTTCCATCGCAAATACCGCCGTTTTTGAAAATGCGCAGCTCAATCCGGATATGAAGGGAATGGGAACGACGCTGACAGCGGTTCTCATTTTGGGAAAACGCGCATACTTTGCCAACGTGGGCGACAGCCGCGGCTATCTGATGAATCGGCAGGGCATCCAACGAGTCACGGTGGATCATTCCCTGGTGGAGCTGATGGTCCAGAGAGGCGAGCTGACCTCAGAATCGGCTAAAAGCTATCCCGGCAAAAACTTTATCACCCGTGCCATCGGCACAGAGCAGGCTGTGGAATGCGATCTCTACACCGCTCAGATCCGAAAGGGAGACTGCGTGCTGCTATGCAGCGACGGGCTGACCAATCATCTGGCGGATCAAGAGCTTCTTTTTGAGGTAATCCACGGCGTTAACAAAGAGGACTGCTGCCAGCGCCTGCTGGGGATCGCAAAGGATCGTGGCGCCCCGGATAATGTCACGGCGGTCCTGATTGCCTGCTGACGCGGAAGGGAGAAAACAAAATGGAGAAATATATCGGCAAGCTCCTGGACGGACGCTATGAGATCCTGGAGATCATCGGCGTCGGCGGCATGGCTGTGGTCTATAAGGCCATGGATCACCGCCTGAACCGTCTGGTTGCTGTGAAAATATTGAAAGAAGATTATCTCAGTGACGCAGACTTCCGGCGTCGCTTCCACGGCGAGTCCCAGGCCGTCGCGATGCTGTCCCATCCCAATATCGTCAGCGTCTACGACGTCTCCCGCAGCGAAGGGATCGAGTATATCGTCATGGAGCTGATCGACGGGATCACCCTGAAGCAGTATATGGATCAACGGGCGCCGCTTTCATGGCGGGAGACCCTGCATTTTTCCATGCAGATCGCCAAAGCGCTTGAACACGCCCACAGCCGGGGCATCATCCACCGGGACATCAAGCCCCATAATGTGATGATCCTGAAGGACGGCAGCGTCAAGGTGGCTGATTTCGGCATTGCCCGCATTGCGTCCGCCCAAAACACTCTGACAAAAGAAGCCCTGGGTTCCGTTCACTACATCTCTCCCGAGCAGGCCAAGGGCGCCCGGGTAGACAATCGCTCCGATATCTATTCCCTGGGCGTTGTGATGTATGAGATGCTGACAGGCCGGCCTCCCTACGATGGGGAAACCCCGGTCAGCGTTGCCATCCAGCACATCAATGGCACGCCGCTGTCGCCGTCTCTGCTCAACGGGGATATTCCCACGGGGCTGGAGCAGATCACCATGCATGCCATGTGCTCCGATCTGAATATCCGTTACGCATCCGTGACAGACATGCTGAAGGATATGGAGGAGTTCCGCAAGAACCCCGCAATCCGCTTCACCTTCCTTCCCAAGAGCGGCGCGCCTGCCGGCGGTGCGGGCGTACGGATCCAAAGCTCCAAGCCCAAGGAGACCGTCAATCGGCAGAAGGAACTGGAGCGGGAGTATGAGCGACAGGACCGCGAGGAAAAGCGGCGCCGGATGTGGATGATCGTCGCCATCTCCCTTGCGGCTCTCGCCCTGGTGGGTCTGCTGTTCCTGCTGCTCAGTCAATCCGGAGAGGACGCTCCCAGCGATACCGTCGCTTCTTCCAATACCGCTGTCACCACGATCCCCAAAGAGATTTCGGTCCCGCGGTTCATCAACTCCATCTACGATGAGCATCTGCAGGAGAACAATCCTTATCTGCGTCTGATCTGCGATGAGGAATCCTATGATTTCAATGACGATTATCCCGCCGGCGTAGTCTATAAACAAAATCCTGCGCCCGGGGAGCGAGTCCCCCCCGGAACGGAGGTTTACCTCTTTATCTCTTTGGGACAGCAGACGGACCAAATGCCAAATCTCATTGGCCAGACCGAGGAAAACGCGCAGATCCTGCTGAAGGTATTGAAAATCAATCTTGTGGTTCTGACCGATAAGGAATACAGCGACGAGATCGAAGAGGGCCACGTTGTTCGGACCGATCCCGAGGAGGGCTCGGAGCTGAAAAATGCCCAGGTCGTCACGATCTATATCAGCAAGGGCAGGGAGATCAAGATGGAGAAGGTCCCCCTTGTGATCGGCGCCTCTCAGGCCAACGCGAAATCTGCGCTGGAAGCACGGAATCTGAAGATGAAGGTCGAGGAGGATTACAGCAGTACCGTCACGGCGGGCTATGTCATCTCGCAAAGCCCTGATGCGAACACCGAAGTGGAGGAAGGATCCACCGTAACTGTTGTGATTTCCAAGGGTAAGCAAACCATAACGCTGCCTTCTGTGACGGGACAGTCGGAAGCAGAAGCAAAGGCCGCGCTGGATCGCCTGGGCCTGAAGGCTCAGCCCAAGGTGGAATACGACAACTACGCGCCTGCAGGACAGGTCTTTTTGCAGAGCCCTGCCGCCAATACGGAAGTCATGCCCGGCAGTACGGTGACGATTACCGTATCCCTGGGGCCTGCGCCTGTACCCTCCAGCGAGGAGACGGAGCCTTCGGAAAGCGAGAACCCGGGCCCATCAGAAAGTGATAATACCCCAGAAACCTCGTCCTCCGAGGACGCGGAAACACCCTGACACCGGAGGATCCATGGACCAGCAAACTGGATTAATCATCAAAGCGCTGTCCGGCTTCTATTATGTGAAGACCGGAGAAGCTGTCCTGACCTGCCGTGCCCGCGGCAAATTTCGAAAGACCGGGGAAACGCCCTTGGTGGGAGATCATGTCGTCGTTTCCGAATTGGATGGACAGGGGACCGTGCAAAGCATTCTTCCACGGAAAAATCGCTTTCTGCGGCCTGCGGTGGCCAATATCGACGCGCTGGTGATACTCGCTTCCCGGGCAATCCCCATCACAGAACCTTTTTTGATTGACCGGATGACGGCGCTGGCTCTGCGTCAAAAGGTCGAGCCCATCATCTGCGTCAATAAGCTGGACCTTGCCAAAGCGGATCCACTCGCGGAGATTTATCGCGCCGCGGGCTTTCCTGTGGTCTGCACCAGTGCGGAGACAGGGGAGGGCGTCGAAGCGCTGCGGGAGCTGATCCGCGGAAAAACCGTTGCATTTACCGGAAATTCCGGGGTCGGAAAGAGTGCGATTCTCCGCCGCTTGTGTCCGGATCTGCCGATCGAGACTGGAGAGGTCTCGCAAAAGCTGGGACGCGGAAGGCACACGACCCGCCATGTGGAGCTCTATCCCATCGGAGCGGACGCCTATGTGGTCGATACGCCGGGCTTCTCCTCCTTCGAGCTGGAGCTGACAGAACCCCTTGAAAAAGAGGAACTGCCCGATCTGTTTCCGGAATTCCGGCCCTATCTCGGCCACTGCCGCTTTCTGGATTGCAGCCATCGAAAGGAGCCGGACTGCGCCGTCCTGGCCGCCGTGGCCGACGGCCGGATCCCGGCTTCCCGCCATCGCAGCTACCTGCGCCTCTACGAAGCGGCCCTGCAGATCAAGCCCTGGGAGACCCGCCCGTAGGGCCGGGTCCTCCGGCCCGCGGTCCCTCCACGGACGGGGCAGCGGGCAGCAGGGATAGGCCTGCCTGCAGCGCGGCAAATCTGCCGGCCCGTATCCCCCCGCGGGAGATATATTGAAGACTGAAATATGAAAAATGCACAGGAAATCACTGTGGTATTTTCAGTTTTCAATCCTGAATGATACATACCAGCCGCCTTTCGCCGCATAGACTGTGGCGGAAGGCGGTGTTTTTATGTTCTGCAATCGCGTGCTGTGCCGCCCCATGCTCTGGGCCGGTACAGCGTTTTTGATTTCAGCATTGATCGGCTCGTTTTGGATCAGTTTCCTTCTGGGCGGTCTTTTGATCTGCCTTGGAATCCTGACCAGGTGACCGCAAGCTGTCATACGGATCTCCCGTATTGTATTGGAGTATCCGAAAAAAGACGCTTAGAATGTCCGCGCTGGATTCTCCGCAGGACGCTGCCTTGTGCCATTAGTCCCACAGAAAGGCAGCATTTTTTGGGAGCCCCACGCATATAGTTTTTCCAGAACCTACAAGGAGGAGACGGCAATGGAAATCCTGTTTGAAACGCAGATGATCAAATATCTTGCGGAAAAACGATACGATGATCTGCACCAGGAGCAGACCGGAGAGATCAACATCCCTGAGACCCTCCCGGAACTGGGGCGGGTCGTGGATTGCTTTGGAACGGTCCTGGTGCGGGACCGGACGGTGGAAAACGGCAGCGTATCTGTCGCCGGAGGCATTCAGGCCGGTGTGCTGTATGTGCCCGCCGGAGAGGAGGGGCTGGAAAAGCTGGAGCTTTGGCTGCCCTTTACCGTGACGAAAAAAGTGCCTGCGCAGGAGAATGCCATCCTGCACTACTGGGGTTGGCTGCGTTCGATTGACGCAAGATTTGTAAATCCCAGAAAGCTGCTGGTCCGAGCGGACCTGTGCAGCGAGCTGACGCTTCTGACCCCCACAGAGCTGCAGCTGGAGCAGATTACAGACTGCCCCCGGGGCTTGATCTGCAAAACAGAAACATTCCCAATGCGGCTGCCGCAATGCGCCGCGGAGAAGGAGGTCCGCATTGCCGACGAGGTACTGATGCCGGAGGACGGAAAAGGGATGGACCGCATGCTGAAAGCGCAGTGCTCCGTGGAGCTGAACGAACGCCGGGTCATGGGAGAAAAGGCAATCTTCCAGGGAGAGCTGCGGCTCCGTGTACTGGGGCTTACAGAGGAAGGGGAAGCGTTTACCTGGTCCGGCGCGGTGCCTTTCTCCCAGTATCTGGAGTTGGACAGGAGTATGGAGGAGGAGGCCAGCCTATCGATTCAACCCATTCTCAATCATATGGAGATTGATACGGACGGTCAGGCGGACAGTCGGCGGCTATTGGTGAACCTCAGCTTTACAGCCCAGGCGGTGGTCTGGGACGCGATTCCGGTAAAGCTGACCCTGGACGCATATTATTTAAACGGCGAATTTGCGCCCGAATGGCAGTATCCGGAGCTCATGCCCTGCCTCGATACGCTGAAGACCATTCTTTCGCAGAGCCTGGCGATACCCGGCGATGCGGGAAAGCTTCTGGACTGGACAGTCCTCCCGGATCGTATCTCCACCGGAGCGGACTGCGCGAAAGGGAATATCAGCGTGAATCTGCTGTATTTTGACGGAGAGAATCGGCTGAAGAATAAACTGCTTCGCCAGGAGCTGCGGATAGAACGGCAAGCGGAGGCCTCCGCGGATTGGAGCTGCGCACTTCGCATGGAAGCGGATCCTGCACAGCAGGGCAGAGAGCTGGTCTTGCCCCTGACGGTCTTCCAGCGATACTGTCAGAGCACAGGACTGCGAAATCTCTGCGGCGGAACGCTGACGCCAAAGCCCCCAAAGGAGGGACCGTCTATTATCATTCGTTCCGTTTCCGGCGACCTTTGGGAGATTGCCCGGGATAACGGCAGCACCGTTCGGGCCATCCAGGCGGCAAACGAGCTGGAGGATGCCTGCATCAGTCAGGAACGTCTGTTGCTGATCCCCACCGGCCGGGGGGCGAACGCTATGGAGGAGGATGCGGAATGAAGCTGTATGAGGCCATGGAACAGAGGACAGGCGGAAATGTCTATCTGGGTGTGACTGGCCCGGTACGAGCCGGAAAATCCACCTTTGTGAAACGAATGATGGAAGAGCTGGTCCTTCCCAATATTCAGGATCCCTACAGCCTGGAGCGAGCCAGGGATGAGCTGCCCCAGAGCGGCTCCGGCAGGACCATCATGACGGCAGAGCCGAAATTCGTCCCGGAAAACGCTGTGGAGATCTGCCCGGACGGCCACACGAAGCTGTCTGTACGGATCATTGACAGCGTAGGCTATGTGATCCCGGGCGCGATCGGCGCCATGGAGAATGGCGAGCCCCGTATGGTCACGACTCCCTGGTTCGAGCATGAGATCCCCATGACGGAAGCGGCGGAGCTGGGCACCAAAAAGGTCATGTCGGACCACTGTACGGTGTGGCTTGTGGTCACCACGGACGGCAGTGTCACGGATCTCCCCCGGGAGGATTATGTACAGGCGGAAGCTCAGGCGATCCGGGATATGCAGGAGACAGGTAAGCCGTTCCTGGTCCTGCTGAACTCCAAAACGCCGGACGCGCCGGATACGCAGGCTTTGGCCAAGTCAATCGAAGAAAGGACGCAGGCCAGGGTTCTGGCAGCGGATCTTTTGAAGCTGGAAAAAACGAAGATTACGGCAATCCTGACGGAGCTTTTGGGACAGTTCCCGCCCGCAAGCCTGGAATTCTGGTTTCCCTCCTGGTTTGACGCACTGGAAGCGAATCATCCCTGCAAGAAGGAGATCTATCAGACCCTGCGGGAAGCTTCGCCGGTGGTGGATCGGGTCGGAAACGCCCAGCTTCTCTCACAGAAGCTGGAACAGCTATCCTGCGTCAGGAGCTGTACGGTTACAGAAACAGACCTTGGCTGCGGAGCCGTCCGATACTGCGTCCGACTGCCAGACGAGCTCTTTTATCGTATCCTGTCAGAACGGTCTGGGGTGGAAATGGAAAACGACGGCGATCTGCTCCGGATGCTGAGCAGCTATTCCGCTGTCCGGGGCGAATACGAGCGCCTGCGCGCAGCGCTGGAGCAGGTTCGCAGCACCGGCTATGGGGTCGTTATGCCGACCCGTTCAGAATTGCAGCTGCAAAGCCCCGAGCTTGTCAAAAAGGGTGGAGCCTGGGGGGTCCGGCTGCGAGCCGGAGCGCCGTCGATTCATCTGATTCGGACCGACCTGGACGCGGAGCTCAGTCCAACGGTAGGAAGCGAACAACAGGCGCGTGAACTGATGGAACGGCTGACAGCCAGAGGCGCGGAGGAAACGGAAGCAGTCTGGGAGAGCAATCTTTTCGGTAAATCCCTGTATGAGCTTGTGAACGAACGGCTGAACGCGAAACTCACAGATCTGCCGGAGGAGGTGCGGATGAAACTGCGCCGCGCGCTGGAACGAATTGTCAATGAGGGAGCCAATGGTTTGATCTGTCTGGTTTTGTAAAATCGGTCTTGCATTCCATAGCAGACTGCGTTACAATATAGACGTCACAAGCAAAAAAACATAGTTGTGACGATTGCGTACCACAAGGGAAAGGATGAAAAAACTGTGGAACCTTTTGCAAATCTGACGCTTCCGGAGAAGGAAGCACTTCGCAAGACGCTGCGGAAAGAATTCGACCGCGTCTGTGAGAAAAAGCTGAAGCTGAACATGGCGCGCGGCAAGCCCGGCAAGGAGCAGCTGGATCTGGTCTCCGGGATCCTGACAGTTCTGAAAGAGCCTGCCGACTGCGAGTGCGACGGTATCGACGCTCGCAACTACGGCAACCTCTCCGGCCTTCCCTCCGCGAAGGCAATGTTTGCCGATATCCTGGGCTGCAAGCCGGAGCAGTGCTTCATCGGCGGCAGCGCCAGCCTGCAGCTGATGTATGATCTGATCGCCAAGGCCTGGACCCATGGCCTGCGTCACAGCCCTCGCCCCTGGTCCCAGGAACCCAGGATCAAGTGGCTCTGCCCGGCGCCCGGCTATGACCGCCATTTCGGTGTTTCCAATACCTTTGGTATGGAGATGATCCCCGTACCCATGACCCATGAAGGCCCCGATATGGATCTGGTGGAAGAGCTGGTTAAGGATCCTGCCGTCAAGGGTATGTGGTGCGTGCCCAAATACTCCAACCCCCAGGGCATTGTCTATTCCGGGAAGACCATCGCAAGGATTGCGGCGCTGAAGCCCGCCGCTCCGGACTTCGCCCTGATGTGGGATAACGCCTACTGTGTCCATGAGGTCTTCGGCGAATTCCTTCCGTTCCCTGACATCCTCTTCCTGTGCGCAGAGGCCGGTAATCCCGACATGGTCTATGAATTTGCATCTACCTCCAAGATCACCTTCCCCGGCGCCGGCATCAGCTGTATGGCGGCCAGCGAAGAGAACCAGACCTATCTGCAAAGCCTGCTGAAATACCAGATCATCTCCTATGACAAGGTCAATCAGCTGCGCCACGTTCGTTTCCTGCAGAACAAAGCGCACACCATAGAGGTCATGAAGATGCATGCCCAGGTCCTTGCGCCAAAGTTTTCCTGCGTGCTTGAAACGCTCCAGCGGGAGATCGGTCCTTTGGGACTGGCCACCTGGGAAGAGCCCAAGGGCGGCTATTTCGTCTCTGTCAACACACTGCCCGGTCTGGCCAAGCGGACGCTGGAGCTCTGCGCGCAAGCCGGCGTCACAATGACCGCAGCCGGCGCCACCTATCCCTACGGAAAGGATCCCGCCGACAGCAATATCCGGATCGCCCCCAGCTATCCCGCTCTCGAGGAGCTGCAGCAGGCGATGTCGATCTTCTGCCTCTGTCTGAAGATTGCAGCTCTGGAACAGGTCGACTGATCAACAAAGCGTCACTTTCCATACCCCACGGGAAAAATCTTTCCCGCGGGGTATGGATTTTCTTGCAATCCATTGGGTTTTATGCTATCATAATTCGGAGGTGGTTTTGATGACGCAACAAGAGATGAATCGGGAAGAGCTGGAGCATCTGGCGCTGAGCGAACTGGAACACGAAACGGAAAAAAGCGAATATGTAGAAAGACCGAAAAGCCAGAGGATCCTTGCCTGGATTTTGGCCGGTGTGGTTGTGATCGGCGTTCTGTTATACTTCGGCTGGATCTCCGGGATCCTCCATTAAGACCATGCGGATCTTAGGCATCGATCCGGGCTACGCCACCACAGGCTTCGGCCTGCTGGAAGCAGAACGCGGACAGACGCGGCTGCTGCAATACGGCGTGATTAACACGCCGAAGGAGCTGCCCTTTCCCCGGCGCTTGGAGATTTTATATGACGATATGCGCAGCCTGATCGCTTCCGCAAAGCCGGACGCCGCCGCGGTGGAGGAGCTCTTTTGGGGGCATAATATTACCACAGGCATCGGGGTTTCCCATGGACGCGGCGTGATTCTTCTTGCGCTGACAAAGTCCGGCATCCCGCTGTATGAATACACTCCCATGCAGGTCAAGCAGGCTGTCGTGGGATACGGGAAAGCGGAAAAACGACAGGTGATGGATATGACCCGCAGGCTGCTGCATATGGAGCAGACCGCGCGTCCCGACGACGCGGCGGACGCCATTGCCATTGCCCTTTGCCATGCCCGCAGCCAGACGTCTTTGCTGTCCAGACTGAAACAAGAATAAAGGAAAAAATACGATGTTCTATTACTTAAACGGAAAGATCACGGTCCTGGAGGCTGGTCTGGCGGTTGTGGACTGTGCCGGCATAGGTTTTGCCTGTCACTGCAGCAGCTATACCCAGTCCCAGCTGCGGATCGGGGAAGAACGGCGGCTCTATACCCATGTGAACGTCAAGGAGGACGCCTTTGATATCTACGGCTTTTCCAACCGGGATGAGCTTCGGCTGTTTGAGCACCTGACCGCTGTGACCGGGATCGGACCGGCCATCGCCCTGGCGATCCTCTCTGCGCTCAATCCGGACCAGTTGACCCTGGCCATCATGACCGGAGATGAGAAAGCCATCACCCGCGCAAAGGGGGTTGGCGCCAAAAGCGCCAAGCGGATCATTCTGGAGCTGAAGGACAAGCTGGGCGGCGAGCTCGATTTTTCCTCCGGCGTTTCCGGCGCAGCACCAAGCGTACAGCAGGACAGCGGGAAAGTGGCGCTTGCCGCGGCTGCGCTGGCGGAGCTTGGCTACACGCAGTCGGAGGCCTCAGACGCCTTAAAGGGCGCCGACGCGGATCATATGAGCGTAGAGGAACTGGTGCGCTACGGCTTGCGCGCTATGGTGATGAAGTAAAGGAGGGAACGCATGAGCATTGATTATTCTCAGAATTTCGAGGCCCCTGTTGTGACCGCCTCCATCACCCCGATGGACGAAGGAGAGCTTTCCCTTCGGCCTAAGACCCTCCGGGACTATACCGGTCAGGAGAAGGCCAAGGAAAACCTTTCCGTCTATATCGAAGCCGCGAGACGGCGCAATGAGCCCCTGGATCACGTTCTGCTCTACGGACCTCCGGGCTTGGGCAAAACCACCCTTGCCGGCGTTATTGCCAACGAGATGGGCGTCAATATCCGGGTGACCTCAGGACCCGCCATTGAAAAGCCCGGCGATCTGGCCGCGCTGCTGACGAATCTCAATCCCGGCGATATCCTTTTTATCGACGAGATTCATCGCCTCAACCGTGTGGTTGAGGAGATCCTCTATCCCGCCATGGAGGATTTCGCGATCGACATCATTGTGGGCAAGGGGCCCAGCGCCAATTCCATCCGACTGGATCTTCCTCGCTTCACGCTGATCGGCGCCACAACCCGGGCGGGTCAGCTGTCCTCGCCGCTGCGGGATCGCTTTGGCGTTTCTCTGCGGCTGGAGCTCTATCGCCCGGAGGAGCTGGCCAGGATCGTCACCCGTTCCGCAAGCCTCTTCGGGATGCAGATCGACCCGGACGGCGCGCTTGAAATCGCTTCCCGCAGCCGCGGGACGCCACGGATCGCCAACCGCATCCTCCGCCGGGTACGGGATTACGCCCAGATCTATTATGACGGCGTCATAACTGTGGAAGCTGCTTCCCACGCGCTGGAAAAGCTGGAGATCGACGAACTGGGCCTGGATCGCATCGACCATCGCATGCTGCGCGCGATTATCGAAAACTACGGCGGCGGTCCGGTTGGCTTGGAAACGCTGGCCGCGACCATTGGAGAGGAAGCGGTTACCCTCGAAGATGTCTATGAACCCTATTTGATGCAAATCGGCTTCTTATCCCGTACGCCAAGGGGACGATGCGTGACACAGTTGGCTTATGACCATCTTGGAATCGCTTATGTAGGACAACAGCAGATGAGGCTGTAAACGGTTTATTATGCCGGATTATGGGATGAATATACATGGTTTTTTTGTATAGAACGCACAGAAATGAAAAAAATATTAAAAAACCATAAAAAATTTTGTTGACAGACGTTGATTGCGTGGTATAATTATCATCGAATAAAATAGACTTATGGTAGAAGAATGTAATCATCTATCCGATCTGGAGCTTCTGGCGAGATCCTCAGGATCACATGACGCGATGCGGGCGTTGATCACACGCTATACCCGCTTGGTTCGGATCTGCGCACGCCCCCTGTTTTTGGCCGGAGGAGACCACGAAGACCTGGTACAGGAAGGGATGATCGGGCTGCTTGACGCGATCCGAAGCTTTGAACCCGATACGGGAACGCCCTTTGAATCCTACGCTGCGATCTGCATCCGCAGGCGTATGATTTCCGCAGTCCGCTCCGCCTCCGCAAGAAAACACGCGCCGCTCAATGATTCCGTTCCTTTGGGTGGTTCCTGTATGTCCTCGACAGACCCGGAAGCTGAATTCATTGACAGAGAGGCGCACCAAGCGCGTTTGAACGCTTTGTATCCAGTGCTTTCCCCGATCGAAGGGAGCGTTTTGCGCTTGTATTTGGAAGGCTGCTCCTATCGGGAGATTGCGCAGCGGGTCAATCGACCGCAAAAATCCGTGGATAATGCGATCCAGCGGATCCGCCGTAAGGCGACAAAAATCATTGGCGAAGACGGAGATCCCGTTTAGCATATTCTATTTTGCCCTTGTTCGCGATCAAATAGGACAGGCAACCAAAAGAGAGGTAAAACCCATGTTCGAAGACAAGACCTTAGTTTGCAAAGAGTGCGGCAACGAGTTCGTTTTCACCGCCGGCGAGCAGGAATTCTACGCTGAGAGAGGCTTCCAGAATGAGCCCCAGCGCTGCAAGGCCTGCCGCGACGCGCGCAAGAACGCTGCCCGTGGTCCCAGAGAGTTCTTCACTGCTGTTTGC
>JAEEGL010254523.1_pt1 | contig 34164 bp, 28 predicted proteins | sample 9134231 | NCBI WGS metagenome assembly JAEEGL01 (sample SAMN16246548, study PRJNA631951) | gut metagenome | biome: gut microbiome; feature: rumen; material: fiber-attached | host: Bos | place: Iran: Karaj | collected 2018-10 | reverse complement strand
TTCTTTTCGATATTGTCGGTCTTCTTATCGCGGTTTTCCTCTTTGGACTGGAGCCTGCGCTCCTGCTTCTGCAGTTCGCTGCGCCGCTCCTTCACCTCCCGCTCGTATTCCGTGCGTTCCTTGTGGATGGATTCCTTGGCTTCCAGCAGGGCTTCCCGCTGCTTGCTTTCGCCGGTCTTGATGGCCTCATTGATGATGCGCCTGGCCTCCTCCTCGGCGCTGGATATCTCTCTTTCGGAAACTTTCTTGCGGTAGGTAATACCGAGGAAAAACACGACGACAGCGACCACGATGACGATTATGGCTACTAACCACCATGGCAGCATGTAAACGGCATACCTCCTGTATTGAATTGAAAAATATATAAGGCCGATATGCTCAGCCTGACGAACTTCCCCTTAGCTCTTATATATTATCCAATGTATTTTATACTCTGAGATCTCTTCTGTCAAGGCGTATTTTTGTGAAAAATACGCAAAGAAAGGTCCGAAACAGGCTCTTGATATTTCCATTCGGATGCCTTATGATACTTTTACAGAAATAATACGGCATGCCTACTACGGCGCCGAATATCGTACGGAGGCAGATATGAATTCCATTTTCGCGGAAGCCGCAGCCCTCTGCAGAGAAGGCACGCCCTTTGTCTGGGCGTCTATCATTTCGCAGGACGGATCTACGCCACGCAGCGCCGGCAGCCGCATGCTGGTGCTGAAGGATGGCATCGTTTCCACCATCGGCGGCGGCGGCATGGAGGCCGGCGTCATCGCCATGGCCCGCAGCAGTGTGCTGAAGGATCGGAAGCCCCGGATCATGCATTACGACATGAGCGGCGGCGAGGCAGCTACCGCCGGGCTCATTTGCGGAGGCATATGCGAGGTGCTGCTTGCCTATATGGAGCCGGAATACGCCGCCGTCATGGAGGCCGCTGCCCAGGCGGAGATCGACGGTGCACCCGCCTGGCTCTTCTATATCCTCGACGAGAACGAAGGCAGTGAACTGCCCTTCCAGCTCTGCCTCAATGTTGGGGGCGAACGGCTGGTCGGATCCTTCCGGGGCAACCAGAATTTTGTCCGTCAGATGCTGCTGAACCCCATCCGGGTCGCCATCCACGGGGATATGGCCGATGGGATGCGTTTCCTGGCCCAGGACGTGGGTTCCGCGCCGCGGATGTATCTTTTCGGCGCCGGGCACGTATCCTGCGAAGTGGCGAAGATCGCCGCCAACTGCGGCTTCAATGTGACCGTCATCGACGATCGGGCGGATTTCTGCAATGAGGAGCGCTTCCCCGGCTGCAGCTGCGCCGTCATCGACAGCTTCGAGCGCATGCCCGACTTTCCCGCCGACGAGTCCAGCTACGTCATCATCATGACCAGAGGGCATTCCTATGATAAGGATGTGCTCCGCTGGGCCCTCGGAAAAAAGCCCTATTATCTGGGTATGATCGGCAGCCGCTCCAAGCGGGATGCGCTTTACAGGCGCCTTCATGAGGAGGAAGGCTTCTCTATGGAACAGCTGCAGGCCGTCTGCTGCCCCATCGGCCTCGGCATCCACGCGGAAACCCCGGCGGAAATCGCCGTCAGCGTCATGGCCGAGGTCATTCAGCACCGAAGGGAGCATATGGACGGCAAATAAACCTTGCAATCCTTCCCGAATATGCTATAATGCCTCTTGCCCGCACCGGGCAGGAGGCGTTTTCCTGCTCTGCGGCCATGCCCATGTAGCTCAGCAGGATAGAGCGGCCGCCTCCTAAGCGGCAGGCCAGAGGTTCGAATCCTCCCATGGGTGCCAGAAAGCGGCCTTTGTTGATCGACAAAGGCCGCTTTTTGCTCTTTTCAAACATGGGAAGGTGTTATTTCTCGAATGAAATATCGTAGATCGCGTATTTGGCGTTATCGCTGGTGTTGAGAGATATTTAGACGTTGGCAGCATAATTCTTTCCGGTCATGTCCAAGGGATACCCGCACCGGCACAGCGGATCGTTTCCGGAAGCCAAAGGAAAACGGACTATGTCTGAAAACAAAGTCCGTTCCAATCACAGTTTTTCATGCTGTCCGACAAATGCGCCGTTATTACATCAATCAGTTCCATGCAGCTTCCGTGTTTTCCATATACAGCGCTTCCTCTGAGGCGGTGTGGAAGACGACCCGGCGCGTCTTCCCGTCGTCAAAAACAAGCTCTGTGAACAGCTGTGCGTCCCTTCGCCAGCCATAGTTGAATCTGAGCTCCCAGCATTCAGCGTCAAGGCAGCGAAGCGCTCCATTGATGATGATCTTCTGCTCATCATCGTTGGCGTCCGCCGTAAACTCGCATTCAGCGAAAAGCCGACCGTTGATTTCACAGAGGATCCTGCTTCCTTCAAAGCTCAGCGTCACGTCGGCAAATGCGCCGCCGCCGGTGAAGATCCGATCATTCAGCTCATTGGTCCAGAAATACGGCATCTCCCTGGCCACGCCGTCGTCCGTTCCTCCGGGCTCCGGCGTCGCCGTGGGCCTGATCCGCCGTTCATACCAGGAGACCTCTCCGGGAGCTTCGACCAGGCAGCCCTCCGGGAAGCTGGGTTTATCCTCCTCCGGGCCGTAATAATCGGGGTTCCGTGCCCCGGTGAAGACGGCGGAGGACAAAGATTCGCAGTTCCGGAAGGCCCGCTCCCCTATGCTGCGGACGCTTGCGCCGAAGCGGACCTCTTCGATCCCGGTGCCGGAAAACGCCGAATTCCCGATGGAGACGACGGCGTCCGGAATATTCAGGAGGCCGCTGAGAGCGCTGCAGCCGAGAAAGGCGTTCTTCTTGATGTGCTCCAGCGAAGAGGGCAAGGAGACCTGCGTCAGGCCGGCGCAGCCTGAGAAGCAGGCCATCCCCAGGGACCGCAGTCCTTCCGGCAGGGCCAGAACGCCGGAAAAGCCGGTGCCGGAAAACGCCATATCGCCAATGACAAGAAGCGCCTCCGGCAGCTTCAGTTCCCCGCTCATGCCCGCGCAGTCCCGGAAGGTGCTCTCACAGATCAGAGTCAGACCTGCCGGCAGCCGGAGAGAGGTCAGCCCCTCGTCGTTCCGAAAAGCGGCGTCGCCCAGAAAGACGACGCTTTCCGGAATAACCAGCGTCCCCTTGAGCTCCCCGCAGTCGGCAAAGGCATACCGTCCGATGCTCTCCAAACCCTCCGGAAGGGACAGCGTACCGTCAAAGGAGCAGCCGCGGAAGGCGGAATCGCCGATGCTGCGGACGGATGAAGGGATCTCCAGGCTTCCCTTTACCGATTCACAGCTGCAGAAGCAGTTGGACGGGATCTCCGTCAGGCCTTCGGATAGCCGGATCGTCCCATCGAACCCGCATTGGTCGAAGGTGCTGGTCCCCAGAGCCGTCAGAGAATCCGGCAGGATCAAATCGCCCTGCAGACCCACGCATTCATTGAAGCCGCATCTGCCGATGGATTCCAGGCCCTCCGGCAGCACCAGCGTTCCCTTCAGTCCCTTCATTTCCGCAAAGGCCTCGTCTCCGATGCTGCGCAGAGACGCAGACAGCTGAATGCTGCCGAATCCCTTGCAGCGGGTAAAGGCGTATTCGCCCACCGATTCCAGGCTGTCCGGCAGCACCAGCGCCCCGGTCAGCGCTTCGCAGCCGTAGAAGGCGAATCGCCCGATGGTCTTCAGCGTGCTCGGCAGCTTCAGCTCACCGCGGAGGCTGCCGTTTGAATAAAACGCCTCCGCGTCAATGGAGGTGACGCCCTCGGAGATCACCAGCTTTTTGATGGGATAATCGCTCCACATGAAGCGGCTGGGCGTGTTCATAGCACCGCTGCCAGTGATGGTAAGGGTCTGGGTACGCTTATTGTATTCCCAAGTCAGATTCTCTCCGCAGGTTCCGCCGCTCTCCGTTTTTATATGTTGGCGGGAACCTCCGCAGCCCAATAGATTCATCAGCATTGCCGCTGCACCTACGATCGCAAGCAGCCGCTTTCCCAGCCTGTTTTCCATTCACTCGCCCCCTGTGTCCGGAAGTTCCTGGCCGCCGGACAGCAGCCTCTTCTTCCTTCCCGATTCCTCAAGCTCCAACTCGAAAGCCTCCGGATTCTTGAGATAGTAACCCTGATGGTATTCCTCCGCCTGATAGAAGCTTACGAAAGGTTCCAGGGCCACCGCAGGCGGCTTCCCCGCCGCTTTCTCAAGCGCCGACAATCTCTGCTCCGCCGCGAACCGCTCTTCCTCACAGGCATAATATACCGCCAGCGTATAGGAATGCCCCCGATCGACGAATTGCCCTCCGTCGTCGAAAGGGTCCACGCTGCCGAGAAACACGTCCAGCAGCGATTCATAGGAAACGACCGCATCCTCATATTCCACACGCACCGTTTCCCGATGGCCGGTCCGCTGGGCTTTCACGTCCTCATAAACCGGATCAGCCTCCGTGCCGCCGGAATAGCCGCTGACGGCGTCGAACACCCCGTTCAAAGATTCGAAAACAGGCTCGATGCACCAGAAGCAGCCGCCTGCAAAATAGGCGTTTCTTTTCACATCCGTTCACCATCCCCCGGCGATTCTTCCGCATTCATTTTATCTCAAACAGCCGCGCAGCACAAGACGATCGTAAGGAAAACTCTATGGACAAGGGCACGGTAGTATGGTATAGTTTTATTGCGGCGAAGCCGCAGAGAAATTCGAAGCTCACAGTGCCCGGTGCGGCGTCCGGCCGCATCGGGAGAATAGTGAACCATGTGCGAATCATGGGCGGAACCGCCGCTGTATGCGCGGATGGCTGCTCCGGGGTGAAAGCCGGTCATTGGGGAAACCTGAGAAGACAGGAGCAGTCAGTCGGCCTTTGGCCGGTATGCGCGAGTCAGAAGACCTGCTGTGAGTGAATTGGAAGTGCCGACGGGATCGCGGCCACTTATTACCTGCTGCGGAAAGAGACGGCTGCAGCGATAACCTTGCGTTATCGCTGCATTTTTATGCCCGGATCCGCAGTGAAGACATCGGAGGAACTGCCATGGCGGTATGGATGATCGGCGTCGATCATACGCGGGCGGACATCGACGTTCGCGGCGTCTTCTCCTTCACGAAAAAGATGCTGCAGGAGGCATATGTGCATTTCCGCAGCTTCCCTGAAATCAGCGGCAGTGTGATCCTGTCCACCTGCAACCGGATGGAATGGTGGCTCAGCGTCGAGGAGGGCGCCGACTTCTCCCCTGCCGATCTGCTCTGCGGTTTTCTCGGCCTGGATGAGCGGGCCTACGCCCCGTTTCTGGTCGAACGACGGGGCGCTGAAGCGGTGGACCACTTTTTCCGGCTGGCTGCCGGACTGGAATCGAGGATCGTGGGCGAGGACCAGATCCTCACCCAAGTCGGTGAGGCGCTGGACGCCAGCCGCGTCGCCTGCGCTGCAGATCACACGCTGGAGGTCCTCTTCCGGCAGGGGATCACGGCCGGCAAGAGGGTCAAGACGGAGACGGATCTTTCCTCGGCAGACAGCAGCGTGATCCATACCGCCCTGCGGATGTTGGAGGAAAAGGGCTTTTATGTTTCCGGCAAGAAGTGCATGGTGATCGGCAACGGCATGATGGGCAGGCTGTCCGCCACGGCACTGATGGAACGCGGCGCCGACGTGACTGTCACGGTTCGTCAGTACACCAGCGGGTTGGTGGACATTCCCAAAAACTGCAAACGGATCGGCTACAAGGAACGCTACAGCCTCTTGCCGGAATGCGAACTGGTGGTCAGCGCCACCAGCAGCCCCAACTGGACGCTGCGCACGGCGGACCTTGCCGCACTGACGCTGGAACACGATATTCTCCTGGTCGACCTGGCCGTTCCCAGGGATATTGAGCCTGAGGCCGGCAGCCTGCCCCATTTTTCACTGTACGATATCGACGCTTTTCAGATCGACCTGCGATCGGAAAAATTCCGGAGGAACGCCGCGCGTGCAGAGGAGATCCTTGAGGAAGAAAAGAAGGAATTCTACAATTGGTATGAAGGGCGGGATATCGTGCCGCGGATCCAGGCGCTGAAGGCGCTTGCGGGACGGGACGTGGACGCCCGGATGACCCCTGTATTCCGTTCTGTTAACCTTGATCAGGCGGAAAAGACGGCCCTTCGGCAGGAGGTTGAAGGCGCGGCGGAGCGGATGATGAACCGGTTGCTCTTCGGCGCCCGGGCCCGGCTGCCGGATGATGTCTTTTCCCAATGCATGGAGGCAATGGAATTCGTCTTTCGTGAACAGGCGGCTGCTGCGGAGGCCCGCTCCTCCGGCAGCCGATAACGTGGAAGGAGTAAGAGCATGGAGCTTACAATCAGACCCAGAAGACTGCGGGGCAGCGAGACCCTGCGCAAGATCGTGAGAGAGACTAGGATGGATGCTTCCGCCCTGATCTATCCTCTGTTCGTCATGGACGGGACCAACCGCGTGGAAGAGATCCCCTCCATGCCCGGCCAATTCCGTTATACGGTGGATCGGGTGGATGAGGAGCTGGACCGACTTTCACAGGCGGGCGTGCGCAGCATACTGCTTTTCGGCATTCCCGAGCTGAAGGACGAGATCGGGTCTTCCGCCTGGGCGGAGGATGGGGCCGTCCAACGCACGCTTCGCCGGACGAAGGAAAAATATCCCGACCTTTTCCTGATCACAGACGTCTGCATGTGCGAATATACCTCCCATGGTCACTGCGGCGTTCTCAACGGCACGGAGGTAGAGAATGACGCAACGCTGGAGCTTCTTGCCCGGGAGGCGCTTTCCCACGTGCATGCCGGAGCGGATATGGTCGCCCCTTCCGATATGATGGACGGTCGGGTGCGGGCCATCCGGGAAGCCCTTGACAAGGAAGGCTTTACCGGTACGCCCATCATGTCCTACGCCGTGAAATATGCTTCTGCGTTTTACGGTCCGTTCCGTGAGGCCGCGGATTCCGCGCCTTCCTTTGGGGACCGAAAGAGCTATCAGATGGATTTTCACAATCGGCGTGAAGGCGTCAAGGAGTCGCTGCTGGACGCAGATGAAGGTGCGGATATCCTGATGGTGAAGCCGGCCATGTCCTACCTGGATATGGTGCGGGAGGTCAAGGACGCCACCCGTCTCCCCCTGGCAACCTACAGCGTCAGCGGCGAGTACGCCATGGTGAAGGCTGCCGCCGCCAAGGGATGGATCGACGAGGACCGGATCGTCTGCGAGATGGCGGCATCCGCATTCCGCGCAGGCGCAGATCTGTATATCACTTATTTCGCCAAAGAACTGGCTGGCTTCATTCGGGAGGGAAGGATCGGATAATGAGCGCTTCGGAAGAGCTTTTTATAAGGGCAAAGGCACATATTCCCGGCGGCGTTAACAGCCCGGTGCGTGCTTTCGGCTCCGTAGGCATGACACCTCCTTTCATTGCTCGTGGGGCAGGCAGCCGCCTCTGGGATGAGGACGGACTGGAATACATCGATTTTGTGGGCTCCTGGGGGCCCATGATTCTGGGCCACGCCCATCCTCAGGTGCGGGAAGCGGTTTCCGAAGCTGTAAGGGACGGGCTCAGCTTCGGCGCTGCCACCCGCCGCGAGGTGGAGATGGCAGAGCTGATGTGCGATTCAGTGCCAGGGCTGGAGATGGTCCGCATGGTCAACTCCGGAACTGAGGCCGTCATGAGCGCCATTCGGCTGGCCCGCGGTTTTACCGGGCGTGACAAGATCATCAAATTTGCCGGCTGCTATCACGGACATACGGACGCCATGCTGGTCAAGGCCGGATCGGGGGTGCTGACGCAGGGACTGCCCGGCAGCGCAGGAGTCCCCGCCGGCTGCACGAAGGACACATTGACCGCCGTTTACAATGATCTGGGGGGTGTGGAGCAATTGCTTCGCTCTGACCCGGCAGGCGTAGCAGCGGTGATCGTTGAGCCGGTTGCCGCCAATATGGGCGTCGTTCTCCCGGAAGAGGGCTTTCTCCCCGGCCTTCGGCGGCTCTGTGACCGGTACGGAGCGCTGCTCATCTTCGACGAGGTGATCACCGGCTTCCGGCTGGCGCTGGGCGGTGCGCAGGCGTATTACGGCGTGCAGGCGGATCTTATCACCTTCGGCAAGATCATCGGCGGCGGCATGCCCGTTGGCGCGTACGGCGGCAGGAAGGAGATCATGTCCCTGGTAGCGCCTCTGGGAGGTGTTTATCAGGCCGGCACGCTCAGCGGCAACCCGGTGGCCATGGCGGCAGGGCTGGCTCAGCTGCGCCTGCTGAGAGAGACTCCCGGCTTCTATGAATCGCTGAATCGGAAAGCCGATCGTTTCTTTGCTGATCTGAGCGATATTCTCCATTCGGCAGGAAGACCGTTCTGCCTGAACCACGCAGGTTCCCTGGGCTGCGTCTTCTTTGCAGACGGTCCCGTCCGCAACTACGAGGACGCCCAGAGAAGCGATACGGGCCGCTTTACGGAATACTTCCGCCGAATGCTTGCGCGGGGCATTTACCTGGCTCCCAGTCAGTTCGAGGCAATGTTCCTCTCCTCCGCTCACAGCGAGGAGGATCTGGTGCGCACATTGGACGCCGCGAGGGAGGCATTGAATTGAAAACCCTGATCGTTGGCAGTCGGGACAGCAGGCTGGCCGTCGCCCAGAGTATGACGGTGGTACGCTGGCTTGAGAAAGCGCTGCCGGATACGGAGGTCCGACTCCTGACCATGAAGACCACCGGCGACCGGATCTTGGACCGGACGCTGGATCAGGTGGGAGGTAAAGGCCTCTTCGTCAAGGAGCTGGACGCCGCTCTTCGGGATCATCGTGTCGATCTCACGGTTCACAGTCTGAAGGACGTGCCCATGGAAGTTCCGGAGGATCTTCCCCTTCTGAGCTTCTCCCCCCGCGAGGATCCCAGGGACGTGCTGGTACTGCCGCAGGGGGCGTCGGAACCGGACCCCGGAAAGCCCATCGGCTCCGCGAGCCTGCGCCGGAGCATTCAGCTTCGAGTCCTATATCCCGGATTCGAGATCATGCCGGTCCGGGGCAATCTCCAGACACGGCTGCGAAAGCTGGACGAAGGACAGTACAGCGCCCTTGTTCTGGCTGCTGCCGGCCTGAAACGCCTTGGGCTTGAAACACGGATCAGCCGGTATTTCACGGTTGAGGAGATGATACCGGCAGCCGGACAGGGCATTCTTGCCGTTCAAGGGCGCAGAGGCGAGGACCATTCCTGGCTTCGGGGATTCACCGATCCGGACGCCGAAGCTGCCGCTTTGTGCGAGCGTGCCTTTGCGCGGACCCTTGGCGGCGGATGCACCTCCCCCGTCTGCGCTCACGCCCGAAGAGAAAACGATCTGCTGCATGTGACCGGTCTCTTCTATGAGGAAGCCGGCGGCCGCTGGACCACCGGCGAAGCCGTGGGAGAGCTTCGGGAAGCGGAAGCGCTGGGACGCAGTCTGGCGGAGCGGATGCGCTCCGAAAGCTTTTCGGAGGTGAAAATATGAGCGGCAAGGTTTGGCTTGTGGGCGCGGGTCCCGGCGATCCTGGGCTCATGACCCTGAAGGGCAGGCAGGTGCTCTCAGAAGCGGATGTGGTGGTCTATGACGCGCTGGTGGGACCGGGCGTACTGAACCTCATCCCCGAGAATGCGAAGCTCATCTTCGCGGGCAAACGGGCGGGAAATCACGTGCTTCGGCAGGAGCAAACCAACCGGGTGCTTCTGGAAGAGGCTCAGAAAGGATGCAAGGTTGTCCGTCTGAAGGGCGGCGACCCATTCCTGTTCGGACGTGGAGGCGAAGAATTGGAGCTGCTGGCAGAGCACGGCGTTCCGTTCGAGGTCGTGCCGGGTATCACCAGCGCCATTGCGGTGCCGGCCTATAACGGGATCCCCGTGACGCACCGGGATTACTGCGCCAGCGTCCATATCATCACGGGCCATCGCAGAGCCGATTCATCTCTGGATATCGATTTTGAGGCCCTTGTACGCACGAAAGGCACCCTGGTCTTTCTGATGGGCATCTCTACCCTGCCGGAGATCTGCGGCGGTCTCCTGTCCGCCGGCATAGCGGCCGACACACCCGCTGCGGTGCTGGAAAAGGGCACGACTGCTGACCAGCGCAGGATCGGCGCAACGGTTTCTACTCTGGCGGAGGAATGCGCCCGACGTCAGGTGAGGACCCCGGCCATTATCATCGTCGGACAGGTCTGCGCCTTGGCTGAAACCTTCTCCTGGTATGAAAAGCGGCCTCTTGCAGGACTGCGGGTTCTGCTGACCAGGCCAAAGGAGCTTTCCTCCCGGCTGGCCGGAATGCTGCGCAGGGACGGTGCCGAGGTCCTGGAGCTTCCCGCCATCCGTACGGTAGCTCTTTCGGAAGACCCGCAGTTGGAAAACTGCATCAGCGATCTGGAAAATGGCCGCTATGACTGGCTGGTGTTCACCAGTCCCAGCGGCGTACGCGTTTTCTTTGAGATGCTTTTTGAGATAAGCGATATTCGTGCCCTTGGCGGTGTGAAGATCGCGGCAATCGGACAGGGCAGCGAAAAGGCCCTGCGGAGCTTTGGTGTGAAAGCGGATTTCGTTCCCTCCGTTTTTAACGGGGAGACGCTGGGACGGGAACTGCGTCAGAACTGCAGACCGGGGGATCGTCTGCTGATACCAAGGGCCAGGATCGGAAGTCGTGCGCTGATCGATGAGCTGAGCAGAGACGGCGACCTCATGATCACGGATCTGCCCACCTACGATACAGTCTACGCTTCCTCCCCTGTCATCGATGAAAAGAGCGCTTTCGAAGCCGGTGATATTGATTTTGCCGTTTTCACCAGCGCATCCACGGTCAAGGGTTTTGCCGAGGCCGTCGGAGATATGGATTATTCCACTGTCCACGCTGTCTGCATCGGCAGACAGACTGCTGCCGCAGCCGAAGCGCTCGGGATGCAGATCCGGGTGTCGGAAAAGGCCACCCTCTCCTCGCTGACGGACTGTCTTCGCTCCGCCGCCGGGGATCTAAAGGCACACTTCAAGGAGGAATCGAAATGAAGGGAATCGCATACGGCGTGGGCGTCGGCCCCGGCGACCCGGAATACATGACGCTGAAGGCCATTCGCCTGATTCGGGAAAACGAAGTGATCGCCGTTCCCGGTAAAACAGCAAAGGAATCTGTAGCCTACCGGATCGCCGTGCAGGCTGTACCGGAACTTGCGGAAAAGGAGCTGGTTGCGATCCATATGCCGATGGTAAAGGACCGCAGCCTCATCGACGCGGAGCACCGGAAGGGAGCGGAACGCCTGAAGGGTTATCTGGATCAGGGCCGGAACGTTGTATTCCTGACATTGGGCGACCCAACGGTCTACTGTACCTTCAGCTATCTGCAGCACTATCTTGAGGCAGACGGTTATCCGGTGGAGCTGGTCAGCGGCATCCCTTCTTTCTGCGCGGCGGCGGCCCGTCTGGGTCTGCCTCTTGCGGAGTGGGATGAGCCGATCCACATCATCCCCGCGGTACACAAGACCGACGACAGGCTGGAACAGGATGGCAGCTATGTTCTGATGAAATCTGCCAGCCACATGAAAGAAGTTAAGGAATTGCTGAAAGCCAGCGGTCGTAACGCTTATGCAGTGGTGAACTGCGGCATGGAAAACGAAACCGTATACCGCAGCGCTGACGAGATCCCCGACGACGCAGGCTATTTTTCACTGATCATCGCCAAAAACCGTTAACGTTCCAAAACAGAGAATATCGCATTTCGTTCTGCGGCGGCGGTCCGGCTGCTGCTCGACATTCGGTCCATTTTGTTAAGCATTCTATGAAAGAGAGGACAGAATATGAGCAAAGGATTGTTGATCGTAAGCTTCGGTACTTCCGTAGCCGAGACGAGAAAGAAGAACATCGAGGCTATCGAAGCGGACCTGGCCGCCGCCTTTCCCGACCGCAGGGCGTATCGTGCCTGGACCAGCGGAATCATCCGCAGGAAGCTCCGCAGCTCCGGTGAGCTTGCCGTCGATTCCGTGGAAGAGGCGATGGAACGTATGTCGGCCGACGGCATCACGGATCTTCTGGTGCAGCCTACCCACATGCTGCCCGGCGAGGAATATGGGAAGGTCGTCGACGCTGTGCAGACAGCCGGTGCAGGGTTCGCCCGCATTCTGCTGGGGCAGCCGCTTCTGACGTCGGAATCAGACGTTCGGGCCGTGGCTTCCGTTTTGGAGAACACCTTTTCCGACGTGGGCTCCGACGAGCTGTTGGCGCTGATGGGTCACGGCAGTGCAGAGGCAAAAACGAATTATTACCTGCTGCTGGCCGAAGCTTTCCGAAAAGACGGACACGGCAACTTTATCGTCGGTACCGTGGAAGAAAAACCCGGTTTCGCACCGGTTCTGGCAGCCGCCAGGGAGTGCAGGCCGAAACAGATAAAGCTGCTTCCTTTCATGGTAGTAGCGGGTGACCATGCGATCAACGACATGGCGGGGGACGACGAGGATTCCTGGTCTTCGATGCTTCGGAAGGAAGGCTTCACCGTGGACTGCATCCTGAAAGGGCTTGGCGAATACCCGCTGATACGGGCTATGTATGTAGAGAAAGCACGGCAGGCTGAAAAAGAATGACCGTGCGAAGAAGGTGACTGCATGTCGGATTATCCCTGGTTTCCCCTCTTTGTTGATTTGAGCGGAAGAAAGATCCTGGTGGTCGGCGGCGGGCGGATCGCCTTGCGGAGGATCCGAACACTGGCGGATTTCACGGAAAGAATCACCGTCGTTTCCCCGGAACTCCACCCCGATCTTATGCCGTTGGAAAAGGCCGGAAAGATCGAAGTGCTGCGCAGACCTTATGAACCGGGAGATATCGAAGGGGCCGCCCTTGTTCTGGCCGCCACCAACGATCGTTCCGTGAATGAGGCTGTCCGGGCGGACTGTCGGCGGCTTGGGATCCCCGTGAACGTCAGCAGCGATCGGATCGGAAACGATTTTTACTTTCCGGGTATCGCGAAGAAGGGAGATTTTGTGGCAGGCGTCACCGCCAGCGGTCAGGATCACGCCGGCGCAAAAAGGCTTACGGAAGCGATCCGAAAGCTGCTGGACGGATTCAATACTGACAGATGAAAAAGCAGCATCGGGCAGATCCGAAAGGTCTGCCCGATGCTGCTATCTTTATTGTCCTCAATCGCTCAATGAATAAACATGGCGTCGCCGAAGGAGAAGAAGCGATACCGCTGATCAACGGCGGTGTGATAAGCTTCCAGCACATGCTCCCGACCGGCCAGCGCGCTGACCAGCATGATCAGCGTACTCTCCGGCAGGTGAAAATTCGTGATGAGAGCATCGACACATCGGAAGCGGTAGCCGGGATAGATGAATATATTCACCCAGTCGGCAAAGGGCCTCACGAGCCCATGTTCGTCCGCCACCGCTTCCAGGGTGCGGCAGGAGGTTGTGCCCACGGAAATGATCCGCCGTCCGTCCTTCTTTGCGGCGTTGATGCGCTTCGCCGTTTCTTCCGGGATCGTGCAGAATTCCGAATGCATCTCATGACCTTCGACATCCTCCTCCTTCACCGGACGGAAGGTGCCCAGGCCTACGTGAAGCGTCACATAACACAGCTCCACGCCCATCTCCCGAAGCTCCTGAAGCAGCGCAGGCGTGAAATGCAGTCCCGCAGTAGGAGCGGCGGCAGAGCCGGGGCTGCGGGCATAGACGGTCTGATAACGCTCAGGATCCTTCAGTTCCGCCTTGATATAGGGCGGAAGGGGCACACGGCCCAGCCGCTCAAGGACCTCAAGAAAGATACCCTCATAGCTGAAACGTATGCGCTTGTTTCCGTCTCTGACGGCCTCTACCACTTCCCCGGTCAAATCCCCTTCGCCGAAATAGAGCTTCGTGCCCACAGGGGTCTTCCGTCCCGGCCGGGTAAGGCATTCCCAGACGTTCCCGCCCAGATCCGTCAAAAGCAGCACTTCGACCGCTCCTCCTGTGGACCGACGTCCGATGAGCCGTGCGGGCAGGACTCGGGAGTCGTTCATCACCAGGCAGTCTCCGGCTTTCAAGTATTCCGGAAGTCGGGAAAACACGGTATGCCCGATCTCCCCCGTCGCCTTATCCAGCAGCATGAGTCTGGATGAATCCCGTTTTTCCAGAGGCGTCTGAGCAATCAATTCTTCCGGAAGATCAAAGTAAAAATCTTTGGTTTTCACCCGACGTCCACCCCGCTGAAGTAGAACTTGAGGATCTCGTCATAGGCAAAGCCCAGTTCTGCCATTGCCTTTGCACCGTACTGGCTCATTCCCACGTTGTGACCCCATCCGGAGCCCGAAATCAGAAACCGCTCCGACACAATCTCAGCTCCGCTTGCTCCGAAATATACGGTTTCCGTTCCGGAACCGGTGATGACGGTGACGCTGCCCCGGTCTCCGACGCCCGTCACCTGACCGCTTCCATCCACCGCCCAGAGGGCCTCGGTATCAGACACCTGTCCGGTACCGTCGTTGATGCAGAGAGGCGTCTGCTCCCCGTCTGCGTCCGTCACGGTAAAGCGCTGACTGTGGATGATGCGGTTGTAGGTCTGGCTGTTGAGAATGCTGGCGGCCCTGCTTCGGGAGAAGGTCCAGCTGACGCCGGCAATATCCGTAAAGCGCAGGGAAAGGATATTCCCCATTTCCGTATAGGTGGGAGTGATGCTTACGATGCGGCTGCAGCCATAGCCCTTATTCTGAAGGATCCAGGTGATCTCATCGGCGGTGTAGACATAGGACCAGTGCTCGTATCCCGTCTCCACATAGCTCTCGTACGGATCACGGACGCCCCGCAGGTAGGGAATTTCCTCGTAAAAGACGTTCTCCGAGTTTTCGGTAGCGCCGCCGTCGCAGGAATGATAGTATGTATCGGCATACTCGCCCTCATAAGTTACGTAGATTCCGGAGGTATCCCGTACTGCCTCTTCGCAGTCCGGCGCATTTACATTCACCCCAAGATAGGCCTGACAGCAGGTGCTGTTGCACAGGTCGAAGCCGCTGCTCTCATGCTTATGAAGCTGCGATGCGGCATAGGTGCGTGCGGAAACCGCCTGGGCTTTCAGGGCCTCCATCGGCCAGTTGGGGCTCATTTCATATGGCACAACGCCGCAGATATAGTCGTCCATGTCCAGCACGTTGACCACCGTCAGATTGCCGCCGTCGCGCCGGGTGTACTGGAAGCCTCCGTAGTATTTATAGCCCCGGAACCAGGTGATGGGCCGTTCCCCATCTTCATCCGGCAGCGGCATTACGCCGAGAGAACTGTCCGTCCCCCCGTCATATTGAAAGATGACACGATCTGTACCGGTAGCCACGACCGTGACGCAGCGGCTGGAGGCGGTCATGGCAGTACCGTAAAGGCCCCGATCCGAAATAGCGTTTTCCGCCGCCGACAGGCTCAGATAGCTGCCGCAGAAGGCATACCAGGTACCGTTCATATAAGCCGTATAGCCGTCAGCATAGACGGAGGCTGCCTCAGCAGCCTCCTCATAGCTCTCGCAGCTGCCCAGGCGGATGTGATAGCAGCCCACCTGAAGGTTCCCTGAAGAGCCGCTGGAAACGTACTGGCCGCCAACGTAATAAAGGCTCCAGTCCTTAAGCATGCTGATCGCTTTCTCATCCGTGCGCATCAGTGGTACAAACTGCAGATTCCCGTCGAAATATCCAAGGTCATAGCCGCTGCCCCTGTAATTCAGGAGATTCGCGCCTTCCAGCGCCCGGTCTCCCCAGTACAGTCCGACGCGTACGTAAGGCTCCGGCTCCTCTGCCGGACCGGCCCGGGACGGCAGGATCAGCAGCAGGCTTACCAAGGTCAGGAACAGCAGCCGCCTGGCTTTATCCATTCTGTGAATCATATTATCCTCGCGTTCAAGATTTCTGTATAATCTGCGGAATTTCCGCCGCTGCCTTGACTTTCTGCGTGCACCAGTGCTATTATGCTTTATATTTTTAAAGCGGCACTCTTTCGGCAGCAGGCAAATCTAAGTTTATATTATACAGGATTTTCCGCTTTCCGACAAGATGCAAATATACCCAAAGGGTGAAAAAGGAGCGATAGCTATGAAAAAGTACAAAGTCGGCGTGATCGGTGCCACCGGCATGGTAGGCCAGCGTTTCGTTACCCTGATGCAGGGTCATCCCTGGTTCACCCTGACTGTGGTGGCCGCAAGTCCCCGCAGCGCGGGAAAGCGTTATGCGGACGTGATGGAAGGCCGCTGGCAGCTGGAAACTCCGCTGCCCGATTGCGCCAGGGATCTGATCGTGATGGACGCTACAGCCGATGCGGAAAAGATCGCAGGGATGGTGGATTTTGTCTTTTCCGCCGTGGACATGAAAAAAGATGAGATCCAGGCTCTTGAGGAGCGTTATGCAAAGCTGGAATGCCCCGTAGTCTCCAACAACAGTGCCCATCGCTGGACGCCGGACGTGCCCATGGTGGTACCGGAGATCAATCCAGAGCATATTCTTGTGATTGAGAGCCAGCGCAAACGGCTGGGCACAAAGCGGGGCTTCATCGCGGTCAAGTCCAACTGTTCGCTGCAGAGCTATGTCCCCGCCCTGAATCCCCTGCGCGACTTCGGTCTGGAAAAGGTGCTTGTGTGCACCTATCAGGCCATATCCGGTGCGGGCAAAACCTTTGAGACCTGGCCGGAAATGGTGGACAACGTGATACCCTATATCGGCGGCGAGGAAGAAAAATCGGAAAAAGAGCCTATGAAGCTCTGGGGCAAGGTGGAAGGCGGCGTGATCGTCAATGCCGAGAAGCCCGCCATTACCGCTCAGTGTCTGCGTGTTCCGGTTTCCAACGGCCATATGGCCGCCGTATTCGCCAGCTTCCGCGATAAGCCGACCAAGGAGGAGATCCTGCGCCGCTGGGCCGAGTTCCGAGGCCGTCCCCAGGAGCTGCAGCTTCCTACCGCGCCAAAGCAGTTCCTCCACTATTTCACGGAGGACAACATGCCTCAGACCAAGCTGCATCGCAACCTGGAAAACGGAATGGCCGTTTCCATCGGCCGGCTGCGTGAGGACACTCAATATGACTACAAGTTCGTTTGCCTGAGCCACAACACCCTGCGCGGCGCTGCAGGCGGTGCCGTTCTGCTTGCAGAGCTGCTCTGCGCGGAAAACTACATCTGATTCTTTATCTTCCAAAGACACCGGGGACCGGGACGTGTAATGCGTCCCGGTCCTTTGCTTTGCTGGAAAGGAGGAAGCTTTTGAAGCAACCTGTTTTTATCGGCTGTGCCGCCGCGATGGTGACGCCCTTTCGAAACGGCTCGGTCGATTATGAAGCATTGGATAAGCTCATCGAAATGCAGATCGCAGGCGGCTGCGCCGCCGCAGCGGTCTGTGCCACAACGGGGGAAAGCGCCGTGCTTTCCTATCCGGAACACCGCGCCATCGTCGCAGAAGCCGTGCGATGCGCTGCCGGTCGGATCCCTGTGATTGCAGGTGCCGGCAGCAACAGCACGGACCACGCCTTGACGCTGATCAAGCAGGCGGAGGATGCGGGTGCTGACGCGCTGCTGCTGGTCACGCCCTATTACAATAAGACGTCTCAGGCCGGCCTTGTGCGGCACTATACCTACCTGGCCGACCGAGCAGAGAAACCGATCCTGCTCTACGATGTTCCGTCCCGCACCGGAATGAGCATAGCGCCGGAAACTCTGGCGGAGTTGAGCCGGCACCCGCGAATCTTCGGGCTGAAAGCAGCCTGTACGGACCTGGACACCATTTCGCGCGCGATCCGCCTCTGCCCTGCCGATTTCAGCTTTTACAGCGGCAATGATTCTCTCACTCTGCCTCTGATGGCGCTCGGCGCAAAAGGTGTCATTTCCGTTTGTGCCAACCTGGTACCGGAGGCCATGAGTGAACTGACCAGGCTCTGCCTGTCGGGAGACTTCCGCAGTGCGGCAGCCCTGCACTATGAGTATCTGGAACTGATGGAGGCACTGTTTATGGACGTGAATCCTATCCCCGTCAAGGCTGCCATGGCGGAAGCAGGGCTCTGCTCCGGCCAACTCCGGCTGCCCCTGACGGAATTGAGTTTAGAAAAGCGAGCCCGACTGTCTTCCCTTCTGCGCTCTTATGGCCTGACTGTCTGATCCCGCGCAAAGAAAGAGCCCGCTGTGATCGAACAGCGGGCTCTTCTGATTGTTTTTCGGATTACTCAGCTTCGGCTTCTGCCTTGGCTTCATCGATGATCTTCTGCTGGACCATTGCGGGGGCTTCTTCATAGCGGGCAAATTTCAGGCTGAAGGAGCCGCGGCCCTGCGTCATGCTGCGAAGGTCGATGGTGTAGGAGGACATCTCGGCCATGGGCACCTCCGCCTCAACGATCTGCATGCCGTCGTGTGCGTTCATGCCCAGCACGGTGCCCCGGCGCTTGGAGCTGATATCGCTCATGATATCGCCCAGATAGTTGTCGGGTATGGTCACGGTCAGGGTGCCGATGGGCTCCAAGATCACGGGGCTGGCATTGATCAGTTCCTTATAAGCCAAGCCGGCAGCGGTCTTGAAGGCCATTTCGGAGGAGTCCACGGGATGGAAGTCGCCGTCGTAAAGCACGGCCTTCAGATACACCATGGGATAGCCGGCGAGGACGCCCTTGGCGCAGTTCTCGCGCAGACCCTTTTCTACGGCAGGGAAGAAGTTCTTCGGAACGCTGCCGCCAAAGACCTCCTCGGCGAAGATCATATCTTCCTGCTCATCCTGAGGCTCGAAGCGGATCTTTACGTCGGCGAACTGACCGTGGCCGCCGGTCTGCTTTTTGTGGCGGCCGTGAGCTTCATACTTTTTGCGGATCTTCTCACGGTAGGGAACGCGGGAGGGGCTCAGCACGACTTCCACGCCAAACTTGCTCTTCAGCTTGCTGCAAAGCACATCCAGGTGGATATCGCCTGCGCCGGAAATGACCATCTGCTTGGTCTCGGCGTTGTTCACCACGGTGAAGGTGGGATCTTCCTCGCCCAGACGGCTGAGGCCCTGGGCCACCTTGTCGTCCTGTCCTTTGATCTTAGGAGCAATGGCCATGGAGTAGCAGGGCTCTGCAAACTGGATGCCGGGAGCTGCTTCGACCTTGCGGCTGTCGCAGAGGGTGTCGCCGGTCTTGGAGTCGCTCAGCTTTGCAACGGCGCCGAAATCACCGCAGGCGATCTCCTGCACTTCCACGTTCTTCTTGCCCTGCATCATGTAGATGTGTCCCAGCTTCTCGTTGGCGCCGGAGCGGGCGTTCACAAGGGTCATGTCGGGAGTGATTTTGCCGGAAATGACCTTAAAGAGCGAGAACTTGCCGAACTGGTCAGAAATGGTCTTGTAAATGATGGCGCGGGCAGGCTCGTCAGGCTTGACGGGCTCGCCGCCTTCCATAGGATCGGGGAACAGGTTGACAATGGCGTCCAGCAGGACGGTGGTGCCCAGGCCGGTCATGGCGCAGCCGCAGAACACGGGGCAAATCTCACCCTCCGCGACGCCGGTGGACAGAGCGCCATACACCTCTTCCTGGCTCAGCTCCATGGTCTCCAGGTATTTGTCCATCAGCTCTTCGCTGGTAGAAGCGGCATTCTCTACCACTTCCTGATACAGTTCCTCCAGGCGGTCGGCGGCTTCAGCGGGAATGGCGATCTCTTCCCTCTTTCCCTTGACCACATGGAAAGCCTTTTTGGCGATGACGTCGATGATGCCGGTGACCTTCTCGTTTTCGATCACGGGCATGGTGAAAGCACTGACGGTAGAGCCGAATTTCTCACGCAGCTGATTGAAGGTCCGGTCAAAATCCGCATGCTCCTCATCGGTCTTGGAAATATAGATGGCACGGGGCTTTTCTGCCTCCCGCAGGTATTTCCAGGACTTCTCCGCACCGACGTTCAGGCCGTCCTTGGCGGAGACGCAGATGATGCCCGCATCGGCTACCCGAAGTGCTTCCTGCACTTCCCCGGCGAAATCAAAGAAGCCCGGGGTATCCAGAATGTTGATCTTGGTGCCCTTATACTTGGCGTAGACCGTAGCGGTGGAAATGCTGATCTGGCGCTTGATCTCCTCCGCGTCGAAGTCGCAGGTGGAGTTGCCCTCGACCACCTTGCCGAGACGGTCGGTCATCCCGGTCACGTTCAGGATGCTCTCGGCAAGACTGGTCTTGCCGGTGCTGCCGTGGCCCAGCAGGCATATATTGCGGATTTTCTCAGACATGGTATACCTCTCCTTATTGATTTTCTGCACAGATTGATATTATACACGAAGTAACTGTGGAATACAAGTTTTTTCTTCCCGGTGATGATCAGTCGCCTTCCGCAGATTCCGCGATCATCAGCGATGCAAAAGCCCAGAGCAGCATGGCGGCCAAAAGCTTGATAGGGGCGACGGAGGCAAAAGCGCCTCTGGCGCAGGATATGAAAACGATGGCAACGCCCAGGACCACGCCCAGAGCCGTCATCAGCAGCGCGCGGCGGGTGATGCGCCACAGGCGTCGTCCTCCGCGGGCGGTTTCCGAATAGTGCCACAGGCCCTCGCGGCTGAGCAGGGCGGCGGGGACGCCTTCCTCCTCCGGCTCCATGCTCAGCTGATAACGGTTTTCCGGCGGCAGAAAACTGATGCTCCCCTCATTCAGTCTGAATTTCTGGATCAGCATAGAGGGATTGATATTAAAGTCCCGAATGGCGAAAATTGGCCGCATACGTCCGTTTTCAAGCCGGTCAAGCGCATTCTGAACCAGTTCCTGGGGCAGATAGTTTATGATGAACACGCCGCAAAGCTCATGGTCGATTGCCGTATAGACCGCCCCGGCCACGTCCACGCTGCCGGGAACACGGATGCCCATCAGGTTCATATAAGCGCCGGTACCGACCAGGACCTGCTCCTGCCCGATGAAGGCGCAGACGCCGCCTTCGGTACCGCAGTCGAAATCCTCCACCCGGTATAGCGGAGCGGCGTATTGCCGCATCAGCTCTCCGAAAACGCGGCGCAGACCGGAACCTGTGGCCAGGATGACGCTGCCCGTGTAGGAGACCACCTTCTCCACATGCGCGCCGGACAGGACCTTCATACCGTTCAGCAGCACGGAGTTCTCGGGGAAAATGTCCAGATCGCGAATCACCAGGCCAACGGATTTGGCCATGTCCTCCGCTCCCTTCCAGCCCGCGAGCGCCGCGCCGCTTTGACCCAGCCTACGGGCGATCAGGGAGAAGGGGCGGGCAAAGACCAGCGTGGCTGTCAGCGCCGCGGCTGCGCTGCTCAGTGCGGCCAGGCAGTGAAATATCGCGCCAGTGCCGGACAGGTAGGCGGACGCCAGCGCCAAAACGATCAGCATCAGCAGAACAGCCGGCGCCGCCTTGTGATAAACGCGTTCTGAAAGATCCGGCTCAGTGCTTCGAAGCAGGAAGCCCTTGGCCGTGCCCAGCTTTTTGTTCAGGATGCTCCCTTCCTCCGCCAGCTTATCCTCCGCCGTGACTACGGTGGGGATGCTGGCCAGGCGCATGGCACGGATCGTCTCACGGAAAGCGATGCGGCGGCAGCTGCTGCCCCAGATGGCAAATGCCAGAGCGACGGCCGCCGTGACGCAGTAGGGCATTCCAATGCCTGTGTCCCGACCGGAGATGATCAGCACGGCATCGATCTCTGCGGCAATATTGGCCAAAAGCAGTATCGTTTCACAGCCTGGTCGGGCAGTGATGAGGTCCGTAACCCCCCGCGCGAGGATATCCAGCCCCAGCAGCATGACGGCAAGCTGCATGGCTGCCAGCAGGATCAGCACTGTCCTCCCCTGCCGGAATGAATCGGGTCCCATAGAAGAGCCGCTCAGCAGCATCAGCACCGCCATGGCTGCACACAGCACAAAGGCGGGGATCATTCTCCGCCGCAGAGAAGTGATGCCCGAAGCATATTGCTTTGCGGCTTCCTCAGGCGTCAGTTCCGGACGGGGCTCCGGTTCCTTTGCCTGTGCTTTTTTCTCCTGCTCTTCTTTTCGCTTCTGTGCTTTCTCCGCCCTCTGCTGACGTCTGCGCCGGGCCTGCTCGGCCCTCGCTTCCCGCTTCAGCCGCTTTCGTTCAGCAGCCGCCAGCTTCGGATCCGGCTTTTCTTCCTCAGGCTCTCCGTCGGAAGCGGGATCCAACTGTTCCGGTTCGTCCCCGGGTCCTTCTTCCGATACCGCGGTCGGCGCTTCTGCCGGCTCTTCTTCAGGAGCGTCGTCTTCCGTCGGTTCTTCCGAACGCTCCTCTTCCGGAGGCGCCTGCTCCTGCGCTGTCGGTTCCTCCGTCTCCTTTGCAGACGCGTCTTCGTTCTCCTCATCTTCCCGCGGCGATTCCTCCGTCGCAGGTTCCGGAACGTGATCCTCCGCTTCCTCTCCGGGAATCTGATCGGATCCGAGCGCTTCGGTTAGATCTTCTGCCTCCGCCGCGGCTTCCTTCCCATGATCAGGGACAGCTTCCATCTCGGTTTGCGGAGTTTCGGCGGACTCTTCCGCCGGAGCCTCCGTCGCTTCGGACAGCTCGTCCTCCACGCTGCGCTTCATTTCCCGTATGATCTCATCAGCCCGCTTCTCCAGCTCTTCCTTGCTCAGACGGCGCTCATTGCGGATGAATGCCTCGGATTTGTACTCTGACAGGATAGACGCGAGAGAATACGTCTCGGCAGGCGCTTCCGAACTATTCAGTTTTTCAGGGCTCTGCTCCGACATACGCTTACCTTCTTATGTATTGTTGTGTCAGCCCAGCCTCTGCCGAACCGCCTCAAAGAGCACGACAGCTGCGGCATTGGATGCGTTGAGAGAGGATACCATGCCTTTTAAGGGAATGGAAAGCAGGAAATCACAGCATTCGCGCGTCAGGCGGGACATGCCGGTTCCCTCCGATCCGATGACCAGAGCTGCGCTTCCCCTCAGATCCGCATCCCAGAGCTTCTTGTCTCCATCCGCATCGGTGCCGTAGATCCATACGCCCGCTTCCTGCAGCTCCTTCAGTGCAGCTGCCAGGTTGACGACCCGCGCCACAGCCATGTGCTCAACCGCACCGGCAGAGGTCTTTTCCACAATCGCGGTAATGCCCGCGCTGCGGTGCCGGGGGATGATGACCCCATGGGCACCGGCGCATTCGGCCGTGCGGATGATGGCGCCCAGATTGTGGGGATCCGATATCTCGTCGCATACGACGATCAGCGGCGCTTCGCCCCGCTCTCTGGCCAGGGCAAGGATATCTGCCACGGCAGAATACTCCCTTACGGCGGCCACGGCGATGACGCCCTGATGCGCGTGGGTCACGCTCATTGCATCCAGCTTCCGACGGTCTGCCTCGGAAATGACTGCGCCGGCAGCCTTGCCCTTCTGGGCGATAAAACGAAGAGCCTTGTCCTGCTCGCCCTTGGCGATATAGATCTTGTCCAGCGGTCTTCCGGCCTTCAGAGCTTCCATCACGGCGTTCTTGCCCTCGATCCGGTCCTCCGCTTCCCTTTTGTTCTCAGCCATTATTTGCTCCGATAGTACTCCTATATTATCAAGTTTATTTATTATAGCACAGGGAGCGTCCGGTGGAAAGTGTAAATTTTCTGTTTCCTGCGCCGATGTTGCGTTTCTTCCGTGGACAATTGAAACAGAATCATGTAAAATGATGCTCGGAGGCATGAATATGAAGTTTTTGGACCGTTTTAACCGCGGCGTCAGCCGCTTTCTTTACAAGCATCCGAATTTCGGCATTCCGCGGCTGATGCTTTATCTCATCATCGGCAACGCCCTTGTCTATTTGTTTTCCATGATGGACAGATCCGGGATGCTGGCATGGTACCTATGTCTGGCGCCGCATCGGCTCCTGAAGGGCGAACTATGGCGTCTCGTCACTTTCGTCTTCGTACCGAATACCAGCCGGCTGATTCTGCTTGTGATCGAACTGTATTTCTACTATCTCATCGGCAGCACGCTGGAGCGAGCCTGGGGCGCAGGCAAATTCACGGCATACTATCTCTGCGGAATGGCGATCACCATCGTCTACGGAATCCTGGCCAGCCTGATCACCGGGCGCAATCTCGCCCTCACCGGCGGTTATCTCAGCCTCTCCATGTTCTTTGTCTATGCAACCCTATGGCCGGAGAATCAAGTACTTCTGTTTTTCTTTATCCCCGTCAAGGTCAAATGGCTGGCCTGGTTCGAGGCGGCGGTATTCCTTTTCAGCATGATCACAGGGCGGACGCTGCTGCCCCTGGTTGGCGTTGCGAACTACTTTCTCTTCTGCGGCAGCAGTCTTCTGGCTTCCTTAAAGCTTTTGAAGATGCGGCACAGCGGTCCTGCCCGGCAGTTCCGCAGAAATATGAAACGTTCATCCAATGGGCAGAACGCCCAGACCTATACCCGCAAATGCGCAGTGTGCGGTCGCACGGACACGGAGTATCCGGACCTGGAATTCCGCTATTGCTCTCAGTGCGTCGGCTATCATTGCTTCTGCTCCGATCATATCCACAGCCACATCCATTTCACCGAACCCTGAATTCACCTCCAGTATAAAGGCCCGCAGGCATCTGCCTGCGGGCTCTCATTTACGCTCCTGCAGTTTATCAGGTACAGAGTTCCCAGATCACCTGGGCAAAGATCTTGATAGCCGTCAGCATATCGTCGATCTTCATCCGCTCATTTGCACTGTGAAGATTGGACACGAAATCAGGCATGGAGGCTCCGAAGGCTACGCCGCCCGGGATGTCGTGGACATATGTGCCGCCGCCCATGGAAAGGCATTCTCCCTTTCGTCCGCTGTAGGTCTCATAGCTGCGCAGCATGGCCTGCACAAAGGGTGTATCCCCCGGCGTATGGTGAGGCGGGCGCATGCCGCCGCGGAAATCAAATCCGGCGTCCCGGAAGCGCTTTTCTGCTGCGGCGCGGCAGTTTTCATCTCCCGCGCAGAGGGGAACTCTGCTATCGAAGCTGCCCTCGCACCCCTCTTCCGTCATGCGGAACAGGCTGAAGGCCAGCGTCAGGGGCCCGGACACTTCGTCTGCCATGGCGATCCCCAGGGCTCTTCCCTCCCCGTCGCCGAAGGGGATCAGGTTTTCCAGCGCGCGCAGCGCTTCCGACGAAGCACATGGGGCCAGCGGCAGTGCATTGAGCATTGCGATCAAGGCAGTGATACCATTGCGGCCCTGCTCGGGCGTGGACGCATGGGCCGCCAGACCCCGCACCGCCAGAGACACGCCGTTCTCCGAATCCTCTGCGGAGAGTTCGACGCCCATCTGACGGGCAAGCGGCATACAGAGACGTTCCGTCTCCGCTGCCGAAATGCCTGCGACCTCGGCGGATGCATCGGAAGGAAGCACGTTGATTCGGTAGCCTCCATCGAAGCCGGTGACCCTGGGCAGGACATCCGTACGCTTCCAGCTGCGGCTGAAGCTGCCTACAAAGCCACCCTTCTCCGTATTGTATACCGGAAAGCTCGCATCCGGCGAGAAGGTATATGGGGCGCTCCTCTCCCGCTGATAATAGTAGCGGATATCCCGCGAACCGCTCTCCTCATCCGTCCCCAGGATAAGGCGGACATTCTTTTTCAGTTCATCTCCGGCCACATCCCGTACGCAGGCCATCGCGTACATGGCCGCCACGGCAGGGCCCTTGTCGTCGTCGGTGCCTCGGCCATACAGGCAGCCATCCTTCTCCACTGCGGTGTAGGGATCCGTTTCCCAGCCGTCTCCCTCGCCCACCACGTCCAGATGGGCCAGGATATCCAAGGCCGTCTCGCCCGTCCGCAGATCGGCGGTCATGACATAGCCGTCATAATCCTTTGTAAGGAAGCCCTGCTCGCCGGCGATCTTCATGGCTTCGGCCAGCGCGGCTGCAGGGCCCTCGCCGAAGGGCATGCCTTCCATGGCTTCTCCCGCGACGCTCTTTATGGAAACCAGCCTAGATACGTCCCGAAGATAGTCATCCCTCCGTGTCTCCACCCATTTGCTGATCTTCTCCTGAATCGTCATCTGTCTCACTTCCCGCTTCCTCAGTTTTTTGCATAAGCCGTGCGATAACGGCACACATCTCAGCCCGGGTCGCCGTTCCGCCAGGATCGAAGCTCCCGTCTTCCCTGCCGTTGATCAGTCCACAGCGGCGGGACCGCAGCACCGCCTCCAGAGCCCAGGGGCTGATACGATCTTGATCTGTAAAGGCCGGAGGCTCTTCCTCGCTCTCCTGCAGGCGGCGGCCGTAGGCTTCGCAGTATCGGATCAGGATCAGCGCCATTTGTTCTCTTGTGATCTCCCTGTTGGGGCAGAATGTCCCGTCGTCATATCCGTTGACGATGCCGCTGAGGGAAGCCCAGGTCACATAAGGAGCGAACCAGTCGTTCTCCTGCACGTCACTGAAGCTGATGGGTGCTGAAAAGTCCGCATGAAGACCGTGCATACGACCGAGGATCGTCACGAACATGGCCCTGGTCACCTTCCGGTCCGGTTCAAAATGGTGTTCGTCCATCCCATTGACGAGCCCCAAATCTGCCAAAGTCAGGATCTGACTGCGGCCCCAATGCCCTCCCAAATCCAGAAAGCGGTCGGATACGTCGAAGCTGCCCTCCGATTCCGCCCGATAGTCCCCGTCCACGAAGCCGACAGCCTCTTCGGCATAGATGCGTATCAAAGCTTCGGAGTCCTCAGCTGCAAAATAGCGGTGATTCCTGGCCAGCATTTCTCCATCGGCGCAGACACGGCCTTCCGATACGTCGATTACCTCTCCCGCGACGAGATGAAGCATGGCGCTGCCCTCCGTCAGCAGGAATTTTCCAAAGGATGACAAGCGTACGGTCCCGCCGTCTCCGAGTTTCAGCGCTGTGAAGCCATCCGCATGATCCCAGTCATTCTCTTCGGGCGGACGGACCGCATCCAGTCGTTCGGAGTAGCTCTCCGCCAATGCGACGAGTCCCTCTCCGGTCTCCCGCTCGAAAAGCGCCTGAAGCCGAGGAAGGATCGTATTGTACAGGAAGCTCACCGATACCAGCGGATCATCTGCACCGCCGGCGGCAGCTGCAGAGCCGAACAGGATACCCAGCAGGATCAGCAGGCATAACCCGATCCCCAGAAGCCGCTTTCTCATGGTCTTCCTCCCTCCGTGGATTCATGTGATTTTACCACAGCCGGACCTTGTTTTCAACCGTCACCCGCATCAGCCGCCGAGCATAGTATTGAATAGAATCTGACATGAATCCGGGAGTATTGTATGAAGGAGTTCTCCATTTTCCTGGGAGCGAACACCTGCCGCGGCTTCGGCTCCCTATACGACGAATGCATCGCTTCTCTGAAGCCTCGGCGTCTTTATGTCGTCAAGGGCAGCGCAGGCTGTGGAAAATCCAGTCTGATGAAGCGGATCGCCGATCACGCTGCCTCCCTTGGGGAACCTGTGGTGCGGGTCCTCTGCTCCGGGGATCCGGACTCTCTGGATGGGGTCATCCTGCCGGATCGCGGGATCGCTGTTTTCGACGGAACTGCTCCGCATGTGCTTGAACCGGATCTGGTGGGGCAGCAGGGCTTTTATATCGACCTGAGCCGTTTCTTCCGTTCCCCCGCCGCCGATCTCGGCAGGTGGACCGAAGCATATCGTGAACACTACCGGAAAGCCTACCTGCTCCTTGCGGCCGCAGGCAGCCTGGAGGAGCTCGAACGCTGCCCACAGGATACGGTATCCGTTATACGTCGGCGTGCCGCATCCCTGGCTGCCAGGACGCTGGGACGCGCGGGGCAAGGAGGAAGCTTCCGCCGGTGTTACACCGATTCCTTCACCTGCAAGGGTGCCATCTCCCTCACGGAAAGCCGTCGGGCAATTGCTCCGCGTCTGATCGCACTGACAGGCGGCGGACAGCGGGCAGACCTGTTCCTTCAGGTCTTTCTTCAGGAAGCTCGGGATCGTGGTCGGAGCGTCGTCGTCTGTCCCGATCCGCTCGATCCCCGCCGAATCGCTCATTTGCTGCTGCCGGAGCTGGGTCTGGGACTCACAACGGGCGATGGCAACCGTCGGATCCACCTGGAAAAGCTGGGAACGCAGCTCACGGAGGCGGAAAAAGCGGAACACAGGGAGATGGAACGTCTGCGAACCGCACTTCTTGCCAGGGCTGCTTCCGAGCTGTCGCAGGCCAAGGCGGATCATGACCGGCTGGAGGAAGCGGTAAAGCCCAACATCGACTTCACGGGAGTCACACAGGAAACGGAAGCGCTGATCGGGAGGATCTTCAGCGAAGTATAATACGGCCGCCCTCCGCGCACAACGCGGGGGGCGGCCGCTGCATTTTTCTTTATCTCTTCCCTGGAATCCACTCCACGCCGGTCTCCAGGCCCCACTTGGCAAACATGTCATTGTAAAACTTGGGACGAGCGTAGTCAGGCCGGATATCGTAGGCCAGTTCCTTGTAACCGAAGCCAGCCCGCTTCAGGTCCCGAGCGGCCTGGATCATTTCCTCCAGCGTGCTTCCGGAAAGGGTAAAGATCATTTCGTTCTCACCGCAAAGGCTTCGTTCATATTCCCCAGCGTCCGGCATGGACACGTTGTAGCGCATGGCGCCGTTCAGCACCGGCACCAGGGCGGCGCCGCAGGAATCGCAGGTATCCAGGCAGGCTTCGGTGATCTCGCCGGTGTGGTATTTCGCGGCCATGAGCAGCTGTCGCAGCTGGCTGGGTTCACAGTAGATCATGACGGCGTCGGGCACGAAACGGCAGGATTCCAGCGGGGCTACCGCCATACCGTCCTTTTTCTTTTCCTCATCGATATAGGGGAATTTCTCACAGAAATGCTTATAGCTCACCTTGGGATCTCGGATGAAGTAACCGCTGCCCACATATTTCTTATCCGCCTCGTCCAGAGTACGAAGCCGGAAATTGATGACCGGCCAGAGGCACCAGTGATCCTCCGGGAAGATGGCCAGGTGATTGCGTGTCCTCCGGACGAAGGCCAGGGCCTGGCAAAGGGCATAGTGGATGCCGTCCGCCGAAGGCTGTCTGCATCCCTCCGGGACCTCGTCCCGGTTGATCAGTTTGATGGCCATGGGCGCGGTGCGCAGGCAAAATAGTTCCTCGATCTCTTTACCGATGCCGTTGATCTGTTCCAGCGTCAGCATTTTTGTTACCTCCTGAATGTTTTGTTCATTCCTTGTTTTTGTCGCCTGCAAACCGATCCTTCAGCGTCCATTTGCCGCCGGAAAAGGACAGCGCTCCGGCAGGACAGCCGCGTATGCAAGCCCCGCAGCGAATACACTCTGCACTGTTGGGGTCTCTGGTCACACGCACCTCCATGGGGCATACCTTTTCGCACTTCCCGCAGGAAACGCACTTCTCCTCGTCCAGATGCAGCCGCAGAAAGCTGATCTTCTGAAACAGAGAGTAAAAAGCGCCAAGGGGACATATATACCTGCAGAAGGGCCGGTGGATGAACACGGAAGCCAGTATTGTCAGCGCCAGAAGAGCGAATTTCCAACGGAACAGGAAGCCTACGGCAGCTCTGAGTTCCTTCCGCAGCAGCACAAGCGGGACCCCGCCCTCCAGAGTTCCCACCGGACAGAGATACTTGCAAAAGAAGGGCTCTCCCATCCACAGATCGTTCCGCCAGAAGAAAGGCAGACCGAACACAAGCAAGAGCAGCACAAGATATTTGAGATATCGGAGAACCCGGTCTGCCTTCCCCGGAATTTTTAGCTTAGGCAGCGGGATTTTATACAGCAGTTCCTGAATCAAACCGAAAAGGCAGAGCCAGCCGCAGATGAATCGTCCCACCAGCAGCCCAAGCGCCGCCAGATATCCAACCACGGAAAAGGCGAATTTCCGACGGCGGCCGTCGAACAGAGACTGCATGGCTCCGATGGGGCAGGATCCCAGAGCTCCCGGGCACGAATAACAGTTCATGCCGGGCACGCAGAAATTCTTCAGCGGCCCCTGATAGATCGTGCCCTTCAGGAAACCCGTCAGATAGGCATTGGACAGGATACCCCAGCCGGCCTGCACCGCCTTTCTCAGGGCCGGGATGTGTTTTCCCTTCATCTCAGCCTATCCCGATGCATTCAAGGCAGACCGTGCCCGCCTTACGGCTGACGGTTTTCAGCTCGCCCCGCCGGATCCCGAACAAGCAGCTCAGGACAGCCAGCGCCAGCAGCATCGCGGTAACGGCTGCAGGAACTCTCCGTTTCATCTTCCGCTCCTCCTTTTTCTGAGGCGGCCGGCAACGCATGCAAGACACATCCCGATCCGGACTCCGCCCACTGCAGCGGCCTGAGCCAGGCTCAGAGTCCGTATAGGGCACCGTATTTCTCTTTCAGGTATTCGATGTAGTAGGAAGGATCAAAGGGCGCTTCTGCCGCCTTCTCGAAGAGCTCCTGCGGGTCGTACAGACAGCCTTTCCGCCAGATGCGCTCCGTCAGCCAATCGAGAATCGGCGTCAAATCTCCGGAGGACACCGCCGCGTCCACGTCCACAGTCTCTTTCATCTTTGCCAGCAGCTGAGCGCCGTAGGCGGAGCCCAGGGCATAGGAGGGAAAATAGCCGATGCTGCCGCCGGACCAGTGGCTGTCCTGCAGCACGCCCCGCCGGTCGTCCGGCACATCCAGTCCCAGGTATTCCTTCATCTTCGCGTTCCAGGCGCCGGGAAGATCGGCGACCGCCAGAGAACCATCGATCAGCTGTTTCTCAAGTTCATATCGCAGCATCACGTGGAGGCAATAGGTCAACTCGTCAGCTTCCGTGCGGATGAGGCTGGGCTCGGCGATGTTGGCGGCCCGGTAGAGCATCTCCTCTGTGACGCAAGACATTTGATCCGGGAACAGCTTCTGCATCTCAGGAAGCAGATTCCGTATGAAGCCGCGGCTCCGTCCGATGATATTCTCAAAGAAGCGGCTTTGACTCTCGTGAATGCTCATGGATGCGCCTCCAGCCAGCAGCGTGCCCTGCAGCTCATCCCCGGTATGCAGCTCATAGAGGGCGTGGCCGCCTTCGTGGACAACACTGAACAGGCTGGACAGCGGGTCATTCAGGTAATAATGGGTGGTGATGCGCACGTCGTGCTTGGAGTAGCCGTCGGTAAAAGGATGCTCCGTTTCGCCGATGGAGCAGTATTCCCGGTCGATGCCGATGGCTGACATGAGCCAATCGGATAGCTTGCGCTGCTGTTCTATGGGGAACTCCCGGTGCAGGAAGCCACAATCGGGCTGCTGCTTTTCTGATACCTGGCGGATCAGGGGCACAAGCTGCGCCCTCAGCTCGTCGAAAAACCGATCCAGTATCTCCATGGTGAGGCCCCGCTCATATTGGTCAAGCAAGGCATCGTAAGGCTTCTTCTCCGGCGCAAGCCAGCCTGCCATCTTCCTGTTGAAGTCTACGATCTTCTCCATATACGGCCGGAAGGAAGGCCAGTCGCTCTCCGTTTTTGCCTTGTGCCACACCGCGTCCGCCTCATTCAGAAGCACATTATAAGCAATGAATTCCTGCTTGGGGATCTTCTTCGTTCGCTCATAATCCCGCCAAAGCTCCGAGACCTCCCGCGAAGTGATCGGGTCCAGCTCATCCTTCCTCGCCATCAGCGCAGACAGAAGCTCTCCGGTCTTCTCCCCGGTCTGGAGCTCATAAGTCACCTCGGAGAGGACTGCCAGCGTATTTCCCCTTTCCGCTGCTCCGCCCGGAGGGGCGATGGTGGCAGCGTCATAGTATAAAACGCCCTGTGCGTGGCGATAAGCCAACATTTTAGCGACCAGTTCGCGGAGCTGACCGATGAGTTCTTCCGTCGTACGATCCATTTCACGCCTCCGATTGATTGAATTAATTCAATTGTAGTGCTTTCTCCCGTTAAAGTCAATCGCACGCCCCTTGACAAAGGCGGAGAAGGCGGGAATAATGAGAAAAACAAGCCCGAAGGGCCACAGGAGGACGCGACATGGAAGACGTACTGGATCGTTTTTTGCGGTATGTAAGGATCGATACGCAATCGGAGGAAAATGACCGGCATCCCAGCACGGGGAAGCAATTCGTCCTTGCCGGGCTTCTGGCGGAGGAGCTGAAGGCCATGGGAGCCTCCGAAGTGACGCTGGACGAGGAATTCTGCTATGTCTATGCGGTCATCCCATCCAATCTCCCCGCCGGACGGATCGCACCCTGCGTGGGCTTCCTGGCCCATATGGACACCTCACCCGCCGTCAGCGGAGCTGGCGTGAATCCCAGGATCGTTCGCTTCACCGGAGAGGACGTTGACTTGGGCGGTGACGGCAGGTACATTCTGAGCCTCCGTGACTTCCCCCATATGAAATCCCTCGTCGGCGAGGAGCTGGTGGTCACAGACGGCACCACCCTGCTGGGCGCGGATGATAAAGCGGGCGTCGCGGAGATCATGACCATGGCGGAAACGCTGCTGACACATCCGGAGATCCCGCATGGAAAGCTTTGTCTATGCTTCACCCCCGACGAAGAGGTGGGCAGCGGCACGGCGAAAATCGACCTTCACCGTTTCGCCGCCGACTTCGGTTACACGGTGGACGGCGGGCCCCTTGGCGGCTTGGAATACGAAAACTTCAACGCCGCTTCCGCAAGGCTGACCGTGCACGGCCGCAGCATCCACCCCGGCAGCGCCAAGAACACCATGCGAAACGCCCTGCTGATGGCTATGGAATTCCAGAGTCTGCTTCCCGCAGCCCAGGATCCCATGTACACCGAGGGCTATGAGGGCTTCTATCATCTCTGTGCCCTGAACGGCGATGTTGAGACAGCCCAGGCCGAGTACATCCTGCGGGATCATGACAAGGCGAAATTCAACGAAAAGAAGGCTTTTTTCAGAGCCTGCGCCGAATTTCTGGACCGGAAATACGGACCGGGCACCTGTGAAACGGAGATCCGGGATTCTTACTACAACATGAAAGAACTGATCCTTCCCAGGATGGAGATCGTAGATAAGGCGATGGAAGCCATGGAAGAACTGGGCATCAAGCCCCTCGTCTCCCCCATCCGCGGCGGCACGGACGGCGCCATGCTTACCCACATGGGCGTCCCCTGCCCCAATCTCTGCACCGGCGGAGGAAACTGCCACGGGCGCTTCGAGTATGCCTCCGTACCCCAGATGCGCAAAGTGGCGGAGCTGCTGGTAAAGATCGCTGAAAAGCATGCGCAGCCTTAGTCGATAAAGCGCGCACAAAATAGACGCGCAGCGGAACGAATCCGCTGCGCGTCTTTCTTTTTCAACTGCGGCTCAGGTCTTGGGCGGCTGGGCGCCGGGCGCGGGCATCTTTGTCATGTCCACAAAGTTCACCCGGTTTTTCTTACAGAACTTCTGCAGCTGCTCCTTGTAGCTCTCCCAGTACTTCTCGTCGGACTTGACCTTTATGATGGGCGTGCCCGCAGGCTCCGACTTTTTGCGGATGGTGATCATTTCCTGCATTTCCTTCTTGAAGAGCTTTTTGACTTCCATCTGCATCACGGTGATTTCCTGCAGCTCGTCGGCTTTCCAGCTCATGCGGGTAGCCTGCGTACCCATAGTGACGCCGGCTACAATCTCGGTTTCGTCGATAAAAATGCGTTCCTTCATGTGTCTAACGCTATCCTCCCAGTTTAATTGAGTTTGATATAGGATATTTTAGGTTCTTTCCCCGGAAAAATCAATAACTATTTCTCAGAGTTTTTCTGGTTTTTGTGAATCTTTTTTCTTGTGGAGCCCGATTCATTGTGTTATAATGCACGATGCTGCTAACCCAAAAAAACAAAACAGGAGTGAAACAGAGTATGGACTTTATTCTGGAAAACCTCTGGCTTGTAAGTCTGATCGCCTCCGTCATCGCGCTGGTGTTCGTTGGCTGCCAGGCCAAGAAGGTTCTTGCCGAGGATGAAGGCACCGACCTCATGAAGCGCATTTCTTTGAATGTGCGGAAGGGCGCCGGCGCTTTTCTTCGCCGCCAGTACAAGACGGTAGGCATCTTTTTTGCCTGCATGGTCGTGATCATCTGCGTCATGGCCGCCCTTGGGCTGCTGACCTGGTACGTTCCCTTCGCTTTCCTGACCGGCGGCCTCTTCTCCGGTCTCAGCGGCTTCATCGGCATGAAGATCGCCACCAACTCCAATGCGCGCACTACCGCAGCAGCCCAGAAGAGCCTGAACAAGGGTCTGCGGGTCGCTTTCTCCGCCGGCACCGTCATGGGCTTCACCGTGGTGGGTCTGGGCCTGCTGGACATCTCCATCTGGTATGCGCTGCTGACCAAGGTCTTTAAGGAGACCCTGGAGGAAACCACCTCCACCATGATCACCTTCGGCATGGGCGATTCCTCCATGGCCCTGTTCGCCCGTGAGGGCGG